>ERZ780208.2098-NODE-2098-length-14500-cov-3.535479_pt1 | contig 14500 bp, 13 predicted proteins | sample MGYA00511167_ERZ780208 | MGnify/ENA primary metagenome ERZ780208 (study PRJEB29588, sample SAMEA2159202) | human gut metagenome | biome: human gut; feature: human-associated habitat; material: faeces | place: Denmark | collected 2008/2010 ... | reverse complement strand
CCTGCACCAGCAGGTCCGTCAATCGCTATTGATACTGCCATTTTTTCTCCATTCCATTACATTTATTGTAATATTTTACATTTTATATTTAAAATATTTATAAATTTTTCGTCTTACTGCCATTTATCAAAACTTTTACGATAAATGTGCCGCCGCCGCATAGGCTGTTGACCACGCAATCTGCAAATTAAAACCGCCGGTTACGGCATCCACGTCTAAGACTTCACCCGCAAAATACACACCGGATACAAGCTTTGATTCCATCGTTGCCGGATTGACTTCTTTGACACTCACACCGCCCTGCGTGATAATGGCTTCCTGAAAGCCGCGCAGTCCCGTAAGAGTCAACTTGAAATTCTTTAACAACGTAACCAGCCGCTGGCGTTCCTGCTTTGTGACCTCGTGGATTTTCTTGTCCGGTGGGATTTTACTTAATTCCACAACCACAGGAATCAGCTTCTTTGGCAATAGCTTATCCAGTGAATTTTTAAAGCTTTTATTCTTTGCTTCTTCAAAATCCCGCAGCACACGCTCGTCTAGCTGTGCTTCATCAAGTGCCGGTTTTAAATCTATCGTAAGTAAAAGATTTTTCTGGCGGATAACCTTTGCCGCATAACTGCTGGCACTAAGCACTGTCGGACCGCTCACGCCAAAGTGCGTAAACAGCATTTCCCCGAAGCCCTGATAGATTTCCTTTCCATCGAAGTAAAGCGCCAGGTTGACGTTTTTTAATGCAAGTCCCTGCAGCTTTGCGCACCAGGTATCTTCCGTCACAAACGGCACCAATGACGGCGTGCATGCCACAACCTTATGTCCGGTTGCTTCCGCCCACCGATAGCCATCTCCGGTCGAACCGGTAGACGGATAAGACAGACCGCCCGTCGCCACAATCACGCTGTCTGCCTGTATCCTTTTCCCATCGGAAAGCTCCAGACCGACTGCTTGCCCGTCCTCTTCCAGAACCCGCTTCACGCTGCTGTGCAGATGAACCTTCACGCCCTCTCTCTGCAGCAGGCGCTCCAACGCGCGGATCACGTCCGAAGAATGGTCGGATACCGGGAACACGCGGTTGCCGCGTTCCGTTTTCAACGGACAACCCGCCTGTTCCAAAAGCTGCATCACCGCCTGATTATCAAACGTTTCAAACGCGCTGTATAAAAACTTCGGATTCGTTACAACCTGATCGAAAAAGACGTCCCTGCTGCAGTCATTTGTCACATTGCAGCGCCCTTTTCCGGTAATATAGATTTTCTTGCCCAGTTTTTCATTTTTTTCATAAAGCGTCACCTGAGCGCCGGATTTTGCCGCCGCATAAGCCGCCATCATTCCGGCTGCCCCGCCGCCGATTACCGCGATATTTTTTTTCAATCTTCCGTCTCCTTCGGATTTAAAAAGGATTCTGTCAGAACCGAATCCTCATTGATAAAATTGATCTCATCATTCATATAAACCTGATAATTATTCCAGGCATTTTCCAGCTGCTCCAGATTTTTACGAACCTGCTCCGGACTTTTCATACAGAGCGCCACAACGAGCGCATTGATGACAGAAAGCGGCGCAACGAGCGAATCTACAATCGAAACCATGTCACTTCTGGCAAGCAGGTTGCAGGAAGAATATAAATTCATCGGAGAATGGACGCTGTCCGTGATCGTAATGACCTTGGCGCTCCTGTCATTTGCAAATTCCATCGCCTTTAACGTCCGCATGGAGTAGCGCGGAAAGCTGATTCCGATGATACAGTCCTCTTCGTCGATCCGCAGCATCTGTTCGAAAATTTCGCTTGTGCTCGTGGATTTGATCTGAATGACGTTATCCCGGATCATCCCCAGATAAAAGCTTAAAAAACCGGCTAACGGCTCACAGCTGCGGATTCCGAGAATATAAACCCGTTTTGCGGAAAGGATCAGATCCACCGCCGTTTCAAATGCTGCCGGATCGAGATGATCGATCGTATGCCGCAGCTTTTCGATATCGCTGTTTAAAACAGAGGTCAGAATTTCAGACTGGGTGCTGCCCGCATATTTTGCGCCAACGCCATCCACGGTATTTAACTTTCCCTTGACCCATGCCGCGATCGCCTGCTGCATCTGCGGATAGCCTTCATATCCCAGTCCGGCTGCAAACCGGACTACGGTCGATTCGCTGATTCCAAGCTCTGCGCCGAGTTTCGCCGCCGTCATAAAAGCCGCCTGATCGTAGTGCTCCATAATATAAGTCGCAATCGCCTTATGGCCTTTACTCATCGCCGCATATTTCTCGTTAATCCGGGAAATAATATCGTGTCTGTTCTCCATCTTTTCGTTTCCTTCTCGCCCCTCTGGTTTTGGATTCTCACACGCAAAAACCTTCTTTTAACATTTTAGCGGCTGGATGCCGGACTGTCAATAGACGGCAAAAAGGGAAGCCAGAAATGGCTTCCCTTTGTACCTTTTATGGAATCCTTATACCGGATAAGCGGCGTTCTTTGTGTCAGCCTGCTTTAAATCCACTTTTTCCTGCTGTGCAAGACGATATTTGAAGAAATCGGTTGCAACCTGAGGGAACAGTGCATAGGTCAGGATATCTTCATCCTGCTGCTTCCACTGCTTCATCTCGGATTCGATCTTCTCCAGTTCGTTCGGAATCAGGTCTGCAGGACGGCATGTGATCACTTCTCTGTCGCCGATAACCTTCTTCTGAACTTCCGGATTGAAGGGCTTTACAGTGCGGCCATATTTGCCGGAAAGCAGATCCTTGGTCTGGTCGGTTGCCATCTTGTAGCGCTCGCCCATCAGGACATTGAAGACTGCCTGTGTGCCGACAATCTGAGAAGAAGGAGTAACCAGCGGAGGTTCACCAAAGTCTTTCCGAACCTTCGGGATTTCCTTCAGCACATCGTCGTACTTGTCGCTTGCATTCTGCTCTTTCAGCTGGCTCACCATGTTGGAAAGCATACCGCCAGGAACCTGATACATCAGTGTCTTGATGTTTACGCCAAGAACCTTGGGATCCATCAGACCGGACTTTAAGCACTCTTCTCTGTAAGGACGGAAGTAGTCAGCGATTTCAGCCAGAAGGTTCTGGTCGTAACCGGTGTCATAAGGTGTGCCGCGGAAGGTCTCAACCATAACCTCTGTTGCAGGCTGGGAAGTACCCAGTGCAAACGGAGACATTGCACAGTCGATAACGTCTACGCCAGCTTCAACTGCCTTTAAGTAGGTCATGCTTGCAACGCCGGAGGTATAGTGGGTATGCAGCTGGATCGGCAGCTTGGTCGCACCCTTCATGGCGCCGATCAGTTCGGTTGCTTTATACGGAAGCAGCAGACCTGCCATATCCTTGATACAGATGGAATCTGCACCCATATCTTCGATTTCTTTTGCGATATTGGTCCAGTAATCCAGAGTGTATGCATCGCCAAGCGTATAGGAAAGGGCTACCTGAGCGTGTCCTTTTTCCTTGTTGCAGGCTTTTACTGCGCATTCCAGGTTGCGCAGGTCGTTTAAGCAGTCGAAAATACGGATGATATCAATACCGTTTGCGATAGATTTCTGTACGAAATACTCTACCACATCATCTGCATAATGACGATATCCGAGGATATTCTGCCCACGGAACAGCATCTGCAGTTTGGTATTTTTGAAGCCGTCACGCAGCTTGCGCAGACGATCCCACGGATCTTCCTTTAAGAAACGCAGGCACGCATCAAAGGTTGCGCCACCCCAGCACTCTACGGAATGATATCCGACTTTATCCATTTTATCTACGATAGGAAGCATTAACTCGGTAGGCATTCTGGTCGCAATCAGCGACTGATGTGCATCACGAAGTACAGTTTCCGTAATTTTAATCGGTTTTTGTACAGGCATTGTCATTTCCTCCATACTGTTCTATTTTACCGGACAGCATCTGTATCCGGCAACAGGTGGAGCCTGACCGCCATCCTGTCCTGCAGCATGCGCGGTCGGTTCCGAAATTCAGATCAGATATTCTTTAGAACACACCGAAGATCGCCATAAACGTACCGGCTGCTACTGCAGTACCGATAACGCCGGCTACGTTCGGACCCATCGCATGCATCAACAGGAAGTTGGTGGGATCTGCCTGAGCGCCGACTTTCTGCGATACGCGGGCTGCCATCGGCACAGCAGATACGCCTGCGGAACCGATCAGCGGATTTACCTTTCCATGTGTAACCTTGCACATCAGTTTACCGAACAGAACGCCTGCAGCGGTACCGAATGCGAATGCAATCAGACCCAGCACAACGATCTTGATGGTATCCCAGTTTAAGAATGCTTCTGCACTTGTCGTTGCGCCAACGGAAGTACCGAGCAGAATTACAACGATGTACATCAGGGCGTTGGATGCGGTATCCGCCAGCTGACGAACCACACCGCTTTCTCTGAACAGGTTACCTAACATCAGCATACCAACCAGCGGAGCTGTGGTAGGCAGGATCAGGCAGACAACGATTGTAACGATAATCGGGAACAGGATACGCTCCAGCTTTGTAACCGGACGGAGCTGTTCCATTTTGATCTTCCGCTCTTTTTCTGTGGTCAGAAGCTTCATGATCGGGGGCTGGATGATCGGCACCAGAGACATATAAGAATATGCCGCTACTGCGATCGGTCCAAGCAGCTGGGTCTGTCCCAGCTTACCGCAAAGGAAAATAGAGGTAGGGCCGTCTGCACCGCCGATAATGGAGATTGCAGCTGCGGCTTTGTCATTGAAGCCCATCGCAATCGCACCGAAGTATGCAGCGAAGATACCAAACTGTGCCGCAGCTCCCAGCAGGAAGCTCTTCGGGTTTGCAATCAGCGGACCGAAGTCTGTCATCGCACCGACACCCATGAAGATCAGGGACGGCAGAATTGCCCATTCATCCAGTTTGTAGAAATAATACAGCAGGCCGCCTACGCCGTTTGAGGAATCCTCAAAGCTCAGCATGATATCCGGGTAGATATTTACAAGCAGCATGCCAAATGCAATCGGGACAAGCAGCAGCGGCTCGAATTCCTTGGCGATTGCCAGGTAAAGGAACACGCATGCCACCAGAATCATCACTACATTTCCCCATGTCATATTGAAAAATGCAGTCTGATGAATCAGGTTGTCCATCGTAGTCGTAATATAAGACATTTCGTTGACCTCCTGTGTCAGTAATCAGGGCCGGACAATCCGGATCAGTTTAAGGTTGCCAGTAATGCACCTGCTTCGATCGCGTCGCCGACTGCTACATTGATGCTTGCCACAGTACCGTCCTTAGGAGCTACAACGGGGATTTCCATCTTCATTGCTTCGATGGTAACAACCGGATCGCCGGATTTTACAGCCTGACCAACCGCAGCGTCAATCTTGAATACCTTGCCGGCTGCGCCTGCTTCTACGCGGATGCTGCCTGCTGCACCTGCCGGAGCTGCTGCTTTCGGAGCAGCCTTGGGCGCTGCTTTCGGAGCTGCCTTAGGTGCGGTCTTGGGTGCTACAACCGGTGCTGCACCGCTTTCTTCTACTGTAACATCATATACGTTTCCGTTTACGGTAATGGTATAATTCTTCATGATTCAATCCTCCTGTGAGTAATATGCTTTTTGCTCAGGCATTTTTCCAGCTTCCGCTGCGCCGTCTGATACTTCTTACAACAAATCCGTCTGTCGATGTGCTGCCTTCGCTTGCCGCAATCGCCGCTGCGATTACTGCGATCAGCTCTTCATCTGAGGTTTCTTCCTCTTCTTCAACAGGCGCTGCAACAACCGGTGCCGCTGCCGGAGCAGCTGCAGGCTGTTTGTTCTTCTTGGAAAACTTTTCCTGAATCTGCGGGATAAACTTGAAGCAGCCGATTAACAGACTGATCAGAATCAGGATAATAAATACCGTTCCCATACCCATCAGGGTGTTAAGGGCTGCATTTAACATCAGCTCACCCATGGAACGCTCTACATTTACTGTGATGGAAGACAGGCTGCCCTGGTCATTGATAATCAAGGTAACAACCGCATTATGATCCGCACCGGAAACGCTCGCTTCCACAATCGCCTCGTCGGAACCAATCTCTACTTTATGATCTGTCACTCCATTATATGCACCCAGATCGGACATCGCCGATTCCCAGCTGGAAATACCGGCGCTGATAACCGCGTCGCTTGCATACTGATCCTGCATGCCACCGGTTACAATCTCATTCAGTGCGTTTACCACCTGATCCGAATAATTGATCAGGCTTGCTTCATCGATCTGCAGCTGGCTTTCCTGCACCTGGTCTGCTTTGCCGCACGCGGCTGTACCGATCAGGCAGGTCACCATACCTAACAGCAGCAAAAATTTTTTCATATGAAACAGCTTCCTTTCTTAGACTGTGCCGTGCTTTCTGACAGGACCGTCCTCCCGTTTGGTGAACAGCATCTCGAACGCACCGATCACATATTTTCTGGTGTCTGCTGCTTCGATGATCTGATCTACATAGCCTCTCTGTGCTGCGCTCTCTGCGCTGGTCTGCAGTGCTTCATACTCTGCTGCGCATGCGTCGATCGCTGCAGCATCCTGACCGTCACAGATAATCTTAGCTGCCAGCTTCGCATCCATTGTGCCGATCTTCGCATCCGGCCATGCATATGTAATGTCTGCGCCGATTGCCTTGGAGTTCATAACAGTATAAGCGCTTCCGAAAGCCTTGCCGATTACAACGTTTACTTTCGGAACGGTCGCGCCTGCAAATGCATAGGTCAGCTTTGCAGCAGCCTTTGCGATCTTCTTCTCTTCACATTTGCTTGCAGCATAGCCTGCAACATCTGTCAGGGACAGAACCGGGATGCTGAATGCGTCACAGAAGTTTACGAAATCAGCAGCCTTTTCACAGCCCGCCGCAGAAAGGACTTCACCGAAGTTTGCTGTTTCCTTGCCTTCTTCATCATAGATGCGGCTGCGGTTTGCAACTGCGCCAACTGTCTCGCCGTTTAAGCGCAGGAAGCCAGTTACCATATCCTTGCCGTAAGCGCTCTTTACTTCTACAAAGTTCTGATCATCCGCCAGCATGGACAGGACAATCGTGGTATCTCCGTTATAGCCTGCAGCATCTGCGATGTCACGGTTTAAATCGTCCTCGCATTCGCCGTAAGCGTCGTTTTCTTCGTTATTGCCGGGGATCATGCATACCAGCTCGCGGATCTGGGAAAGGATTTCCTCCTCTGTGCCCACGAAATCAACCAGTCCGGCTTCCTCGCTCTGGAATTTTGCAGAAGAGGTATCGTCCTTCTCTGTCCAGCTGCCTTCCATAGCGTTCGGGGAATTTACGAACAGCTTTGCTTTTTTGCTTTCCATAAAGGTAAAGTCTGTCAGTCCCGGAATCAGTGCCAGGCCGCCGCCGCAGCTGCCAAATACTGCTGTGATCTGCGGAATCACGCCGGATGCCAGAGCCTGTTTGCGGTAAATTTCACCGAAACCGTTTAACGCATCCGTTGCTTCCTGCAAACGTAAGCCTGTGGAATCAATCAGTCCGATCACCGGCGCACCTGTCTTACTTGCCAGGTCATAAAGGCCTGCAATTTTTCTGGCGTGCATCTCGCCAACGCTTCCCCCCAAAACAGAAGCATCCTGGCTGTACACATACACAAGGTTGCCATCGATCACCCCGTAGCCGGTGATCACACCGTCGGAAGGGGTTTTTGTCTGTTTCAGATTGAAATCTGTAGCTCTGGCAGTTACCTTCGCGCCGATTTCAACGAAACTGTTTTCGTCGAGTAAAGCTGTAATTCTTTGACTCGCTTGTGAAGTATTGCTCATTTTTTCAGCCCTCCATGTTATATTGGGTAATATAATAGACCAGTTAAGATCCGTACTTTAGAAGTATAACACGAAAAAGTGCAGTCTGCCAGATATATTTTAGAAATATTCTACTTATTTATTTTTAAATTGCTTCTCTTTTACAGCGGTTTTTACAACAACACCAGGGCAAGGAGTCTTTTCAAGCAGTAACAATAGGTGATTTTCGGTACCCCAAATGCCACTGTAACAGGTAATTGCTCATAAAGCGCGCCATTTACCAGATAGCTCACCGTCCCGACCTGTTCACCCGCTTCGACCGGGGCAGTCAACTGTCCGGGCAGGCTCACGCGCACATCCGTCTGATCACCTCTGGAAAGCAGCATACGAATTTCCTTTTTGGGGCAATTTAACGAAACCTCCGCAAGCTGTCCTTTTTCCACCAAAAGCGTCTTTGGCAGGTCAGGCTGCTGCAGGCTTCTTTGGTCAAATGCTTCCAATCCATATTCCAAAAGCAGCCTCGCATCGTGCCATTTCCATGTGCGATTGTTCGGCCAGCCGCACGCCAGCAGCGCAATGGTAAAACTTTTTTCCCCTTTTGTAAGCGCGCCCACATAGCAATATCCCGCTTTTCCGGTAAATCCGGTTTTCCCGGACAGCATTCCGTCCATCATCTGTAAAAATGCGTTGTGGTTTGCAGCGCTGACTGCCCTGGTTCCGGTTTCAAACGTCCCGTCCTGCGCTTTTTTCAGGCTGCAAAACTGCCTGGAAGCCGTTCTGGTAATTGTAAGAAAAGTCTCCTTTTGGGGAGACATAAACGCACAGTAGCGCATGATTGCAGCGAGGTCTGTCGCCGTACAGGAATGCTGTTTTTGTGTGCCGTCTGTTTCAAGCTCTGCGTCCAGTCCGTTCGGCGTGATAAAAAACGTGTTCTCACAGCCGATTTCCTTTGCTTTTTCATTCATTTTCCGGGCAAAGGTAAGCACTGCCTTCCTGCTTTCTTCCTCTGTGTGCAGGCTGCAGTCCATGGAAAGCCCAGCCGCCTTACTCCCGTAATACTCTGCAATCACCACTGCTGCATCGTTATAGGATTCCAGCATCAGCCCGTAAAGGAGATCCTCCATTCGGTAATACTCGCCCTTCTGCACGCCCATATGTACCTTCGGCTGCCTCGCCGCATAAGAAGAAACCGGCAGGACGTCCTCCGGATTTCCAGTTTCCAGTGCCAAAACACATGTCATGATCTTCGTCGTACTCGCCATCGGCAGGACTTCATCCCCGTTTTTGGAAAACAAAATACGCCCGTTCTCCGCGTCCATCAGGACGGCGGCACGGGCGTACAGCTCATTGGTTAAACTTGTCTCATTTTTTCGTTCGTCTGCGGTCGCTGCGACAGATCCGGACGCTGCATAGCTATTTCCGGCGTTCACAGTCATCTCTGGTACAGATACAGTCGTAAACAACATCAGCACGAGCGCTATCAGTGCTCCTGCAGACTTCCAGTTTCGATTTCCGATCGGCATATTTATTCCCCTTTCCGGGATTTCTTCCTATTATATGCCGCAGGACAGCTGTGATATGCGAATCACGTCTGCAGCTGCAGCACCGCCTCCTGCTCTGCCTGCTCTTTGAATTCTTCAACCTGTACGGCGGACAGCTCCGGCAGCTCTTCCAGAGAGCCTACGCCAAACGACCGCAAAAACTGTTCTGTTGTGCCGAATAAAAGCGGGCGTCCTGGCGCATCCAGCCGTCCCAGCTCTTCTACCAGATTGTATTCTACCAGACGGTTGATTGCATGGTCGCAATTGACGCCTCTGATCTTCTCAACGTCAAGACGGGTCACCGGCTGCTTGTAGGCGATGATCGAAAGGGTTTCCAGCAGCGTGTCGGTCAGCGTATATTTCTTCGGAGCTTTGGCGATGCGGATCAGATAATCGTAAAATTCCGACCGGGTACACATCTGCCAGGAATCTTCGAGCGAAATCAGGTTCACCCCCCGGTGCTCCTTTTCCCAGCCTGCGCGCAGTTTTTCTAACAGTTCCCGCGTTTTTTCAGGCGTCTCGCCAATTGCTTCTGCCAGTCGTTTCGTTTCCACTGCTTCCCCCATCGTAAAGAGAATTGCTTCCAGCGCTGCTTCCTTTTCTGTCAGCTTCATGCCATTTGTTCCTCCCTCGATATCACCGTCATATCATCATTGATCGAAGCCTGCTCTACCGTAATTTTTCCGGTTTTCATCAGCTCCAACACCACCAGAAAGGTCACGATCACTTCGACCTTGCTGTGCTGCTTTTCCAAAAGTGCCCGGAAGGAAAACCGTTTATGCGTCCGGATAAAATCCTCCACATAGACCGCTTTTTGGTCTACGCTGACCTCATCTTTTTCGATTCTGCCGAAATTGCTGCGCACCGGGTCTTTTTTGTCCTCCTGGCGTTTCAGGATTCCCTCAAAAATCTCCTGTAACTTCGCCAGCGTCATATCTTTGAGCAGTTCGTTGTAATCCAGCGGCGGACGATACGCCTCCACCTCTCTTGGAACATCCTTTTCCCTGTAAAAGCTCTTCGCCGCATCCAGCTCCATGTCCCGCAGCTCGAAGGACATATACTTATACATCTTGTATTCCAGAAGCTTTTCCACCAGCTCTGCTCTCGGATCTTCTTCCTCGCCCTCTTCATTGACCTCACGAGGAAGCAACATCCGACACTTGATGTCCAGAAGTGTTGCCGCCATCAGCAGAAATTCGCTCATGACATTCATGTCTTCCGTTTGCATCTGACGGATATAATCCAGATACTGTTCCGTGATTTCCACGATCGGAATATCGTAAATATCGACTTTATTTTTTTCAATCAGATGTAAAAGCAGATCCAGCGGACCCTCAAATACTTCCAGTTTGACCTCAAGCGCCATATTTTTCTCCAGTAAGTGCCTTTAAAAATTCCATCTGCCGACAGGCAGATAATCGGAATCTTTTTACTCTTCTGTGACCAGATCAATGACCACAAGCTCCGCCGGATTGAACAGCCGTACCGGAATTGTATGGCTGCCCAGCCCTCTGCTGACAATCATCTTTTTCTGATTCTGTTCATAATAACCGCCGTCATATTTCGGGAACAGCCGATAGGACGTGGAAATCACCCCGCCGATGCCCGGAATCCGCACAATTCCGCCGTGAATATGTCCGGAAAGCGTCAGATCCGCGCCCCAGCCGGCATAGGCGTCAAAAAAAACCGGATTGTGGGCAAGCAACACTTGAAAATCATTTTGATCAGCATGTCCGACCATCCGGGAAATCGCTTTCGGTTCCAGTTTTGCGCGATCCAGCTTCTGGTAATATTCTCGCGGCAAGTCAAGACCGGTAATGCGGATTCCATACTCCGGCAGCAAAACGCTGCCGTTTTCAAGAATCCGCACATGGTTTCCTTTTAAAAACGCACGATAGGATGCCCCCATTTTCCCATAGGTTTGCGGTTCCCGATAAATCCGGTATTCGTGATTGCCGTTTGCATAATAAAACGGATACTCTGCAGAAATCGCCCTGACAAGCTCCTTTGCATGTTCCATTGACTTCCCTGACCGGGAGGTGATCAGATCTCCTGCGCACAGAATCAGATCCGGATTACTGGACTTTATCGCAGCGAGCAGCTTTTCATTGTGTTTGCCGTAGGATTTGTTGTGCAGATCTGCAAGCAGAACCACTCTGCAGTTTTTTTTCAGCCTCCGATCTGAAATTCGATAGGAAACTTTCACAAATCGATTGCTGTCACATATCATCACAACCAGCAGTATAAGTGCTGCCAGGCACAACAAAACGACCAGAATCTTCCACATAGGCATCCTCTCTTTTTGAATCTGTAAAGCCATTTCCGGCTTTTATCCGCATCTGCTCCTGCAGCATCCTTTTACTGCCTCTTTCCACAAAACTCACAGCAAAAACGCTGTCACCGCTTTTTTCACATAATCTCTGTAAAACGCTTTTTCCACGTTGCTTGCATACAAAATGGGAACCGTACCGATCTGCTCTCCGTTCAGGCGATAAATCGCTTCACCCGCCTTTGTGCCTACAACGACCGGTGCCTCTGCCTCTTTTGGGACAGAAATTTTTTTCTGAACCATAGAAATATCGTTACCATTGGTATCCAGCCAGACAAACTCCGACGCATAGACGACCGGAACCGTTTCTTCCTGTCCGCCTTTTACGGAAACTGGAAGAAGCTGATCTTTATTATCGTCCCGGTACAGGGCGCTGACGCTGTAACCGTAAGAAAGCAGCGTTGCCGCATCTAAAAAACGTGCCCTGGAATCCGGTGCAGTCATCACGACCGTAATCAGGTCTATCCCATCTTTTCTGGCAGTTGCAGACAGACAATATTTCGCCTTCGCCGTTGAACCGGTTTTCAGCCCCGTCGCCCACTGGTACTGCTTTAGCAGCTTGTTGGTGGACGAAAGTGTAAACGGCGTGCTGCCCCGCGCCGTCGTATGGGTAATATCCTCCATCCAGATTCCGGTATACTGATAGATGTCTGGATATTTCTGTACCAGCTCGCGGCTCATAATCGCCACATCCCGCGCCGTTGTATGGTGGCTGTCGTCGTCCGTCAGTCCGCAGCAGTCCGTAAAATGCGTATTTGTCATACCCAATGATTGTGCCTTTTCATTCATCTTTGTAACAAAGGCTTCTTCGCTTCCGCAGATGTATTCCGCCATCGCAACCGCCGCGTCGTTGCCGCTTGCAACCGCAATACATTTGATCAGCGTTTCCACTGTCTGCACTTCTCCTGCTTCCAGAAACACCTGCGAACCGCCCATCGACTGCGCGTGTTCACTCGTCACCACTTCATCCGTCAGATGAATCTGCCCCTGTCCGAGCGCTTCAAAAATCAGCAGCAGCGTCATAATCTTGGTAATACTGGCAGGCGAGCAGATCCGGTCTGCATCCTTTTCAAAGATCACTGTCCCGGTCTGCGCTTCCAGTAAAATGGCAGAAGGGGCCGACACCGTTACCGCCCCCTCTGCTGCTGTTCCATCCAGTCCCGGAACCAGGGATGCCATAAAAATCAGCAGAAATGACAGCCATGCTGCCAAGACTTTTTTCCAGAAGGATTGTCTCATTTCCTACACTCCGTCCATCCGTTTTACCACTATTTTTATGTCCCTGCTCCCGGATTATTCCTTTTTCGCTTATTTCTGCGCAATCGCTGCTGTAGCTGCCGCTGCAACGGTCTCTGCCGGAACGACTGCTCCGGTAGCTGTATCAATCGTCACACCTGTCGCAGGATCCGTTACCCATGTTGCAGGATTGATCACCGGCACTGCAGTTGCCAGACCGTTTGCATCAAACACATAGGTCACGCCGCCTACTGCCAGTGTCGTATTGACTGCCATCGCGCCGTTTGTCTGGAAGTAACGCATGCCGGAAGCATCCGTATACCAGCCGTACTGCATTGCGCCGTCTGCTCCGAACAGATAAGTCACGCCGCCGATATTGGTCAGCCCGGTCGCCATCACGCCATTTGTATTGAAATAATATTTGTTTGTGCCGACTGTCAGAAGTTCGTTGGCTGCCATAGAACCATCCGTCTTAAAGTATCTGGTTCCTGCGGTCGGATCGCTGTAAAAGCCGTACTGCATTGCACCATCTGCTCCGAACAGATAAATCTTGCCATTTAACGGGATCATGCCTCTCTGCATCAGGCCATTGGAAGCAAAATAATATTTCTTTCCACCGATTTCCACCAGATCAGTCAGCATATGGCCGTCCTTGGTATCCATGTACATCATGTTAAGGCTGTCACCAAGCCACCCCTTTTTGTACAGTGTGCCGTCCGCATTCATGAAGTAGCGCTTACCTCCATCCTCTATGAAGCCGTACTGCATTCTGTAGTTCTTATAATAATATCTGCCGCCCGCACGGTCTACGAAGCCGTTTGCAACGATCAGGTTGGAGTAATCCTTGAACTGATAGTTTACATCCACACTGCCGTTTATGCCCGCAACGACACCGCTGCTGGAATACTGCCAGAACGCCGGATTGGGATATTCGCATACCGTGTTGTACTGTGCAATCCATTTGTCATAAGGGGTTGCCGCGATCTTGCCGACCATCCAGTTTTTGCTGGAATAAACCATCGGATAATAGCCTGCCTGCTGTACGGTGCTGCAAAATGCCACCGTCAACGCTGCCAGCTGATCGGGAGACATGTTTTTATGGATGGAATCCTCCAGGTCATATACGACCGGATAGCTGACCGAATAAGGCTCCATCGCTGCAATGGCAAACTGAGCCTCCGTCATCGCGCCCTCTACGGTTGTCGCATACGAGTAAATGTAGACGCCGACCTTCATGCCAGCTGCAGTCGCTCCCGCCATATTCACCGCATAATACGGGTCTAAACCGCTCTTTGCGCTTCCCGCCTTTATGAACGCAAAGCTATAGCCTGCATTTTTGACTGCGGACCAGTTTACCGCGCCCTGATATTTGGATACATCAATTCCCTTCGCGAGCGGTGCCGCCGCCTTGGCAGTCGCCGGTGTTGAAAGAAACGTTCCTGCCGCTACCGCAGCTGCCAGCACAAAACCGGCAATTCTCTTTCCGAATCCGAATTTCATTTGTCCTCCTATGTACTGTGAAAATTTGCGAAACGGAATCCTGCCTTGCAGGATTCCTCACCTGCGGTGGGTCGCATCCGCGGCATCTTTCCATTCCGCCGCAGTGTGATCCCAAGTGTGATCCCATCCGAAGGACTTTTTTTCACAATAC
>ERZ780208.2097-NODE-2097-length-14531-cov-2.782329_pt1 | contig 14531 bp, 8 predicted proteins | sample MGYA00511167_ERZ780208 | MGnify/ENA primary metagenome ERZ780208 (study PRJEB29588, sample SAMEA2159202) | human gut metagenome | biome: human gut; feature: human-associated habitat; material: faeces | place: Denmark | collected 2008/2010 ... | reverse complement strand
CGGGATTATCCAATTTGGATATCGAAGACCAAATTATGAGGGGAAAACGGCTGAATCCGGAAATAGATATAAATCCAGACCCATCTTATATACCGCAAGAAGATAGCATGTGTGCTGTTTATGCATTAGTTTCATTATATCCTAAAAGTAAATGGGAATCAGGGATAGGAAGCCTGAATGAGAGGGCAAGTGATTATTATTATGATATGGTGGAATATGCTGAAAAGGAATACGGATATCAACGTGGAACCTCTATGCCTTTTTCTACTACATTGGAAGTCGGGAAACATTTTGGACTGCTGTCTGGTGAGCAATCTTTTGTAGGTTCGGGCCATTCTGCTAATATTCATATGTTTTTTATGCAGAATAAAGGGAAAATAAAAATAGTGAATGTCGCCGGGCATACCGCTAAATTTAAATCTTTTGATTCAAAGACCGGTACTGTTCATTTATATGGGACGGATCCTAAATACAATACATGTAATGTACGTGATGTTATTTCTGTTTTTTATTGAACATAGTTGCCTATGGAGAGGTTTTTATCCCTTTTCTTTGTCGTATGCTTTTCTTTGTCTACGAAAGCAGATGAAGGGAATGGTTTTGTAGAGGGTATATTTCAGTATGCCATAGAGGTGGATGAAGTTTCCGGAGATACTACGGTGGCCGTGTCAAGCATAGACCGCAGAAACCTGACAACTCCGTTTTTTCAAGGAAAGGAACTCAGGATTCCAGGAGTGGTTGCTCATAATGGAAAGACGTATCGTGTGACTGCAATAGGCCGATGGGCTTTTACGCGGTGCGATGACATCGAAAGTTTGATTATTGGTGAGGGGATAGAAGAAGTACGTGAATATGCTTTTGAGGGTTGTACCCAATTACGTTCAGTTTCTTTTCCCAGTACCTTGCAATGGTTGGATAACCTTCCGTTTACAGACTGTTATAATTTGTGTGAAATCAGGGTAGACGAGGGGAATCCCAAGTTTGATTCCCGTGGGAATTGCAATGCCCTCATAGAGACAGGAGAAAACAAGATAGTCCTTGGAGGCAAGGACACAGTCTTTCCTAAAGGGATAAAATTTATCGGGGAAGGTGCATTTGCCAGTCGTGTGGGATTGGAAAACATTGTGATTCCGGAGGGGGTTGTAGAGATTGAAAAAGGAGCATTCTTTAATTGTATTAATTTGAAATCCATTTCATTGCCTCACAGCCTTGAGATTCTTAGGGATGTGTTCCTTGGTTGCAGTAGTTTGAAATCCATTTATATTCCGGAAAAGGTATCAAAGCTTGGCGGTGGAATAGGGGAGGTAGGTTGCTTTGGGAGCGGTTGGTCTTTATCCGGTTGCTTGTCGTTGGATACTGTGATGGTGGATTCGCGTAATAAGGTATATGATTCTCGTGGCAATGCATTGGTGGAAAAGGCTACCGATAAATTGATTTCCGGCTTCTGCAAGTCACGAATCATGGAAGGTGTCCGTGAAATCGGGCCCAAAGCCTTTGTCGGTACGGTTTTTCCTCAGCGGCTTTACATACCGAAAAGCGTTATCAAAGTGAGTCCGTGCGCTTTTGTGGGCTGTGAATTTGGTGCTTCTGTTGCGGTCGATGCGGAAAATCCGGTATATGACTCCCGTGAAGGGTGCAATGGCATCGTAGAGACGGCCACGGGGACATTGGTAAAGGGGGATTGGCGTACTGTGTTTGTGGAAGGTATTACCAGCATTGGGGAATATGCGTTTAATGGTTGTCGTCTGCCTCCGGTTTTTGCCATACCGGAAGGTATCAGGCGTATAGGAAAAAATGCTTTTGCACGTTGTTCAGGGATTCAGACGGTAATTTTTCCGTCTTCTTTAAAAGAAATAGGGAGTTTTGCTTTTTGTGGCAGTTCCCTGCAAACGCTTTGTTGGCAAGGCCATGTGCAGGAAATCAAAAGTTATGTCTTTTCGGATTGCCGGGAACTGTATCTCATCTCAATACCCGAAGGAACGAAAAGGATTGGTTCAGGGGCATTTAACGAATGCCATAACTTGCGTTATGTATCGTTGCCAACCAGTTTGGATTATATTGATGACTATGCTTTTAAAGGCTGTCCTTGCGAAGAATTGGTTAGGAAAAATCATGTTTCAGTCTTGTCATCCGATTATGGACAACGTCAAAGGAGTATTCGTGAGAAAGAATCAAAGTAAGAAATGTTAGGGCAATTTCTTATATGTTCCTTTGGGGAACGATAACTTCTTCGTAATTTTCTTGCGAATTTGTTGTTTATTTGCAGATAATAATTTAACTTTGCCACAAATAAAAGAGAAAATGAAGAATATTGCAACACGCCACCATCATCATCCTAACGGTTAGAAATCGGTAGGCTGTCCCGCGTGTGCCAATAGAAGGATAGAAATGAAGGCTTGCCGATATGAACGGTGAGCCTTTTTTGATAGTTTAAGAATACTTCATTAAAAAAACAGATATGCTTAGAATTGCAGTACAGTCGAAAGGACGTCTTTACGAAGACACCATGGCGCTCCTGGCGGAGGCCGACATCAAAGTGAGTTCATCCAAGCGCACCTTGTTGGTGCAGTCCTCCAATTTCCCCGTCGAGGTGCTTTACCTGCGCGACGACGATATTCCACAGTCCGTGGCGGGAGGAGTGGCCGACTTGGGTATCGTGGGCGAAAACGAATTTGTGGAAAGAGAAGAGGATGCCGTGGTGGTACGCCGTCTGGGCTTCAGCAAGTGCCGCCTTTCGTTGGCCATACCCAAGGCTGTGGATTATTCCGGCCTTTCCTGGTTCGAAGGCAAGAAGATAGCCACTTCCTATCCCAATATCTTGAAAAAATTCATGAAGGAAAACGGGGTGGAGGCTGACATCCATGTCATTACCGGTTCTGTGGAAATCGCGCCTGGTATCGGGTTGGCCGACGGGATTTTCGATATCGTAAGCTCCGGTTCCACCTTGGTTAGCAATAACTTGCAGGAGGTGGCCGTCGTCATGAAGAGCGAGGCGTTGCTCATCGCCAACCGGAATATGGACGATGCCAAGAAGGCGATTTTGGACGAGTTGCTGTTCCGCATCGAGGCGGTAAAGAGTGCGGAAGACAAGAAATACGTACTGATGAACGTGCCGTCGGACAAGGTGAAAGATGTCGTGTCCGTATTGCCCGGAGCCAAGAGTCCCACGGTGATGCCTTTGGCGCAGGAAGGGTGGAGCAGTGTGCACACTGTCATCGACGAGTCCCGCTTTTGGGAGATTATCTCCAAACTGAAGGAGTTGGGAGCGCAGGGTATTCTGGTCGTTCCCGTAGAGAAGATGATTCTTTGAGCCGGACAGGTTGGTATTTTCATATCAAAAAGAGGAGGACAGCAAATGAATGTGATAAAATATCCGCAAAAAGAAGAATGGGACGAACTGTTGAAACGTCCCGTCATGAACGTGGACACGTTGCGTGAAACCGTATGTCGGGTGTTGGACGACGTGAAGACGGGCGGCGACCGCGCCGTCATGGCCTACGAAAAGCAGTTCGACCATGTGGAACTGGAGCGTCTGGCCGTCACGGAAGAAGAAATGGACGAGGCCGAACGTCTGGTGTCGCCCGAACTGAAGGATGCCTTGCGCTTGGCGCACGACAATATAGGGAAGTTCCACGCTTCCCAGCGCTTTGAAACGACGAAGGTGGAAGTCCGTCCCGGGGTGACCTGTTGGCAGAAAGCCGTTCCCATAGAACGGGTGGGGCTTTACATACCCGGAGGGACGGCGCCGCTTTTCTCCACGGTGCTGATGCTGGCCACACCGGCCAAGATTGCCGGATGCCGTGAAATCGTGCTTTGCACGCCGCCGGGACGTGACGGCAAGGTGCATCCTGCCATCCTTTGCGCAGCCCGTGTGGCCGGAGTGAACCGCATTTTCAAGGCGGGCGGTGTGCAGGCCATCGGTGCCATGGCCTACGGTACGGAAAGCGTGCCCAAGGTGTATAAGATATTCGGCCCCGGCAATCAGTACGTCATGGCGGCCAAGCAGCAAGTGTCGCTTCATGATGTGGCCATCGACATGCCCGCCGGACCTTCGGAGGTGGAGGTATTGGCTGACGCCGGTTCCAATCCGGTGTTCGTGGCGGCCGACTTGCTTTCGCAGGCCGAGCATGGCGTGGACAGCCAGGTCTTGTTGGTGACGACTGACGAAGCTTTGGTCGGCAAGGTACAGGATGAAGTGGAACGCCAGTTGGCTGCCCTTCCGCGCAAGGAAATCGCGGAGCAGGCATTGGCCCACAGCAAACTCGTCGTGGTGCGCGACATGGACGAGGCGTTGGAACTGACCAACCGCTACGCGCCCGAACATCTGATTATCGAAACGGCCGATTACATGCAGGCCGCCGAACGTGTGGTCAATGCAGGCAGCGTGTTCCTCGGTTCTTATACGCCGGAGAGTGCGGGGGATTATGCTTCAGGCACGAACCATACGTTGCCCACCAACGGTTATGCCACGGCTTATAGCGGTGTCAACTTGGACAGCTACCACCGTAAGATTACGTTTCAGGAACTTACGCCGCAGGGGGTCCGTGCCATCGGTCCGGCCGTGGAACTCATGGCGGTGGGCGAGCATCTCGACGCACACCGCAACGCCATGACCGTAAGATTGGAATCCATTAAAACCGAAATGAAATGAGCATGAAACCTTTGCAAAAACTGGTGCGCCCGAACATCTGGGCGTTGAAGCCGTACAGCTCGGCCCGTGACGAATACAAGGGTGCGGCGGCTTCCGTCTTTCTCGATGCGAACGAGAATCCTTACAATGCCCCGTACAACCGCTATCCCGACCCTTTGCAACTGGAGGTGAAAGAGATGTTGGCTCCCGTCAAAGGCGTGAAGCCCGGACAAATCTTCCTCGGCAACGGCAGTGACGAAGCCATCGACTTGGCATTCCGGATTTTCTGCGAACCGAAGACGGACAACGTGGTGGCGATAGCTCCTACTTACGGTATGTATAAAGTGTGTGCGGACATCAACGACGTGGCCTATCGCCCCGTATTGTTGGACGACGGTTTCCGGTTGGATGCCGGCAAATTGCTGGCTGCTGCGGACGAACACACGAAACTGATATTCCTTTGTTCGCCGAACAACCCTTCGGGAAACGACTTGGAGCGGGAGGAAATCGTCAAGGTGCTTGAGCGTTTTCCGGGGATGGTGGTCATCGACGAGGCCTACGCCGACTTTTCCGAACAGAAACCGTTCCGCGAAGAACTGGAGACATATCCGAACCTTATCGTGCTCAACACGTTTTCCAAGGCATGGGGGAGCGCGGCCATCCGCTTGGGCATGGCCTTTGCCTCCGAAGAGGTCATCTCTTTATTTAATAAAGTGAAGTACCCTTACAACGTGAACCAACTGACCCAGCGTCAGGCTGTGGAGATATTGAAGAAGCGTTTCGATGTGGACAAGTGGGTGAAGCCGTTGCTGCGCGAACGCGGGCAGGTCATGGCGGCCTTTGCCGAACTGGATATCTGCGAGAAGATTTATCCGACGAATGCCAATTTCTTTCTGGCGAAAGTCAAAGGAGCCGATGCGATATACGCCTATTTGGTGAAGAACGGCATTATCGTGCGCAACCGTTCGAGAGTGGAACTTTGCGGCGACTGCCTGCGCGTGACTATCGGTACGCCGCAGGAGGACAACAGCCTGTTGGGCGCGTTGCGTTCTTACAAACCGGAGACGATAAAATGAACATCATGAAAAAAGCCTTGTTTATAGACCGCGACGGCACTTTGATAAAAGAGCCGGCGGACGAGCAGATAGACGCGTTTGAGAAATTGGAGTTCGTGCCGGGTGTGATGCGCAATCTGGCATTTATCCGCCAGAAACTGGATTACGAGTTTGTCATGGTGTCCAACCAAGACGGGTTGGGCACGGATGCCTTCCTCGAAGATACCTTTTGGCCGGTGCACAATCTGATGATGCGTACCTTGGAGGGAGAGGGCGTGACGTTCGATGACGTGTTGATAGACCGCAGTTTCCCAGAAGAAAATTTGCCCACGCGCAAGCCGGGTACGGCCATGTTAGGACGTTACACTTCGGGCGGTTACGACATGGAGGCCTGTTGGGTCATCGGCGACCGCGAGACGGACGCGCAGTTGGCCCTGAACCTCGGTTGCCGCGCCTTGATCCTGAAGGAGAAGGACGAGGATTCTTTTTCGGACGAGCGCATCCGCTACGTGGACAGTTGGGACCGCATTGCCGAAATCCTTTTTGCCGGAGAACGCAAAGCCCGTGTGCGTCGCACGACCAAGGAAACCGACATTGAGGTACGCTTGGATTTGGACGGTAGCGGCCGGTGTGATATCCGTACGGGATTGGGATTCTTCGACCACATGTTAGAGCAGATTGGCAAGCATGGCGGAATGGATTTGTATATCCGCACGGAAGGCGACTTGCAGGTGGACGAACACCACACGATAGAGGACACGGCCCTGGCTTTGGGAGAGTGCCTGTTGCGTGCTTTGGGCGACAAGCGCGGCATCGAGCGTTACGGCTATTGTCTGCCCATGGACGACTGCCTGTGCAGCGTGGCTCTCGATTTCGGTGGACGGCCTTGGTTGGTGTGGGATGCCGAGTTCCGTCGCGAGAAAGTGGGCGACGTGCCTACCGAGATGTTCTTCCACTTCTTCAAGAGCCTGAGCGACGCGGCGCGGATGAACTTGAACATCAAGGCCGAAGGTGTGAATGAGCACCATAAGATAGAGGGGATTTTCAAGGCTCTGGCCCGTAGCCTGAAGATGGCGGTAAGGCGCGACATCTATCATTACGAGCTGCCTTCGAGCAAGGGTGTCCTCTGACGTGAAGTTCATATCTTTTACAGAAAGGACGGGGCTGCGGAAGGCGTGACGCCGTCCTGCTGAGAACGGAAAATCGTTTGGCGCAGAACTGTAAATCAATCGGCTGAGATTGATTTACAGTTCTGCGGTTGTTTTTGGAGGATTGTATAGTATTGGGTATGAATGTGTTATTGGGCGTTAACTTCTTTTCGGGGAGGAAACTGGGGCTTTTTGATTTTATTGACAGAATTAAAAAGTTTAGGTGAAAAGTCTCCAAACATGGCAGTCTGTTGAGTTATTTATGTATTTTTGTATCATCTTATGGATTAACCTAATAAAATAGAACCCATGAAAAAGAACCGGATTTTGTTTTTTGCTTGCTGCTTGGCTTTAGGAGGCAGCACAACGGATTTGTATGCCCAACGGACGATGGACAAGTTGGGACGCGGACTCGTGGCAACCGTTACTCAAAGCGGAAGCGGAAACTTCGTGAGCTGGCGTGTGCTGGGCGAAGAGTACTACGATGTGACTTACAACCTTTATGCCGATGGTGTGTTGGTAGCCAAAGGACTGTCTGCAAGTAACTACGTCCATACGGGAGGGACGGCTGAAACCCGATATACGGTGGCTCCTGTGGTGAAAGGGAAGGAGGGGGAACAGTGCGACCCCATCACACGTTTCACGGAATTCAGTTTCTATTCCCTTACAGGGCAAAATACAGGATTCCTCAGAGTTCCGGGTGCAGAGATGAAAGGACGTAATGGCGAGGACCTGACAGAAAACTATATGTTCAATGATGCCGTGCTGGCCGATGTCGATGGAGACGGGATGCCGGAGATTATCGCCAAACGTCTTTATACGGGTACTCCCGGGGTGACAGACGTGGCCAATACTTCGGCTTACAACCGCATCGAGGTGTACAACGTCAAGGGAGAGCGGCTATGGTACATTGATATCGGTCCGAACATGCAGTCGGGACCCGATGAACAGTTCGATGCCGTAGCTTTCGATTGGGATGAAGACGGCAGGGCTGAAGTGCTGATGCGTGGGGCGGACAATATGATTGTCCATCATCCGGACGGCACGGTCACGGAAGTGGGCAATATGTCCCATGATATCCGTAAGATTAACAATACCGAATATTCCATGCCCGATAACGAGTATTTGCTCTATATGGAGGGAGCCACAGGCAAATTGTACGAAATCGGGGAAAACGGCGAGAAATGGATGCCTTATCCTTGCAAACGGTTGGAACCGGGCGAGACGGACTGGACGGCCGCTTGGGGCGACGGCACGGGGCATCGTGCCACCAAACACTATTTCGGTGCGCCTTATCTGGACGGTCGGCATCCTTCCATTTTCGTCGGACGCGGTTGCTACACGCGTCACAAGTTTTATACTTTCGACGTAGACCCTGCTACGCATAAGCTGACGGAACGTTGGAATTGGGTATGCAGTGTGGGAGGTCCGTGGTTCGGGCAGGGTTACCACAACTTCGGCGTGGCCGATGTGGACATGGACGGACGGGATGAAATCGTATTCGGCTCGATGGTAATTGACGACAACGGAAAGGGATTGAGTACCACCGGCCTCGGGCATGGCGACGCACAGCACTGCGCCGATTTGGATCCTTACCGTTTCGGGCAGGAGATGTTTGCCTGTAACGAAACTTCCCCGGCCATGAATTACCGGAATGCCACCACATCGGAACTATATTACCGTTTGCAAAGTACCAGTGACGACGGGCGTGCGTTGGCCGGCAAGTTCTATAAGGATTATCCGGGTTGCCAAGGGGCAAGCAGCCAGTCGGGCGTCATCAGCCTCACGGCAGACAAGCCGTTGCCCGATGTCGCGGGATGGGACTTGAATTTCCGTATCTATTGGGACGGCGACCTTTGCGAGGAGGTGCTCAACAGTCCCGGAACGGCGCGTCAGCCCAAAATCGACAAACCCGGAGTGGGGCGTATCTTCTTGGGGAACGGTGCCATGAACAATGGGACTAAAAACAACCCATGCGCCACGGGTGACCTCTTTGGTGACTGGCGTGAGGAACTGCTCGTACGCGACGGGAAAGACTTGCTGATTTACACGACCAACTATCCGACGGATTTCCGTATCCCCACTCTCTGGCACGATCATCAATATCGGCAGGGCATGGTGTGGGAAACCATCGGTTACAACCAGCCTCCCCACTTGAGTTATTTCTTGGGCGAACTGGAGGGCATCACCGTGGCTCCGCCGCCGCTTACCACGGAGGGGCGTACGCAGATTGCGAATGGGGGCAATATTACTACGGCACATAACGGTAGCCAGGTGCTTGTGTTCGACAATGCGGACACACAAGTGGCAGTGGAGTCCGGTGCCGAACCATGGGTGGCTGTGTTCAACGTGCCTTCGTGGGTGAAAGGAACGGCACCGAGCGATTGTACCACGAAAGACGTGCCTATCGATTATGACTATTATACTTGTACGGTGACGGGTAGCGGGTTCAGTGGGGCTGCACGCTTGGTCAAGCAGGGCGAAGGTACATTGGTGCTGCCGGACGTGGAGATGACCCATCGCGGCAATACGGATGTGTGGAACGGGACGCTCGTTTTCAACGGGACGATGAAACAGTCCTCCCTTTGGCTTAACCGCCATGCGTCGCTCCGTTCCGCCGGTACTTTCCGTAGCATCAAGGCGGACTATAATGCCACGGTCTATCCGGGCGGTGACGGACAGATCAGCACCATTACGACGGACTCCGCGACGCTGGGTTTCGGTTCGCGCGTGGTCTTTGATTTGAAGAATGACTTTACTTCCGACCGTCTCGATGCTAAGGTGCTTACCATCGAAACGAAGTCGTGGAAATACGGGCCGAAGTATTTGGCGCCGGTATTTGAGTTCCGGGTCGAGGATGTGCAGCCCGGACGTTATCCGATAGGCACGGCGGCTATGGTCAAGGGTGAACTTTCCAGTATCCTCATCGAGGGTATCAGTTCGCAAATGAGTGCCCGGTTGGTGTTGGAAGACGGTACGCTGTATCTTGCCCTAAGTGACGTGCGTGCTGCATCCGATGTGGTTTGGAACGGTTTGAACAGTAATATTTGGGACTTTGGCCAAAGCGAGAATTTCACTTTGGCAGAAGAGGCCGGACCCGTATTTTTCGTGACGGGCGACAGGGTTTTGTTCGACGATACGGCCGAACGCAGGAGCGTGAGCCTTTCCGGCAGTATAGAGGCCGAAAGTGTCACTGTGGACAATACTTTGAATTATGCTTTCAGCGGGACGGGTGCCCTTGCGGGCCATACGGCATTGGTGAAACGCGGCAGCGGCATGTTGACCATCAGCAACGACAATACGTATACGGGCGGTACGCGCATCAGTGGCGGTACGGTATCGGTGAATATGTTGAGCAACTCCACACGGGCCTACGGAGGTCTGGGCGGGGTGGTGGAATCGGCCGACCTCTTCGTCATAGAGAACGGTGCCACGTTGCGGACGACGGAGACTGTTACCCAAGGCTCTCCCATGAAGATGGAAGGCGAAGATGGCGGCTGCGTCGAGAATCTCAAGGATTTCATCATCGAAACCCCGGTGGAGGGTACGCTGCTCACCAAGAAAGGAGACGGATGGATGAAATTGAACACGGCCTGTCCTTCGTTGGAACGCCTTGCCCTCGATGGTGGTACCGTGCAGTGTGTGGCTTGCGACAAGCCTGCGCGGACGGTGGAGTTCCGTTCCGGCACGTTGTATGAAAATACAGGTTCAAGTTATGCCATTCATGTGCCGGAAGGCGGTAGCGGTACGTGGTCGTTGGCCAACCGTTCGACTTATACCAATAAGATAACGGGCGAAGGTACGCTTACGATATACTGTGCAGTGGAACACGGTAATGGTTGGTTTGCCACCCGCACGCCGGTGGCTGTCAATTTGGCCCAGTTTACAGGGACAATCAATGCCACGGCAGACATGGCTGACACTTATCCGCGTTTTACGCTCAATACGTCCTCGGGTATGCCGGACGGAACGCTTAATATCACCGAAGGAGTAACTGTGCAAAACACCGGGCGGACTTTCCGTATTGGGAAACTGGCCGGAAAAGGTGCGTTGGGCGGTTATGCTTCTTTTGCCAATGACGGGGCTACGGGTGTCAACACGTGGCAGGTGGGATGTGACGATGATTTCACTTGGGCCGGAACCGTAACAGCCAATTCTAAATTTGAGAAAGTGGGCAGCGGCAAGATGACGGTCAGTGGAGTATGGGACAATACGGGCGAAGTGGCCGTGAAGGAAGGTACGCTTTGCCTGAATGACCGCTCGGCAGAAAATGCTATGCTGGGAAGCGGAGAACTCTCGGTTGAGGACGGTGCGGTGTTGTGCGGCTTGGGTAAATTGGGTAATGCTTCGGTCACGGTGGAACGTGGTGGACGCTTGTATTCCGGAACGCGTGAGGGGGCTTCTTCCGGATCGTTGGATTTCTCTGGCAAGAGGCTTACGGTCAGTGCCGGTGGGGAGGTAATGTTCAATGTGGCCTCCAAAGTACGCTGTACGACCTTGGAAGGAATAAGTTCGTTCTCCCTGCGCGGTACGCTGAAAGTGTCGGTACGTGAAGGGCTCGAACTGGAAGCCGGGGATGAGGTTCAACTGTGGACTGCAAACCGGACGGTGCTCTCTTCCGCCTGTACGCTAGATTTGGATAGCCCTGGAGAAGGATTGGAATGGGATACTTCTGCGTTGGAAGACGGTGTCCTGAAAGTGAAAACTGCGACGGGTATTACGGGGGTGGTTTCCGGTGAACCGGTAGATTGCGTGGTTTATACGTTGGATGGAGCACGTGCGGGATATTTTACCTGCATGCCGTCGGAAGTCAGGGTGTATATGGAAGAGAATGGATTTAAGTCTGGTATGTACATGGTTAAGATGACCCAAGGTCAGCGGACGGTGAGCCGTAAAGTAACTGTGGACTGACGGGGCATGCCGCATAGTTGGAATCTATGCGGCATAGCATTCTTTAACATAGAATTAAGGAAAATACACTGTAATGATTACAAATATGAACGTTTTTATCCGTATCTTTGAAACGTTAGAAAAGTTATAGATTTAAATTCAAAATTTTAAAAAGAAAAGTTATGGGGAAGAGTATTAAAGGTACGCGTACGGAAAAGAATCTGATGATTTCTTTTGCCGGTGAGTCTCAGGCCAGAATGAGATACACTTACTTTGCCAGTGCGGCAAAGAAAGAGGGTTATGAACAGATTGCGGCTATATTTACGGAAACGGCCGACCAGGAAAAAGAACATGCAAAACGTATGTTCAAGTGGCTGGAAGGCGGTATGGTAGAGATTACGGCCAGCTATCCGGCCGGTGTAATCGGTACTACCATGGAGAACCTGAAGGCTGCGGCTGCCGGAGAACACGAAGAGTGGTCGTTGGATTATCCTAAGTTTGCAGACATTGCGGACGAAGAAGGTTTTCCTGCCATTGCTGCGATGTATCGTATGATTTCTGTGGCGGAAAAGGGGCACGAAGAGCGTTATCTGGCTTTGTTGAAAAACTTGGAGGAATTCAAAGTGTTCGAGAAGGACGGTGAGACGGTATGGCAGTGCCGCAACTGCGGTTATATCCATGTGGGTAAAGAAGCTCCGCAGATGTGCCCGGCTTGCTTGCATCCGCAGGCTTACTTCGAAGTGAAGAAAGAGAACTATTAATCGTTTGCCGTATTTTTCCGAAAAATTCTTCTATAATCTGCTGAATAGCTTAAAATGAGCGATTTATAAGTGTTCAACCTCAATAGAGGTAATGATTTGGCAATAGTCACAACTTTTGCAATATGCATATGTTTGCTTTGCCTAACAACTCTTTACAGTTGCAAAAATACAAAATAAAAATGAAACCACACTATGTTGGTGCAAAAAAACAATAGTCATAAAACAAAGATTAACTTCGCCTTATGACTATTGTTGTCCACATTAAACTTATTTATCATTTAATTGGTTCCGCATGCACATAGTATTCACTGTTTATAGGGTCTTCCCCGTCAGTTTTAAGTATCAGTACCATGCGAGAATGTTTTGTACGCCAATATGCTTTAATATCAGCATCTTCGGGTAGTGCCTTAAACGTTTTACACAGCGAAGCCTTTTCTGTTTCTTTTATAGTACTATGTGCTTCATAGTACTGGTCCATAATCTTCAACAGACCTTCTCTTTCACGTTCAAGCACGCCTAACATATATTCCTTGTCGTTTTTGTCTTTTGCTCCTTTCAGTACAATACGTAACTCTGCATACGGTTTTGTAATGTCTTCTTTGTAGGCAGTAGGTGGAGTTAGGATAAACTCACGGCTCTTGTCCAGCAAGCAATATTCTGTTAGTTCGGGGTTCTTGGAATTATACCTTACGTTATCCCAATCGTAACCAAAGAATCCATCATTCACCAAATAGAGCCTCTTTCGGGCTTGATAGACAATACGGCCATCTTTATAGCCATTGGCATAGACAATAGTATTGTCATGAGGCGTGAAGAAGTATGTGCTCCACCAATAGGAAGTATTCAAACAGTTTGTCTTACGTTCCATGATTCCAAAGCTATCTGGCATATCACGACAATCACTCGTCCAAGTAATTGAATCGTAGTAGTTGTAATAGGCATTATCTGAAGAGTTGAAACCATATTCATCGGTAAGCTCAAATGTTACAAGGCAGAAGGTCTGAAACACAGGGTCTGTGTTGTCTTTGTCGTCTTCTGCATAGTATGCCTTAATCTTAAACTTGCAGTTGTCGGGAACAGAACGGTCAATATCCGTATCATACGTGTAACTTTTCTTCATCATTTCCAAATCGGTTTCGGTCATGCGTTTATATACAATCATGCCATATATAGACTTGTAACCATTGCTGCCATCACTCGTCGCTCCCAATTTTTGTATGGTGTACATTAAGGTCTTGCCATTCGACTCGTCAAGCTTAAGAATCTGCATGTATCTGCTGTCTGTTGTCTGCTTGTTGCTGCCAAACAGTATGAAGCCTTTGTCCATGTCATAAGTCCATGATACACGACTGAAACAAAAGGCTGGCAAGGCATCACTATAAAAATAACTAAAAGCTTGCTGTGATGTCTCAAACCAAAAGTGTGTAGGGCTGCCACCAAATCTGTCTTTCCAAAATTCCTCCTTGCTCAACTTTCCGTTTTCCTGTACCTCATAAGTGGCAATACTCTCCCAACCATAGCCCTTGACCTTACTCTGTATTTCTTCTGCTGCTATTGGCTTTCTCCCTTTTAGCACACAGCACCCCTCATCATTAACAGTATAGGTTTGGTTGAATAGATTCATATCCAACTTACATTGCTCAACACTCAATTCCTCAGACTTATCGCAACTGCCAAATACAACAGTGCAAGCTACGATGAGTGCTATTAACCAAAACTTCTTAGTCATAATAATCCAAATTTAAAGATTTTACATATAGACAGATTACGGATTTTCAGTGTTTCAAATTCTGCTGTCCAAGATAACTGAGTGCAAAAATACAAAAGTATCAACGTAATAGTGCATTTTTTTATTTTTTATAACACTCAAAACATACTTTTGTGCAAATAAAGGAAGAATAAACTACACCTGACAAATCTATTTACATATTTCTATGCACTGCCTACAGTTGGTACACTCACTTTCTGCAACCGTTGGGAGCAAAATTTCTTCGCCCTCATGGTGGAGCGAGGCGTTTTGGGGTTCCCAAAACATAACCTCGCTCCC
>ERZ780208.2071-NODE-2071-length-14694-cov-4.487192_pt1 | contig 14694 bp, 9 predicted proteins | sample MGYA00511167_ERZ780208 | MGnify/ENA primary metagenome ERZ780208 (study PRJEB29588, sample SAMEA2159202) | human gut metagenome | biome: human gut; feature: human-associated habitat; material: faeces | place: Denmark | collected 2008/2010 ... | reverse complement strand
TCTGCATCATAGGAATACCGCTCATCTCCAATCTTAAAAATACCACGGTCCATATCCACCGAATAACGCGATACATCCGGATATTCCCAGACGGCATCTGAAATCTGCACCTGTGTGACTTTTCCCTGGTCATCTTTTTCTCCCACCGTGATCACTCTGCCCGGCTCAAAATAAGACACTGCAGTGCGGTTTCCGTATTTATCGAGAAACCTGGTCGCAAGTGTGTAATAATACACATACTCTTTCCCGGATGCAATCTGCTCTAACGTCAGGCATTCCTCCTGCATATCATTTGTTTTGATCAGAAACTGGTCACTTCCGATCACAGCTTCATTTTTCTCAGTCGTCTCCGCCGACTCATCTGCATCATCCGACGTTTCTTCCGTTTTTGCATCTTTCTCCTGATCCGGATAATAATAGCGTCCGGTCACGACCGTATTTTTCTTCCCACATCCGCCAAACAGCATGACCATTGCTGTAAGCAGTAATATGATCTGATATTTTATCTTCATGTATTCTCCTGTCTCCTACTGTAGCTTTGAACAATTTTTTACTCACCTGATTATACCGCAAACTGTCTATACGGTAAAGTGAAAGAGCATCTGTAAAAACTGCTCCCTTGCGTCCTCCTGTGCAACGACTTTTTCCAGTTTTTCTATATTTCTTCCCGACAGCCACGCCTTGTGTGAATTATAATAACGGTTGGCGATCTTCCAGAATTTTTCCGGGTATGCAAGATACACATACAGATATTTCAGTTCCTCCGGCGACAGTTTTCTAACCCGGTCATATCCGCGGATCAGATCCATGCCAAGTCCGGCATTCCAGTTATTTTTTTCCATCATTTTCCGGATAAAGTTGGCAAGATCCCCGACGCTCTCCTGATACAGGAAATTTTCAAAATGGACAACCGCGATCCCTTCCCGTGAAAAAATGACATTGTGCTGGTTATAGTCCCCATGGCAGAATCCGATCAGCTGTTCCTGGATTCCCAGATCTTTTAAAATATCCGTCGTCTCCTGTGCTTTTTTCACATACTCCGGATACCAGACCGAAAACATCATCTCAAAATCATTCTTTTTCTTTTTTGCACGGATATAATTTCTGACTTTGTTCAATTCCCGGTTTCTTTTTTCATAGAGAAGAAGCAGATTATTCTGCCCTGACTTTAAAAACTCCGGCACACTGCCCTCATAATTCTGCGCAGACTGGTGAAGCAATGCAAGTTCTCTTACTGCAGAAAGCATATCCGCCCTGTTTTTCGTGTCACATTCCGCCCCCGGAAATGCCTGATATAATATGTATTTTGTTTCCTCCTCGTTCACGGAAAACGGCTCACCCTCTTTTGTCCGCATTACCGTCTCCACCGTTCTTCCCTGTCCACTCAGATGATCCAGCATATCCGCTAAAAACCCGGCCCGCTCCTTTGATCCTCTGTATTCCCGCAAAATTTTCGGTCCCTGCTCTGTATCACACTGATAGCTGTCCCGTCCTCTTGAGATGGACTTTACTTCCAGTTCGTATTGTTCTAATATCTGTTCCGGTCGATTATACAAAAAAACGCCCCCCATATGATTGATTACGGTCTTACCCCGTGTCTCTTCATCATATGAGAGGGTTTGTTTATTCATGACTACAGATTCGCTCTAACAGCAGTTCCCTGTTATTCAGTTCTGGATCATCAAGCACCAGTTCTAAAAGACTTTTTAATGTCTCCCCGATCTCTTTTCCGGGTTTCATCCCGGCAGCGATCAGATCACTTCCATTTACAGCTAAATCCCGTATTGTAAGACACTGATTCTTCTCTAAAATTTCCCGGTATAACGCCTCATAGCCATCTACATAAGAGAGTTTTTCTTCTCTCTGGTATTCACTCTGTGCCAGAATATCCGCACGTTTCACTGCAAATAATGCAGGATACTGTTCCACTCCGATCCTGCTTACCGCCCTTCTTACGTTTTTCTCGGAAAGCGGCGGATTGTCATCATGCCAGCACACCAGCCGGCACACCTTATCGGTCGTGTCATTGTCAAACTTTAACCGGCGGAGGATCTTTCTTGCCATCTCACTGCCTTCTTTGGGATGTCCGTAAAAATGGTCATTGCCGGAAGCATCCGTGGTTCTGCACACAGGTTTTGCCACATCATGTAACAGCATTGTGATACGCGCCACTTTATCCGGCTGTATCTCCATCAGGGCATGCAGTGTGTGCTCTCCCACGGAATAGCAGTGATGCGGATTATTCTGCGGTGTTTTCATCATCTCGTCAAATTCCGGCAGAAAAACTGCGGTGAGTCCTGTTTCATACGCCGCACGCAGCAATTCCGGATGTCCGGACGTGAGAAGTTTTACCATTTCGATCTGAATACGTTCTGCACTCACTTTTGCAATGTTTGGTGCCAGGGAAACAATCGCCTCTCTTGTCCGGTCTTCAATCGTAAATCCCAGCTGCGATGCGAAACGCACTGCACGCAGCATACGAAGTGCATCCTCTGCAAACCGCTCCACAGCAGCTCCCACGCACCGGATCACACCGCGCTCTAAATCTCCCACGCCATCAAACGCATCGACCAGCCCATCCTTATCATTGTAAGCCATAGCATTGATCGTAAAATCGCGGCGCTTCAGATCTTCTAACAGATTGGAAGTAAACTGTACCTCTTTAGGATGCCTTGCATCCTCATATTCTCCGTCAATACGGTATGTGGTCACCTCGAATCCCTCATGTTCAAGCATCACGGTAACCGTTCCATGCTGGATTCCTGTATCTATGGTATGTCGGAATAACTCTTTTACCTGTTCCGGTTTTGCTGATGTCGTGATGTCCCAGTCCATGGGAATCCGTCCTAACATCGTATCACGGACGCACCCTCCTACAGCATAGGCCTCAAAACCATGCTGTGTCAGTGTGTCAATAATATAAGTTACTTTCTCAGGTAAAACGATTTTCATATACGATAGGTTCCTTTTGTCGTTGTTTTGATCGAATATAACAGGTCATCCGCCTTCTTGATCATCTCTGTCATATCATTTTCCGTACAGATATGGTCTCCGGCTGCAATACCGATGGAGCAGGAGATCTGATGCTGTTTATCGATTGAGAATGACTGTCCGAGTTTTTCACTGATCTCCGCCGAAAATCCGTCTGCCTCATCAATAATCTGATAGATACGCTCTGCCTTTTCTTTGAAAATATCCCTGTCATCGGTATAAAGGAAGATCAGAAACTCATCCCCGCCATAACGGCACACAAAACCATCTTTTCCACAGACTTCCGTAAAAATATCAGCCATTTTGATCAGAACGAAATCGCCCACATCATGTCCGTACGTATCATTATAGTGTTTGAAATTGTCCAGGTCAATAAACATCACTCCCAGCTTTGGTTTTCTTTTTTCCCCTGCGATCTCTTTCAGAAGTGCGTCTAATTTGCGGTAGAACCCTTCACGGTTATAGCATCCTGTCAGCTGGTCTGTAACTGCCGACATATACAGTTTTGTATTCATCTCATAAATCTTGTCATAGGCATCAAGCCTGTTCAATGCGTAACGCACCTCACGGAACAGAAGCTGATAAAAGTTCAGATCATCCTCATCAAGCATATAACGGTTCACCGAGGAATGCCAGTTATCCTTCATCAGCACATAGGTGATGACAATATTCTCGATTTTTGCGTTGTTAAAAAAAGGAATCGCCACCATGGAACACACATCTTCATCACCAAAAATCGATGTGATATCCTGATGTTCGGAATAATTGCTGCTGATCTTGGAGATCACAAATCCGCCCGCATTTTTCCGCATGGATTTTTCCATGATCTTCATGATCTCCGGCGTCATCTCTTTCTCTGTGTCATTGTAAAGTACCTGCGGCACCCTCTCGTTATAGCGGATATAAACTGCCCGGTCGACGTCAAAATGATTTAAAAATGTCTTCATAACCATATTGAGCATCTCTTTTGCAGTAATACCATTTACATCGATCAGTTTCTGCCAGATAGAAATAAAGTCAAGCTGTTCTTTCTTACTCTTATATGCCCGCTCAACGCTCTCCTGCTTCAGCAGTTCTTCAATCTCAATGGCTGATAATTCATCACAGCCGCCATCTACCGGTGGCAGAAGATCTTTCATATCTTCTGCATACTCATGGAACATAATCCGATGCGTCTCTTCATACTGTTTTAAAATAGACTCTTCCTGTTCATAAAGGATCTCTTTTCCTGCATTCCTGAAACATTCCATCCTGTTCCTTCGGAACAGCGCATAACAGAAAAACTGGTTTCCTTCTGCTCTCTTTAAATAAATATCTGCCTGCTCATATAATTTTAGCGCCTCCTCGTTGTCTCCGTCATGCTGTGCTAATAATGCCTTGGAAAACGTATAGAGGAACATATCATCATCTGCTTTTGCGTAGTCATGCACAGTGGCGAGGTTGTTTTCTGTCTTTTCCTTCTCGAAAATATAATTCAAAAACTGGCGGCAGCTATATAGATACCGCTCACAGTTAAAACGGTTTCCCTGTAAAATGGAAACCAGAGCAAACAATCCGTACAGTTTGGACAGATTGCAGACACGCAGACTGTTCAGATGCAGCTTTTCAATCGCTTTCATACACTGTGTCAGGTATTCCTGCGCCTTGTCATACTGCCCCAGCATAACGCAGTTCAATGACATATTATAATGTACTTCTGCAATATCCTCCGGCTTTCTCAGTTTACATAATATCTTAATTGCCTTGTTGTAATAGCTCTGGGCTCTCTCATTTTCTCCCATTGCACATAAATTATACGCAATACCGGAATAGATCCTTCCGCCCTCCACGCTGTCAACATCTTTCATCGCCTCATAGGTACGGATCGAATATAACAGGGAAACTTCGTACTCGCCATTTGTGGATGCTATCATGATATTTTTCCGATATGCAATGCTGATAAGCTGCTCATTGCCAATCTCTTTTGCAAGCGCAACGCCCTTGGAAAAATAAATCAGAAATGCTTCCGACCGGTACGCTTTTGCCACGATCTCCGGTTTATTGTCGTATGCATAAATATAAATATGCGCCAGATGATTTTTGTAATGGTACGCATTCAGCTTCTCGATCAGTTTATCGCTGATCTCAATATCCTGGGCACAGAAGAAAATATTGCACCAGCCGGACATCTGGTTCTGCGCTTTTAAAAGTTCTGCACGGAACACTAAAAAATCATCCCCCAGCGCTTCTCCGCACTCCTTTGCCTTCTGTACATAAATCATGGCTTCCTCTAACTTTCCAAGATACATGTAAGAAGTTGCCATCCAGAAATTATAATAAAATGCTCCCTCTTTCTCCTGATCCTGCAGTTTTTCCAGATCTTCGCAGGATTCCAGAGCCTTCGCAATATCTCTTTGCAACACCGACACCATAATCTGTAACAGCAAAAGCTGATAATGCTTTTTCTCAGAAATCGTAAAGTTATCAAACTTGATCCGGCGCTCAATCTTGCTCAGATGATGGTCTGCCTGATCAAAATCCAGAAAGTATACCAGATTATTCAGTTTCCGATAGCCATCGTCACTCTCATAATCAGAGTAATAGTCCATGACATCCGGTTCCATGTTCCTGCCTGCATTTCCGATATGGTACACCATGTTCCGGTCATCCATACTCTCACAGATCGCATCCCACTCTTCATGTGCAAATTCCGGAATCGACTGCACATCATTGACTCCCAAGACAATGCCGATATTTTTATTCTTCACCTGAAGCAGGCTGTTGGAAAGCTGCATGGTGCTTTTCGAAGCAAGCTGGAAACGGTTCAACACAATGACGACCGGACGGATCTCTGATAATTTCTGAAGCATCGTCACGATCGAATTGCGCATACGTTCCTGCTCATACTCTACCTCATCGATCAGGATCTGTTCCGTTCTCTCGCAAAATCCCTTTTCAAAATAACTTTCAAACACAGGTCTCTGAAGCTTGTAGACATCACATTCTTCCATAAACTCTTCCAATGTGCCGCTGCAATACTTATGGAACATCTGCCGGATCAGTCCCAGATATGGTTCATAAGCCTCTGCGATCTTGTTATAAGAAAACTCATGACAGGTAAAAAAGATATCTGTCTGGTCCTTATAATGATTGACACTCTCTAAATCCCATATAGAAAAATCATTGCTATACCGCACAAGGATACTGTTATGTTCTACATTTCCGATTCCTCCTGCGACCTGTTCGATAACCCCATTATAATACTTTTCTATCATACGATCCCCTTTTGCTCCAAAAAAACGCTTGCTGTTTTGTCACATTCTATATCCATTACCGGTTATACAATAAAACGTTCCACATTTTTCTGTAGTTTTTCAGCAGAATGATAGGTTGTCTCTGCCTTCTGTTTAATTGCCTCTGCCTCCTGCACAACGTTTCCTACTTTTTCAGCAATATCCGTTGTTCCGGTAGCTCCCTCTGTCGCAGTCTTGCTGACATCGGAGATAGCATCCATCACTCCGTTAATGGATGCGAGCAGCTGCTCCGATGATGCCGAGAAGTCCGTTACAAGAGAATCTACATTGGCAGCATCACTGTTATAGGAATTTGCCATTTCTGCAAATCCTCCAAGACTCTCCACAACATCATTTCCGACAAACTCCAGCAGCCTCTCTGCATCATTTGCAAGATTCTCAACGGCTGCGGTCACATTGCCAGTCACTTCCTGAATATGGGCAACTGCTGCTTTGGACTGCTCTGCCAATACTCGGATTTCATCCGCAACAACCGCAAATCCTTTTCCTGCCTCTCCCGCTCTGGCAGCCTCAATGGATGCATTCAAAGCCAGAAGGTTCGTCTGTCCGGTAATATCCATGATTGATTTGGCAAGAACATTGATCTGATCCACAACCTTAATATCTTCGAGTGCTTTTGTCAGGCTCTCATTAATCTCCTCATGAATCGATCTGGTACGTCTGTCATTTTCGTCTGTATCTTTTTTGATTTTCACAGCACGATCCCTGATCTCATCTGCCTCAGTAGCGCCATCCTGAGATCTCTCTGCAATACTCTTTGCAGCGCTCTCAATCTCATGTGACATTGCATTCATCTCTTCCGAAGATGCCGCTGTCTCCTCCATACCTGCCGCAAGCTCCTCCGTTGTCGCAGATACATTTTCAATCTGATCATCTAATGCCCGAATACTTGTATCAATCTCCTGCACCATGCCGGTGATCTCTAATGCTTCTGATTTTACCTCTCCAATCAGTTCCTTCATCTCAGAGCGCATTTTCTCAAGTGAATCTGCCAGTTGTCCAAAATCATCTTTTCTCTTTAACAGATCCTGTTCAAATTCTTTTGAAAAATCGCCCTGCGCTATCTCGTCAATATGGGTAAGACTCTTTTTCAATGGCTTCACAATGCTGGCTGTGATCAGTGTCAGGACTAAAATTAAGATTACTTCCATGACAACAGCGATTCCGATGATCGCCATTCTGCTGTTGGATTCATAGGAAGAAAATTCATTTTTCACACCCAATACGTCCTCATCAATATCGTCCGTGTAGTTTCCAGTTCCAAGTACCCAGCCAAATGGTTCAAATGCCTTGCTGTAAGCACGTTTTGGAGATGGTTCCGTCTCACCCTCTCTCGGGAATACATAATCCGTAAAACCGCCGTTTTCCTGCCTTCCTGCACTGATGATTGCCTGCATATACGCAAATCCATTGGTGTCCACTGCATCCATACGATTTGTTCCCTCTGTGTCATTGCCGAGAAGGACTACGTTTGTTCCATCATAGGTATCTACCCAGAAATATCCATTATTGCCGTAACGCAGATCACGAATCTGGTCTGCTGCAAGTTTTTCTGCCTCGTCTAAGGTATATTCACCTTTTTCATACCGGTTGTAAATGCTCTGGCAAAGAGATATTACATTATCTACCTGTGCCTTGATCTGTTCATCATACGAGGAACGCATATCATTCTCGATAATGTCTAACGCATTATCTCCAAGACCTGACAGGCTTGTGTTGGAAATGACGGCGCATAGTGCCAGTGCGATCAGTGCAATCACCATTACAATGACTAATTTTGTTCTCACCTTAATATTGTTCATACTCATACCTCCCACTACATCTTTTTTATTTTATGAACCCAATTTTAAATCCTATTTGTATTTTAGCACATTATGCTTATTTTACCACTCTATTTTCGACATTTTTCGTGATTTTATTCTATTTTTCGTTACTGTTCACTCATACTTCGTTCCAGTAACGATTCGCTGACTCATTTCAGTTTTTGCTTCACAAAAGGAGTCTGCTCACTCCTGAATCACTTTCTTACGCAGCAAAACAGCAAGTGTTTTACTGCTGAGTGAACAGTAACTATTTTTATAGCAAAAACGCAGAAGTTATTTGTAACTCCTGCGTTTCTGTCTCAGATGAGAAATGGATTCCTGATTTCGAACTCCATTTTTTTATGTGTCTTTGGATGTTTAAATCCGATTTTATAAGAGCAGAGTAAAAGACCGTTTCCACTCCGTGTCATTGTCTCTTTAAAATTATACTTCGCATCCCCAACGATCGGGATCCCGGCATTTGCTAACTGTACCCGGATCTGATGATGCCTTCCGGTGTCTAACCGGATCCGGAGAATGGCGCTCGTTTTATTCTGTGCGGTCACTTCATAGTCCAGCCTTGCTGACTTTGCGCCCTCCGTACTTTTAGATACCACTTTTGAAGTGTTTGTTTTTCCATCCCGGAGCAGGTAATCTTCCAATGTACCTTTTTTCTGTTCCGGCACACCGTCTGTCACTGCATAATAGAATTTATCTGCTATTTTTGTCTGCACCTGGCGGCTTAAATCCGCCGCAGCTTCTTTTGTTTTGGCAAAAACCATCACTCCGCGCACCGGCTGATCCAGCCTGTGTACCACCCCGATATACGGCTGTTCTCCCTTTCCAGCACGGTAATTTTTCAGAAGGCTTTCCATGTCCGCCTGTCCTAACCGTCTTGTCTGCGCCGCAACCCCCGCCGGTTTTTCGCAGACAATAACCTCCTCATCCTCGTATAAAATATTTATGTCCATGGCTGATGATCTCCTTCGTTATTCTATGGCATTTCTGCTGTTTTTATCTTCCTTGGTTCATTGTAGCATGATTCTTTTGTTTGGGCTACTGTTGCGGAGATTTGAATGAATGCTTTTATTCATTTTTTTAGTACTCATAATATTTAAAATTTTACTATTTTCTCCATTGCATTTTCTGATGTTGGTATGATACAATATTTCAAAGCATATTTTACAAAATCTTTGTGACTTAAGAGTCATCTGTAATCTAGAAAGCTTTCGGTCAACCGACAATGACCGTGGCAGTTCATTTGGTATCTATGCTTTTACTACCCATTAACCAATTTAAAAGCAGGAGACGGATGAAAACTATTTTTACAATGCTCTATTCTCCTGCCGGAGGCACGATACATTTATGTGCATCTGCCGTCCACCGTGATAAGGAGGAAAGCCTATGGCAATGCGACCACAAGATCGTTACAAATCAACTACAGCAGGAGCAGTTTCTGCAAATCGCAACTACAAAGATACTGTTTTCCGGATGTTATTTTCAGACAAAAAGAATCTGCTCTCACTTTACAATGCAGTAAACAGCAGAGACTATACGAATCCGGATGATTTAGAGATTGTTACTTTGGAAAACGCTATCTATATGGGAATGAAAAACGATCTGGCATTTATCATTGACACGAATTTATACCTGTACGAACATCAGTCGACTTACAATCCAAATATGCCACTTCGTGATTTATTTTACATTAGCAGTGAATATCAAAAAATGCTGGATCAAAAATCTTTATACTCATCCAGCCTGCAAAAGATACCTACTCCTAATTTTATTGAGTTTTATAATGGTTCTGATCCAGTTTGCGATGTTTTTGAGCACAGACTTTCCTCTGCTTTTGAACATCTGTCGGGTGAGCCAAAACTGGAACTGATCGTAACTGTCTTAAATATCAACGAGGGGCACAATGCCCTTCTTATGGAACATTGCAAAACATTAAGGGAATATGCACAATATGTTGCAAAGGTGCGAAAATACACAGCCGACATGTCTCTGAACGAGGCAGTGGAATGCGCTGTTGATGAATGTATCAAAGAAAATATTCTTGCGGATTTTCTTCGAAAGAACCGCGCGGAGGTTATCAGTATGAGTATATTTGAGTATGACAAGGAAGAAGAAGAAAAGAAACAGAAACTTCTTCTGGAACTGAAGGGCAAAGAGACTATTACAAAGGGTGGAAAGAAAATCAATCTGTATGCCAACATTGGTGGTGTATCGGATGTTGCCGAGGTTCTGGCAAACGATGCCAATGGAATTGGTTTGTTCCGCAGTGAGTTTTTGTATCTGCAAAGCGAGACATTTCCAACGGAAGAAGAGCAGTTTCGGGCCTATAAGACAGTTGTAGAAACGATGGCCGGTAAAAAAGTAATCGTAAGAACATTGGATATTGGGGCGGACAAACAGGTGGATTATTTCGGTTTGGACAAAGAAGACAATCCGGCAATGGGATATCGTGCCATCCGGATCTGCCTGACCCAGCCGGAAATTTTTAAGACCCAGCTTCGTGCTTTATTCCGCGCAAGCAATTATGGAAATATTGCAATTATGTATCCGATGATTACCAGTGTGAAAGAAGTGCGGGCAGTTAAACAGATAGTTTCAGAGGTAAAAGAAGAATTAGACCGGCAGGGTATTGAATACAACACACCGGAGCAGGGCATCATGATTGAAACTCCGGCGGCAGTTATGATTAGTGATGAGCTGGCAAAAGAAGTTGATTTTTTTAGTATCGGAACGAATGACCTGACACAGTATACACTGGCAATTGACCGTCAGAATACAAAACTGGAAGCATTTTACGATGCACATCATCCGGCAGTTTTAAAGATGATTGAAATGACGATTGCCAATGCACATAAGGCAGGAATCTGGGCGGGTATCTGCGGCGAACTGGGTGCAGATACACAGCTTACGAAAGAATTTCTTGCAATGGGAGTTGATGAACTCTCTGTTTCACCGGCAAAAATTCTGCCGGTGAGAAAGGTTATTCTGGAAACAGATGTAGAAGCATACCGCAGAAGAAAGCAGGAGTAGTCATGTTGACAGAACAGCGTTATGAAATGATATTAAATCTGCTGGAAGAAAACAAAAGTGTTACTGTAACACAGATTAAGGAACTGCTTCATATTTCAGAGTCTACGGCACGCCGGGACATTACGGCACTGCATCAGGCAGGAAAGCTGATAAAGGTTTTCGGTGGCGCAGTGGCGCTGGAGGGTGAAGTGATTTCAAGGGAACCAACCGTACAGCAGAAGGAAAATGTAAACAAAGAACAGAAAATACGCATTGCAAAGTATGCGGCATCGCTGATTGAGCCGGATGATTTTGTGTTTATTGATGCGGGAACAACCACGGCATATATGATTGACTATATTACACAGAGAAATGCCACGTATGTGACCAATGCAGTATTACATGCGAGAAGACTTGCCGCGGCGGGATTCCGTGTGTTTTTAACCGGCGGCGAGTTAAAGGGCAGTACGGAGGCACTGATTGGAACGGAAGCAGTCGGAGCATTACAGCGGTATCATTTTGTCAAAGGTTTTTTCGGTGTAAACGGTATTACTTTAAAATGCGGCTTTACGACACCGGATATTCATGAAGCATCGGTGAAGAAAGCAGCGGTGGCACAGTGCCGTAAATGCTACATACTGGCAGATTCGGAAAAATTCAACCGTGTCAGTCCGGTGACCTTTGCACCGTTTTACGGTGCAAAGATTATAACGGACAGCATTCCAATGGAATATGCGGAGTATAAAAACATTGTAAAATGCGGGTAAAGCCGAAGAATCTTAAATAAAAATATCTTCCGGAATCAGAATATAAAGCTGGTTCCGGAAATTTTTTTATAAATGAATTGTATGCAATTGAGAACTGTACAAAAACGTACCGGATGTTGTATGATAAAAGCAGTTTGTTACAGAAAACAACGCAGTCAAAAACGGCAGAGAGAGAGGTCATCATGAGCAGATATACAAAAAATGATATTTTCAGAATGGTAGAGGAAGAAGACGTTGAGTTTATCCGTTTACAGTTTACGGATATTTTCGGCGTGTTAAAAAATATTGCAATTACGTCCAGCCAGCTTGAACGTGCATTAAATAACCAGTGTATGTTTGACGGCTCGGCAGTGGAAGGCTTTGTGCGGATTGAAGAATCTGATATGTATTTGTATCCTGATTATGACACATTTGAAATCTTTCCGTGGCGTCCGCAGCAGGGAAAGGTCGCAAGACTGATTTGCGATGTCTATACGGTGGACGGAAAGCCGTTTCAGGGTGACCCGCGAAACGTTTTAAAGAGAGCAATTCAGGAAGCTGCTGATATGGGGTATGTCTTTGATGTCGGACCGGAATGTGAATTTTTCTTATTCCATACTGATGATAATGGACTGCCGACAACGCTGACCCATGAAAAGGGCGGTTATTTTGATTTAGGTCCGATTGATTTGGGTGAAAATGTAAGACGTGATATGATTCTGACACTTGAAGATATGGGCTTTGAAATCGAAGCTTCCCACCACGAGGTTGCGCCGGCACAGCACGAGATTGACTTCCGCTATGATGAAGCGTTAATTACGGCGGATAACATTATGACCTTTAAACTGACGGTCAAGACGATTGCTAAAAGACACGGTCTGTATGCAACCTTTATGCCAAAACCGAAATACGGCATCAACGGTTCGGGCATGCATGTCAATATGTCCCTTGCAACATTGGACGGCAGAAATATTTTTACAGATGAAAATGATGAACGCGGACTCTCGGAAGATGCGTATCATTTTATTGCGGGACTGATGGCGCATGCAAAGGGCATGACGGCAATTACCAATCCACTGGTCAATTCTTATAAAAGACTGGTACCTGGCCACGAAGCGCCGGTTTATATCGCATGGTCGTCTGTTAATAGAAGTCCGTTAATCCGTATCCCTGCAGGCAGGGGCGAAACAACCCGTGTGGAATTAAGAAGTCCGGATCCGGCAGCCAATCCGTATCTTGTACTGGCGGCATGTCTTGCGGCAGGCTTGGACGGTATTAAAAGAAAGCTTACCGTGCCGGACAGCGTAGACCGCAATATTTTTGAGATGACACAGGAGGAACGTGATAAGGCAGGCATTGAAAAGCTGCCGGAAAATCTTTACGAAGCTATACAGTGCATGCAGGAAGATAAAGTCATCTGTGATGTTTTAGGAGAACACATTGTATCCAAATACGTCGAAGCCAAGTTAAAAGAGTGGAATGATTACCGCACCCGGGTTTCCCAGTGGGAATTAGATGAATACCTGTACAAGTTCTAAGCAGGAATAAAGACAGCCAATACAGTAAAAACGGAGGAAAGGAAAATGGCAACACTGATTGTAGCATTTCCTAAGTTAGAAGAAGCAAAAGCTGTCAGAAATCTGCTGGTCAGGAGAGGTTATGAAGTCGCTTCGGCATGTACATCAGGGGCACAGGCAATCAATATGGCGGACCGCCTGTCAGACGGAATTATTATCTGTGGATATAAGCTTTCAGATAATATGCTGTATTCCGAACTGTATGAGTATAAGCCGAAAAGCTTTGAAATGCTGCTTGTGGCATCGAAAAATCTGTGGGATGACTGCCAGGACAATGACATTGTCTGTGCGGCAATGCCGATCAAAGTCAATGACCTTATAAATACAATAGAAATGATGCTGCAGGTACAGGTGCGCAGGCGGAAAAAGAAACGCATGCAGCCGAAACGCCGCAGCCCGCAGGAGCAGAAGGTAATTGACGATGCAAAAGCAATCCTGATGGAAAAGAACAATATGACAGAACCGGAGGCATTCCGCTATATTCAGAAATGTAGTATGGACAGCGGAAACACAATGGTAGAATCCGCTTCAATGGTAATAGGAATTTATTCAGAATAAATATATCAGAAATGTGGAGAAGTGTGAACGAGCCATAAATCTAAGCTTGTTCACACGGAGATTTGTTTCTGAGCGAAAACAAATCTCCCTGATTGCAGATGAGAAACCGCCTGCGCGAATTTCTCATTGCAGCTTCGCGGCAAAGTCGCTCAGAAATGAGGAGTAGTATGAAATTTACAAAAATGCAGGGAGCAGGAAATGATTATGTCTATGTGGACTGTACCCAAAATGAATTAAAAAACGCGTCAGAAGTGGCAGTTGCGGTCAGTGACAGACATTTCGGAATCGGTTCGGACGGACTGATTCTGATAAAAAAATCCGACAAAGCAGATTTCTTTATGGAAATGTATAACGCAGACGGTTCACAGGGCAGCATGTGCGGCAACGGTATCCGCTGTGTCGGCAAATATGTATACGACAACGGACTGACAGACAAGGCGGAAATTACCGTGGAAACGTTATCCGGTATTAAGACATTACAGCTTTATCCGGGTAGTGACGGCAAAGTAAAGACGGTCAGGGTCAATATGGGTGCGCCGATATTACAGCCGGAACAGATTCCGGCAGACATTCATGCTTTTAAAAATGCAGAAATCCTTAAAAATGTGGACAGGCTTGTTGCACAGCCAATCAGCGTAGACGGAAAAGACTACGAAGTGACCTGTGTATCCATGGGAAATCCGCATGCAATTGTTTATTT
>ERZ780208.2062-NODE-2062-length-14735-cov-3.889850_pt1 | contig 14735 bp, 10 predicted proteins | sample MGYA00511167_ERZ780208 | MGnify/ENA primary metagenome ERZ780208 (study PRJEB29588, sample SAMEA2159202) | human gut metagenome | biome: human gut; feature: human-associated habitat; material: faeces | place: Denmark | collected 2008/2010 ... | reverse complement strand
GGGTTTGCCGTCGGCATCGAGCATCACGTAGTAGGGCTGTGCGTTGCTTCCGAACTTGGTGCGTTGCAGGTAGCTCCACTTGTCGCCCACGGTGCGCAGCGTGCGCGAGGTGCCGTCTTTCTCGGTCACGACGATGGGCTGCGGCAGTTCCTTCTTCTCGTCCACCATCAGGGTCACGAGGATGAAGTCTTTGTCGATGATGTTCTTGACGCCGGGATCGGTCCATACGGCGGCTTCCATCTTGCGGCAGTTGACGCAGCCGTGGCCGGAGAAGTCTACGAGTACTGGTTTCCCGGTCTGGCGTGCCAGGCGCATACCGGTCTCGAAGTCGTCGGTCTGCGCTTTCACGTCGCCGTCATAGAGCGAGAAGTCCTGAGTGTGTGTCGGGGGCGCGAAGGCGCTGATGCTCTTGAGCGGAGCGCCCCAAAGGCCGGGAAGCATATAGACGGCGAAGGCCAGCGAGATGACGCCCAGCATGAAGCGCGGCACGGAGGTTTTCTCCACTTTGGAGTCGTGCGGGAAGCGGATCTTGCCCAACAGGTAGACGCCCAGCAGTGCGAAAATCACTATCCAGAGCGAGACGAAGACTTCGCGGTCGAGGATGTGCCAGCCGTAAGCGAGGTCGGCGACGGAGAGGAACTTCAGCGCGAGGGCGAGTTCCAGGAAACCGAGGACCACCTTCACGGTGTTGAGCCAGCCGCCGCTCTTGGGCATTGCCTTGAGCATGGTGGGGAACATGGCGAAGATGGTGAAGGGGAGGGCCAGTGCCAGCGCGAAGCCGAACATTCCGATGGCCGGGGAGACGAAGTTGCTCGTAGCGGCGGCTTCTACCAGCAGCGTGCCGATGATGGGGCCGGTGCATGAGAAGGACACCAGTACCAGCGTGAAGGCCATGAAGAAGAGGGAGAGCAGACCCGTGGTGGAGTCAACCTTTTCATCCATCTTGTTGGTCCATTTGGAGGGGAGTGTAAGCTCGAATCCGCCCAGGAAGGAGATGGCGAACACCACCAGCAGGAGGAAGAAGATGATGTTGAAGACGGCCGACGTGGCCAGGTCGTTGAGCGCCGAGGCGCCGAAGATGGCCGTCACTATGAGTCCGAGGGCCACGTAGATAACCACGATGGAGATGCCGTAGAGCGCCGCCTGTGACACGGATTTGCGGCGGGACTTGTTCTGCTTGAGGAAGAAGCTGACCGTCATCGGTATCATGGGCCACACGCAGGGTGTAACCAGCGCGATGAGGCCTCCGAGGAATCCCGCCAGGAAAATGTAGAGCAGCGAGCGGCTTTCCTCCCTGGGCGAGTCGGAATAGGCTTTCAATTCGGCTTCCACGTTGTTCCACCAGTTCTTGTCGGAGGCGAGGATGGAGTCGTTGGCGGCAGGTGCCAGCGGGCCGGCGGCTGCGTGGAGCGAGTCTACGGCTTCGGCGGTTTCATCGGCTAACTCCTCGTTCCCGGCTTTCTCCTCCTCTTCGGTCTTGGCGTCCTCCTTGTCGTCGGCTTTAGGCTCGGGCGACTTACCCTTCAGCGTATGCGACGAGGAGGTCTGGAAGCAGTTGTCGTCGTTGCAGTACTGACCCTTTACGTCCACTTTTACGGTATAGTCCTTGGCGGTGGGTTTCAGTTTCTGCACGAACTTCACGGTTCCTGCGTTGAAGAAGACTTCGGTGTCCATGAAGATGTCGCTGTATTGCGACGTAGGTTTGCGGTTGGGAGTGGGTTTGCCCACGGCTTTCACTCCGGTACCCTCCACGATGATGGAAAGGGGCATTCCCGCCTTGGTGTTGGCGGCATAGAGATGGTGACCGGCCGGCACGAGGGCGGTGATTTCAACGCTCGGCGAGTCGGTGCCATCGCCGATGAGCTTGTAGCTCCAGTTGACGTCTGCCGCATATGTGGCGATACACGTCACCAGCAGCGTCAACAGCAATGTCAGGTTTTTTCTCATATTATGAATCGGTTGTTTTTTCGGATGTAAGCGGCCCGGGTACAGCAACTTCTAAAGCCAAAAAAATGGCCGGAAACAGCACTGTTCCGTTTATAACACAAAGTTAGTTCTTTTATTCCTCATGTACAAATATTTTAATCAATTTTGTCATTCCGTTTTTTCAGATTATCTTTGCACCTGAAAATCAACGACTGTAAAAGATGCTCACGCTGTTAATGACCCTGGCGGCCCTGGCGCAGCCGTCGGCGCAAATCCCCGACGCTCCGGTAAGCATGAATCCGCGATATATGGAGATGGCCGACTCGGCCGACTACTACATAGAACGTTCCCTGTGGAGCGACGCCAAGCGCTGCACCGTGGAGGCCCTGCGCGCCGACCCCGCCAACTTCGGCAACTCGCTGCTGCTTTCGAACCTCGGGATGATAAACCTGAACCTCGACGAGCCTCAGGAAGCGGTGGCGAACTTCTCGCTCGGCCTCGAAATAGCCCCGGCGTCCACCACGCTGCGCGCCAATCGCGCGCGTGCGTATCTATATATTAACGAGTTGCAAAAAGCCGACGATGACCTCCGCATCCTGCTCGAACGCAGTCCCTCAGACCCGTGGGCGTTGAAGATGCACGGCATCATCACCGCCTCTTCCAATCCCGAAGAGGGGCTGGCCGTGCTTCAGCGCATCGCCGAGCCGGACGACGACACGCGCCTCGCCATGGCCTCGCTGCAACACCGTCTGGGCCATGACGACGAGGCGGAACTCATCTACTCGGCGCTCGCGGAAGAGTCGCCCACCGAGGATGTGCTTCAGACGGCCGCCGTCTTCCATCTGCTGAAGGAGGACTACACCCGGGCCGGCGAGGAGTTGCGCCGCGCCATTGAGCTCAATCCGCGCAACGGCAACCTATACCTGCTTCGGGCATATCTCCACGAGCAGTGCCACGAAAACTCGCTGGCGGAAATCGATAAAAAAATGGCCATTGAAAATAACGCTGATTTACAACTTGTTGAAGCGCTTTTCCCCTCGAAAAAGAGGAAAAAATAAGAGCAGCCTCTTGCACAGCTCAATCTTTCTGCGTATCTTTGCACCCTGTTACGGCATCCTCAGGACGCCGCCCCGAAAAATATCCGGTGAAAGAACTTAGCCAACATATAGCCTACCTTCTGCGCAGACATGACTGCGTGATAGTGCCCTCGGTCGGAGCCTTCATGGCCGGGAGGCGCAAAGGTGTGTTCAATCCAGACGGCGGCGTGGCGCTCCCCCCCTCCACAGAGGTGATCTTCAACGCTGCCATCGTGAACAACGACGGACTGGTGGCCAACAGCTACGCGCGGCGCCACGCCGTCAGCTTCGCGCAGGCCACGCAGATGCTCGACGCCGATGTGGCGCAACTGCGCGACGTGCTCGACCGTCAGCGCTGTGTCTCGCTCCCCGGAATCGGCACGCTGAAGCTCGGCGAGGAGGGGAACATGGTATTCACTCCGGCACAGTCGCCTGAAGATTACAGCGCGCGCTTGGGAATGGCGCCGCTTACATTGCGCACCGCCACCTCGCGCATGGCCGAAAAGCAAGCTGACCCTCAGTCGGACGCCGACGCCGATGCGCCCAAAGCGCCCGTCCGCCTTGACAAGCCGTTGCGCTCCGACAAATACTATTACATAGCCATCAACAAGACGTTTGCCCGCGTGGCGGCAATCTTCATCCTCGTGGTAGGCGTCGCCCTGGGAGTGATACTGCCGCAACCGGGCAGTGATCAAAACGCCGACTCGCGCGACTGCGCTTCGGTGATACCGATAGTCAGCACCACGCGTCCGCAGCCCAAGAAAGAGCAACCCGCTCCCGTGGCGAAACCGGCTCCGAAGCCGCAAGACTTCAAATACATGCTCGTGGTGGGCACATTCACCACACAGCAGGAGATAGACCGTTTCCTTGAAAAACACAGCGACTCCCCGGTTCCTGTAGAAATAGTGAAGGGACGCAAATACACCTATGCAGTAGCAGCCGCCTCCGACGACATTGCCTCGCTGCACACCCAGATGACCGACAGCGCCTTCAACGCTCGCTTTCAGGGCGCCTGGATCTCCAAAAACTGATTCCTTCCGCCAACATCCCAACCTCCGATAATCTTATAAGACGGCGGTATCGATAGGGTGCAAAAATCTTTTTTGCATAAAATGAACAAGAAGTAGATACGTTTTTCAATGACCGCGAAGTGAGGGCGGTCTGGGATGACGAGAATAACTGCTGGTGGCTTTTCGGCAACCGACATTGTGCGTGCCATCAATGACGAGCCGGATTACACCAAGGCCGGCAACTATTGGCGTTGGCTGAAACGTAAACTGAGCAAGAGGCCTTTCAACCCGTGAGTCCCACTCGCGACTTCAAATTCGAGGCACCCGACGGAAAGCAACGCAAAGCCGATGTGTTGAATAGCGAAGGCGTTATTCTTCTGGCCAAACATTATCCGAATAATCGGGCAGCCAAGTTCCTTGATTGGTTTACATACAGCGACAACACCATAGACGGGCAAAGCCGGAAGAAGGCATATACACTGTTTGAGAGCGGACTGCTTAATACCCTTGAACCGGGCTCCATGAGATGCATTCCTACAACTACCAGGAGGAATATCCGGTAAAGCACTGACATGCCGTGAAGCCACGAGAACTGCGGCTTCATCAACTGATTGTTATTTCGCTTTCTGTCAAAGTGCGGGGGTGTCAGTCGGTGGCGTATTGGAGGAAGATTTCGTGGAGCGAGGGGAGATGCTCCTCGAAGTGGACGATGTCCGACTGCTGGGCTACGGCGGCGAGCAGGTCGGCGTTGGGGATGCCGTCCTCAAGGCGCAGGCGGTAGGCGGCGCCGCGGCGGTGTTGCGGGGTCTCTATCTCTTCGAGGCCGGCAAGGGGCACAGCGTCCTTCAGGAGGGGGATATGGAGCGGCGTGCGCGTGGTGACTATGAGGGAGCCGTCGCGGTGGCTTTCCTTGATTTCGGAGAGGTCGCCGTCGAGCAGCAGGTGGCCGTGGTTCACCAACGCTATGCGCGAGCACATATTTTCGATGGCTTCCATGTTGTGCGAGGATAGCATGACGGTGGTGCCGCGGCGGTTGAGGCGGTCTATTAGCTGGCGCAGCAACTCGCCGTTTATGGGGTCGAAACCGGAGAAAGGCTCGTCGAGCATCACCAGTTGCGGCTCGTGGACCAGGGTGGCTATTATCTGCACTTTCTGCTGGTTGCCTTTGGAGAGTTCCTTGATTTTGCGTCGGCGCCCGTCGGCGAGGTTGAAGAGTTCGAGGTATTCTCCCATCACTTCGCGCAGGCGCGCGTCGTCTCCCCCCTTGAGGCGCCCGAAAAGCAGTATCTGGTCTTCCACGCGCATATTGTCATAGAGGCCGCGTTCCTCCGGCATATACCCTACCATGGGAGAGGTTTCCTTCATCGAGAGCGGCACGCCCATGATGGCTACGCTGCCGGCGTCGGACGATAGGATGTTGTTGACAATGCGGAGCATGGTGGTCTTGCCGGCGCCGTTGGGGCCGAGCAGTCCGCAGATGGCGCCGCGAGGCACTTTGAGGCTGACGTCGTCGAGAGCCTTGACACACCGGTTGTCGGCGGTGGTGAACTGTTTGGAGAGACCTTCTATTTCAAGGGCGTATTCTGTGTTTGACATTGCTTTCCTAAGCTGGGTTATGGTTCATTTGCCGGAGGAGACTATGCGCTCCCCGATTTCGCGGGCGAGCATGGAGCGTGTCTCCATAAGGTCGAATATTTGCTTCTGGAGCGCTTCGGTCTTCGCTGAGTCGCCCTGCGCCTGTGCCTGCACGAGTTCTTTGCGCACGGCGTTCATGCGCAGTTCCAGCACCGATTCCTTCCATTCCAGGACAGCGCGGGGAAGCAGTTCGTAGAGGCGTTCGTATTCCGAGGGGATGTGTGCGCCGGCACGCGTATAGACGCGGCTCAGGATGTAGCGCTCGGTGATGAGTTCGGTGGTGATGCGGCGCACTTCGTCATCTTCGTGGCTGGCGAGGATGCGGCCGGGGAAGGAGGTGTAAAGCTCGGTGAGGGCTTCGTTCTTGCGGGCCGCCACTTCCTCGTCGGCTTTTTCTTCGAGCTGCCGGAGTTGCTGCATGGTGCCCACGGCCTGCGCTATCTCGGCGGTTTTCTCCTGTCGCCAACCTTCTGCCTGCCGTTCTATCTCCGTGACGCGGCGCTGCAGCTCCTGGGCGTGGTCGTCTTTCAGTGTCATCACCTTGCCGAAAATCTTGGCGTAAGCGGGGTCGCTGAATTCTATGCCGTCGAGGCGTAGCTCATGTTCCACAAACTCGCAGACCGAGAGGTAGACCGTGTTTCCGTCGCCGTCCACTTCGTCGCAGAAATCCACGAGTCCGTATTTCACGCAATATTGCAGAACCTGGCGCTCGCACTTTCGGAGCCTGAGTTCTGCCGGCGAGAGGCGTGCAGGTTTGGGCTGTTGCTGTGGGGCGTCGCACTGCTGCTGCGGAGCCGTGCCTTGCTGCGGCTGTCGGGCTGATGGAACGTTCTGCTGCCGAGATGCTTGCGTGGTGTCCGGTTGCTGTTGTTGCTGCGAGGGATAGCGCTGGTATTCCTGGCGCTTGCGCTCGTTCTGCACCGCTGTCTCGAGGGCTTTGAGCACGGCCGAAGCTATGATTTCGCGGTCAATGCCGAGCTGCGTGGAGCACTCGTTGATGTAGACGTTGCGTGTGATGTCGTCGGGTATGCACGCCAGGCTCTGCACAATGCTGTGGATGGCGTTCGAGCGTGCCTGTGGGTCGCCGCCGCTCTGCTCCATGAGAACGCGTGTCTTGAAGCGGATGATGTCCGTTTCGTTTTCTTCCACATACTGCCGGAATTCCTCCGGGGTGTGGGCGCGGGCGAAGGAGTCGGGGTCGTGGCCGTCCGGTAGCAGTAGCACCTTTACGTTGAGGCGGTGTGCCAGCAGCATGTCTATGCCGCGCAGGGCGGCGTGGATGCCGGCGTTGTCGCCGTCGTAGAGCAGGGTGACGTTGGAGGTAAAACGGTGTATGAGCGCTATCTGCCCGTCGGTAAGCGCCGTGCCGGAGGAGGCCAGCACATTCTCCATGCCCGACTGCCACATGCCGATGACGTCCATGTAGCCTTCCACCAGGAAGCACTTGTCGTTGCGCACTATGGAGTTCTTGGCCTGGAAGAGGCCGTAGAGTTCGTTGCTCTTGCTGTAGATTTCCGATTCGGGGGAGTTGATGTATTTGGCCTTGTCCCCTTTCAGGGTTCGGCCGCCGAAAGCCACTACCTTGCCCGAAGAGGTGAACACGGGGAAGATGACGCGTCCTCGGAAACGGTCGTAGAGCCGTTCCCCCTGCTGCGAGAGGCCCAGGAGGCCGAGTTCGCGCATGATTTCGGGCGCATATCCGGCCTGCCGCGAAGCTTCCGCCATGGCGTTGCCGCGGTCTATGGCATAACCCAGGTGGAAGGCTTTGATGGCGGCGTCGGTGAGTCCGCGGCCGTAGAAATACTGTAGCCCCACGTTGCGCCCCTCTTCTGTGTCGCGCAGGTTTTTCTCGAAATAGCGCATGGACCACTCGTTGGCGGTGAACATGCCGTCGCGACGGTTGCGGCGTTGCTGCTCCTCGTCGCTGAGTTCGCGTTCATGCACCTCGATGCCGTATTTAGCGGCCAGCTGCAACAGCGCGTCGTGGTAGGAAATCCCCTCCTTCTCCATGATGAAGTTGACCGGGGAACCGCCCTTGTGGCAGGAGAAGCAGTAGCAGAAGTTCTTGCGGCGATTGACTGAGAAAGAGGGTGTCCGCTCGTTGTGGAAGGGACACAGACCCATATAGTTGGAGCCGCGGCGCGTCAGGCTGACGTAGTCGCTCACCACCTCCACTATGTCGGCGGTGTCCTTGATGCGCTGTACTGTCTCTCTGTCAATCACTTCGGCGAGGGTTTGTTATGAGCGGTCGGCAAAAGCTTCGGCAGCGGCGGCGAGTTCCCGGCGCACTTCGTCGCCGACGGGCACGAGGGGGAGGCGGAGCACTTCCTGCATCATCCCCATTGAGGCGAGCAGGGCCTTGATGCAGCCGGGGTTGCCGTCGGCGAAGAGCAGGCGGTAGATGTCCGAGAGGTCGCGGTCCAGCGAGCGGGCGGTGCGGAAGTCGTCATTGGCGGCGGCGTGCACCATAGCGGCCATTTCGCGCGGATAGGCGTTGCCGGCAACCGAGATAACGCCCGACACGCCGCGGCGCATCAGCGGGATGGTAATGGCGTCGTCGCCTGAAATCACTTCGAAGCCTTCGGGCTTGCGTTCCACTATTTCGTAAATCTGGTCAAGGTCTCCGCTGGCTTCTTTCACGCCTATGATGTTGGGGATTTGAGCGAGGCGCAGGGTGGTTTCGGCCGTCATGTTACGGCCCGTACGGCCCGGCACGTTGTAGAGGATTACGGGGACGGGCGACGCCTCCGCGATGTCGCAGTAATGGCGGAAGATGCCCTCCTGTGTGGGCTTGTTGTAGAAGGGGACCACTGAGAGGATGGCGCTGTAGCCCGAGAGGTCGCGGCCCGAGAGTTCGTCGCAGACGCTGCGCGTGCAGTTGCCGCCCACGCCGAGTACAAGGGGAAGCCGTCCGGCCGTTTTCTCCACCACGCGGCGTGCCACGAAGTCGCGCTCTTCGGGCGAAAGGGTAGGAGTCTCGGCTGTGGTGCCGAGCACCACTATGAAGTCGGCGCCGCCGGTAACTATATGTTCCACAAGGCGGTCGAGTGCCTCTACATCGATGGTCAAGTCTTCTCGAAAAGGAGTGACCATAGCCACGCCCATCCCCCGGAGGCGGAAATTGCCGTTGCGGGATTCGCTATATTGTGTGTTGAGTTCAGAATCACTCATAAGTAGGAAAATAATTTATCCGCGAATTTACAAAAAAAATCTCATTGACCAACCACTGCCGGCTGTAAAAATGCAGCGGCACACACGGTTTTAACACACTCTAAGCTTTCCCCGGGATTATTAAATCTTTTTTGAGGTTTCGGCCCGGCTTCCGTTGTCAGAAAAGCTTCCGGAGTTCATCGAGGTACCGCTGCGGCGAAAAGGCGGCAAGGGCGCGGTGGCGGATAGCGGCATTGTCCCACTGCCGGGCGAACGCACGCTCCACGGCGCCAGCTATGGCGTCCGTGTCTCCAGGATTGAAAATCAGTCCGTTACGGCCTGTTTCTATAAGTTCGGGGATGCCTCCTATCTCTGCGCCGAGAACCGGCGTTCCGGCGCAAAGCGACTCTATCACGCTCAGCGGATTGTTCTCATACCATACCGAAGGAACAACCATGGCGCACGCCTCGGAAAGCAGACTGCTGACGCCCTGTGCGTCCAGGCGCCCGAGAAATTCTATCTGCGGGAAACGGGCATATTTGCTGCGCAATTCTTCGAGCAACGGGCCGTCGCCGGCTATTTTCAAGTGGTAAGGGAGGCGCGAGGCGGCTTCCAACAGACTTTCCACCCCTTTCTCGGCACTCAGTCGGCCGGAATAGCAATAGTAGTCCTCGCGCTGCTGAAGGGATGCCGAACGGAAGATTTCAAATTTGCGCGGCTCCACCATGTTGCAGACCACGGCAAGTTTCTCCTCCGGAAAACCGGCTTTCACCATCATCGAGCGCATGAAGCGGCTCGGGCAGATGAACATGTCGGTGGAGCGGACAAGCCTCCGGCGGTTCCACTTCCGCGCTTCGAGCAACGCCAGCATACTGGCGGCGGAAGAGCCTTTCATGCAACGGTACTGCCACACGGCCTTCGGGTTGTCGATACACTCCGAACACGGCTGTCCGTCGCGCAGGCAGCTGTACGAAGGGCAGAACAGCTTGTAGTCGTGGAGCACCCACAGCACGCGGATGCCGCGGCGATGCGCCAGCTCGGCGAGCACGGGCGAGAGGTAGCTGTGGATATTGTTGAGAAGCACAAGGTCGGGGCGGAAATCGTCCAGCAGGCGGTTGAAACACTTCACCACGTCGCCGCGGCCGAAGACGCGCCGCGCGGCACGAAGCTTGGCGCCGACAGAGCCGGAAAACTCCACTTGCGGCGCAAAATACCGCTGCCACGGCGACGGATTGTTTTCCGGAAACTGCATGGCGAAGACCGCCGTTTCGCATCCGTTGCCGGAGAGAAGTTCCTCCGTAGACATACTCACCACACAGTCGCCGCCGCGCGGGTAATAGAATTTATTGACAATGAGTACCTTGTGTTTCATGATAGATTTCAGAGCGCGGAGAGCACCATGCCTCTCCTAAAAACATAACGCGCCGCCTCCCCGATTATTGCCAACCGCCGATACCCGCGCGCATAATTGCAACCGTCTGCCGCCCGCAGCCGCCAAAGGTAGAAACTCCGGTCCATTGTCCCCGGCCCTGTTTTGCCTGAAAACATTCGCCCCTCCTTATTTGAATAGGGTAGGGCGGGTTATCTCAGGAAAGCACTCGGGTCAGGCTTCTTTCTCGAGAGCTGTGAAATCCACATATTTCAGCACTTTTTTTACGGGGTATTGTATCACCCATTGGCAAACGTTGTTGTGCTTTACATCTTTCTCCTTCCGGTTCGGGTTTGTAAGAGTGTCGGTCATATCGATAACCTTCTCATCGGAGTCGCAAAAGTCGCAGAGGATGCCGTTTTCATTCGCCTCACGGTGGGCGAATACCCTCCACTTCTCCTGCGGGAAGAGCTCAAGAAGCATTGCCGTAGTAGGCCTGAAACGCCCCGTGTATAGAAGCATATACTTATAAGGCTTGAGCACGAATGGAAACTTGTTATTGTTATAGGAATTGATTCCGGCCCAGTTGTTTTCATCGGGCACAACGCCGTCGGCGAAAAGGAAAACGCCGTTTTCGTCCTTCTTCAGATAACGTGCAGCCGTATACTTTCCGATAGTCCTGGTCTCGCACTGCCCGTCGTCTAACGAGTCAGATTCGTAAGTGGTGCCTTCTTCGCCGAAATGTGCGGTAAGGCTATCCTTATAAGAGAGCTTGAGGATATCTTTGTCATTGAGGCCTTCGGTCAGGATAGAGAGGTCGCGGGGGAAGATTTCTTCGGTCTCCTTTTGGTCGGCGGCAAACAAGACGGGTTTCAGATTCTTCTGTGTGAGGAGTTCCGGCCAGAAGAATGGAGTGTTGTTCCAGCCTACATTCTTGAATTTGGGAGTACCGTCTGCCTTGAACTCGCCGGTTGGTTCCATCTCGTTTTTGCCATTTTCTTTGAAGAACATGATGACAGGTTTATTGATGGCCATGGCGCGGGACGGAGCCAAGTCAGTGCGGCCGTCGGCGGGAGTTTCAACCCATCCTCCATTTTCGCGGATACGTTTCAAGTTACGGTCCGTGCGGTAAAGGGCCATAACCTTTCCACCGGCTTTTTCGGAGCAGTAATGGAGAGCTGAAATCAGCTCATTCATGTCGCTGCTTTGCGCTTTATTGTCGTGTTCGTTGTCGTAGCGGTAAGTGGTCTGGATTTTGCGCAGAATTTCAATGGCCCTTTTAGCATCCATTTCGAAGAAACCGTCATCATCGCGCAGGTCGAATCCCGGCGTTGAAGTTATGAGGGTGTCAATGTCTCCCACGGTTCCGGAGATTTCCTTTTTGGAGCCGGTCCACATGCCTTTGGGTACGAAAATCTTCTGTCCGGTGATGGCCATAGCTTTTGAGGGTTTGATCTTGGAAGGGGCGCAGGGTTTGATATTCTTGTCGTATCCCACGAAGGTGACATGCGGGTCCATCTGATCGAGTCCTTTTATGAACCAATCCCTGAGCTGCTCGTCCAGTTCATTCATGCGCGAAAGTGCCTGATGGATGTCGCCAGTGGTGAAGAGCCGTGTTACTGCCATATCCTCCAGGGAACGGGAACCATAGAAACGGGCATGCTGGAGCACCGTGTCTTGCTGGAATTTCTTTGGGTCGCGGCCATAAAAGAAGCAAAGCATGTTCTCAATGGTGATTCCGCGGTCAAGGATGCTGCCTCCTATGAAGATGTTGATTGTGGAGTCAAGGCGCAGCTGGCCGTTCTCCCTGTTGAGGAGCGACTCCATGTCATTGTCTGAATTTACTACTTTCAGGTTGATGTCACCCTCCACGAAGAACCGTTTGATTTCCGACTTGATATGGGAGAGTTCAGGCACCTTGGCAGAGATGACCTTTACGCTGCCGTCTGGATTAACCTTTCCGATGGTCCTGGCTTTTTGGTTGGATATCTTCATGTCGCCGTATATCTCCCGTATCATGGCATCGAGACGCATATCTTCCGGGGAATCGGCGGTGAAATAGGCTTCCAACTGTTCGAGCATTTTATTGATGAGCTCGTTTTGCCATTCATGGTTATCCTTGTCGATATTGACATGGAAGACAGCACTGCTCCTGTACTTGCCTCCCTCTTTGCGGCACTGGATGCGACGTATGGCCGTTGCTATGAAATAAGAAAGAAGAGCCTGGGTTAGACCGAGGATATTGCCCGATGCAATACCACTGGTCAGGTAACGTGCATTCTTTTTCCCAAGGACATCGATGCATTTTTGGCTAACCGAGTGGTAAAGATGATGGAACATGGAGTCGGGACAATTGGAATCCACGAAATATTGCTGTCCTCCAATGTAGTTATTGTGTACGGGCACAAGCTTCGTGAATCGGGGACGGAATGGCATGGCCTGTCCGCCTTCGACTTTGATTTTGCCGTCTGGCTGCAGGAAGAGGCAGTAAGGGGTGGCAGTGACCTGCAGGTAGCGGCAATATGCCGGTAACTGGCGCAATTCATCAATCTGTTGCGAAATCCTTGCCATTTTGTACTCTACCTTCTGAGCCACGGGACGGCCTGCCTCGTCGGTAGCTGCGCTGTGGCGGCTATTACGGTAATTGCGACTTGCAAAGTCCGCCTCGTCATCGACGATAAGGACTTTCTTGTTGAGCATCCAGTCATCTTTCTTGAAGATGTTTATGAGATGTTTGAGATTGGTGGCCTCTTTCTTGGCCACAATCACTGTCTTTGCCCTGTCGATACGCGCCTTGATGAATCCCTTGCGGTTATTCATGATGTCTTCGACCAGGATGGTTGGGTTTCCGTCAAGGTTATCGCTCTCTTTGAAGAAGCGGTAATCATGCTCCATGCGCTTGATGGTCTGGTTCACAAGCGCTTTCGTGCCTTTGGTGAGCACGATGGTTATGTCTATGCCGCGGTCGAAGGCCAAACCGATTATAGTCTCGAATGTGTCTGTCTTGCCGCATTGTATTTTGCCCAGAAGCAAACCGGGGTCAGTTGCATCGGGTGCCTCACTCATCAACTCGGCTACGGTCTCCTGAATGCAGGCCGCTTTCTCTTTCGATACGCCGAACTTGTTTTCTGCTACAAGTTTATCATATATGGGCGTCTCTGAAGGCGGTTGGCTCTCGTATTCTTCGATTATTACAAGTGTTTCGTGAGGGACGGGATGATTATATTTTTCAAGGGTCTTTTTTCAATAAGGGCTTCCTCGTATTGTTTTTTAGTTACCATTAGGTATAGTTTAAGCTATTTTGTCTGATGTTTTTTTCTCGTTGCAAAATTATAAAATCTTTTTATTAATGGCAAATAAAACGGGATAAACAGCAGGGATTTGCCCGAAATTGACTCGTTCTTTTCACAAAAGAGGCGGTCGTGCGTGGAGGAAGGGGATATTGTTGTCTTATTCCTTGTTCAGGACTTGGGAGCCTTTTACGGTCAGTTCCCTGGCGCCGGCGAGGTTGTGGGTCAGCTCGGCGGCGTCGGCTTCGTGGATGCGGAGCGCCGAGGACGTGGGGTAGCGGTTGAAGAAGGGGTTGTCGTGGAGGTAGAGGTGCACGGAGCGTACTTCGCGCAGCGAGCTTACCTGACGGTAATAGCGTATTATGCTGGGCATGACGCGCGGAAGCACTTTTACGCCGGTGGCTCCGGTTTTCATGGAGATGACGGCGATGACGTGCCACGAACGGCGGGTGCTCACCAGTTGCTTGCTTTCATGCGGCGCGAGGCGTGTGGAGATGCTCATGTTGCGGCCGTAGGCCTCGTTCATGGTCTTCATCAGCGACTTGAAGATGGGTCCGTGGGGCGTGGGGTCGGGGAGATTGTGGAGCCCGATGAAGTAGTGTATCATCTCGTGGAGGATCACGTCGTCGAGGAGCTCCTCTGAGTAGTCCATGCGCGTGTTGAAACGCAGCGAGAAGTCATAGCGCCGGCGGGTGCCGTCGGGGAGCGTGCGTTCGCGGAAATGGCATTGCCCCAACAGTTTGGAGGCATCGAAGAGTTTTACCGGAGGCATGGGGAGGCGTCCGGCGAAGGCTTGTTCATTGAAGTGTTTAAAGCGTTTTTCTATGTATTCAATGGTCGGCTTCATACGAAAATGTCCTATTAACTGGCTGGAGCCGTAAGTTCACAAGTTTTAATGTGCGCGATGGTGCGCGCGGAACGATAAGTGTAGAAACCCGTTGCGCATGATAAGAAGGAGGTGTGGGCACAACGACAGGGGGCGCCGAGGGGGGAGTGGGGGTACGGTTAAGCTGCAAGCGTCGATGCTTCGGTGTGGCGCCGGAGATTAAGAGGCTGCTTAATAAAAAAGCAAGAGAATCCCAAGCTGCCAAAGCATCTTGAGATTCTCTCTTCTTGTGTCCGAGATGAGAGTCGAACTCACACGGCCAATGCGGCCACTACCCCCTCAAAGTAGCGCGTCTACCAATTCCGCCACCCGGACAATTAAAGACCTGATAAGTCGTAGAGCGAAAAACGGGACTCGAACCCGCGACCCCGACCTTGGCAAGGTCGTGCTCTA
>ERZ780208.2043-NODE-2043-length-14833-cov-3.432873_pt1 | contig 14833 bp, 11 predicted proteins | sample MGYA00511167_ERZ780208 | MGnify/ENA primary metagenome ERZ780208 (study PRJEB29588, sample SAMEA2159202) | human gut metagenome | biome: human gut; feature: human-associated habitat; material: faeces | place: Denmark | collected 2008/2010 ... | reverse complement strand
CAGCTATTATCCGGCAAGCGTTTCGGAATGGAAGAGTATCACGAGCGGAAACATGAGAGAACTGATTTCCAACGTGACTATGACCGTTTGATTTTCTCATCCCCTTTTCGAAGACTACAAAACAAGACACAGGTGTTCCCCCTTCCGGGAAGTATCTTTGTACATAACCGACTTACACATAGTCTGGAAGTATCATGCGTAGGACGTTCATTGGGTAATAACGTAGCGAAAGGACTTATGCAAAAATATCCGGACGGCAGTATCAACTTCCCAGAGATAGGTTCCATCGTATCAGCCGCTTGCCTTGCCCATGATATGGGAAACCCTCCATTCGGGCATTCCGGAGAGAGAGCGATCTCCGCTTACTTCTCCGAAGGGAATGGGCGAAAACTAGAAGAGAAAGTACGGAAGGAACGGGGACGCTGGGAAGACTTCGTCCATTTTGAAGGTAACGCAAACGCCATGCGGTTGTTGACCCATCAGTTCATTGGACGCAGAAAAGGGGGATTTGCCTTAACATATAGCACATTAGCCTCTATCATCAAATATCCTTACGCATCCATCTATTCAGGAAAGAAAGGGAAATTCGGCTTTTTCCAATCGGAGGAGGGAAGTTATCTGCAAATCGCCCAAGAGCTAGGGATCGGACATAGCCCGGAAGCCCCAGACAAATTTCTTCGTTACCCGTTAGTTTATTTAGTAGAGGCGGCAGACGATATCTGCTATCAAATAATGGATATAGAAGATGCTTGCAAACTGCATATCCTGACCACCGAAGAGGCCATACAGCTATTATTGGGATTTTTCGAAGGAGAGCGGTTGGAGCATATCCGCAAGGTCATGCATATGGTAGACGATACCAATGAGCAAATCGCCTATCTGCGTTCTTGTATTATCGGGCTATTAGTGGATGAATGTTCCCGTGTCTTTTTAGAGAACGAGGAAAGCATCCTCAATGGTACCTACAGCACTCCGTTAATCAGTAACATATGCGATCAAGCCAAACAGGCTTACGCTAATTGCTCGGCTACAGCATACAAGAAAATATATAAGGCAAAAGAAGTGCTCGACATTGAATTAGCCGGTTATCATATTTTCAGCCATCTGATCGACAGCTTGACCGAGGCCGTGATGAACCAAGAGCATGCTTACAGCAAACTGCTCTTACAACGGATACCGGAGCAATACGACACAAACGCTCCTACTACATATGGCAAGATACAATGCGTACTCGATTATATCTCCGGCATGACCGATGTATATGCGCTCGATCTATACCGTAAAATCACCGGTATGAGCCTGCCGGCCGTTTGATGTTATAATAATGTGTTAGAATTCTTCCCGGTACTTGCTTTCCATGCGATCATCCAAGATACTTAGATAGCTTTTATAGCGGGACTCGCTGATTAGCCCATCGTTAACGGCCTGAATGACGGCGCAGCCCGGTTCATGACGGTGCGTGCAGTTATTGAAACGGCATTCTTCCGAGTATTTAAACAACTCCCGGAAATAATGGGAGATCTCAGCGTCCGCCATCTCGATCGTTCCAAATCCTTTGATACCCGGAGTATCGATCAAATAGCCTCCCCCGGGAAGAGGAATCATCTCGGAAAAGGTGGTCGTATGCATACCTTTGTTATGATATTCGGAGATATCACCGGTACGGAGATTCACCCCCGGCACCAGTTTATTGATAATCGTGGATTTTCCGACACCCGAATGGCCGGACAAAAGCGTAATCTTATCTTTTAGATCCGCTTTCAAGGCATCCAAACCTTCCTCGGTCCGGGCACATAGCGTCGAACAGGGATAGCCAATCGAGGTATACAACTCGATTAAATTCTCCAACGCCCTTTGATCCTCATTATTATAACGATCAATCTTATTGAAAACTAATTTAACAGGGACACGATAAGCCTCGGCGGTCGCCAAGAAGCGATCGATAAATATCGTTGTTGTTATAGGATAATTCACCGTAACGATCAGCATCGCCTGATCCAAATTCGTGGCGATAATATGCGCTTGCTTCGATAAGTTAGAGGCACGGCGGATGATATAATTCTTACGCTCCTCGATCTCTGTAATAAAAGCGGTTCCTTCTTTATTAATATCGATTACGACACGGTCTCCTACCGCGACCGGATTGGTACTCTTTATGTCTTTCAGACGAAAGTTCCCCTTGATCTTACTCTCTATATCTCGCCCGTCTTCCGTACGGACCGTATACCAACTACCTGTGTTTTTTATTACCAGTCCCCTCATGAGAATTGAAAATTGAGAATTGGAAATTGAGAATTGGAATAAGGACTCAATGGGGTTCCTTAATTCTCAATTCTCAAGTTTCAACTTTCAATTATTTAAACGGTCATTACTTCTTTTTCTTTAGCGGCGTAAAGCTCATCGATCTTTTTGATAAACTTATCATGGATTTTCTGAACCTCTGCCTCGGCGTCTTTCTCTACGTCCTCGGGAACCCCATCAGACTTGATGCTTTTCTTCAAAGCCTCAATAGCGTCACGACGAGCGTTACGAACGCTGATCTTCGCGTTCTCCGCCTCCTGCTTACATTGTTTCACCAATTGACGGCGACGCTCCTCAGTCAACGGAGGAATACCTAAGCGGATCACCTCACCGTTATTCTCCGGCGTGATACCTAACTCAGAATCCAGAATACCTTTCTCAATATCGCGGATGATCTTCTTCTCCCACGGAGTGATCATGATAGTCCGTGCGTCCGGAACCGTCACCGTAGCCACGTTAGTAAGAGGAACAGGCGCCCCATAATACATTACCTTCACACAATCGAGGATTTTCGGATTAGCCTTACCAGCCCGAATGTGAGACAATTGCTCGTCCAGATACTCAATGGCGAACGTCATCTTCTCTTCCCCTGCTTTGATCAATTGTTTCGTATCTATCATAAATATACGTTTTTTGTTTGCGAATCTTTTAATTAACAAAAGTAATAAAGATTTCCAACTTCGCAAACATATAATTAAAATACTCCCTAACAAAAGATTTATAATACCGTATAAAAGCTTATCGCCGTCACTGTTTACTTAACTTAGGCGTAAAGAATAGTAAGTAGGCTACGCCCACGCACAACACCAGCACTGCTCCTACTTGAGAAGCCAACATATCGGATGCCACGCCCATAAAGATCGGGAAGATCGTGCCGCCAAACAGTCCCATAATCATCAAACCGGACACCTCATTCTGCTTATTCGGCATAGAAAGCAGGGCTTGGGCGAAAATAATGGAGAAGACGTTCGAGTTTCCAAAGCCGATCAAGGCGATACAAGCATAGATGATCTCTTTCGAATGAAATAGCAGCAAACCGATCATCGCCAATAACATCAAGAAAACACTAAAGGCGAAGAATCCTTTCGGAGAGACTTTTCGCAAGATAAAAGCCCCGGAGAAGCATCCCGCCGTACGGAATATGAAATAGAGGCTCGTGGCGAAGCCTGCGTCGTCATGCCTAGACGTTCCATCAAGATCTTCGGGGCGGTCGTATTCGTCCCTACATCGATCCCCACATGGCACATGATACCGATAAAGCAAAGCAGGATAAAAGGCTTGCCCAGCAAAGCCAGACATTCGCCAAAGGTGGAGGGCCGCCCCTCCTCTTTGGTCTCGTGGATAGTGGTAGCTCCCAATAGCAGGATAGCGATCACGGCGATCACCATATAGACCGGAAACAAGACACGCCAACCGAGTTCCATCGACGGTATCGCTTGGGTAGCACCCCACATGGCGATATAAGGCGCCAAGAAGGAGGCGATCGCCTTCACGAACTGGCCAAACGTCAAGGAACTAGCTAGCTTATCCCCGCTTACGATATTCGATAATAACGGGTTCAAGGAAGTCTGCATCAAAGCGTTGCCGATACCCAACAGGGAGAAGGATATCAACATGACCATATATGCGTCGTCGAAGATCGGGATCATTAGCGAAAGAAACGTTACGATCAAGCTCAATAACACGGTCTTCTTCCGCCCGATACGGTTCATCAACATCCCCGTCGGGACGGAGAAGATCAAGAACCAGAAGAACACGAGCGACGGGAAGATATTCGCCTCCGAATCACTCAAGCCTAAATCCGCTTTCAGGTAATTAGAGGCGATTCCCACTAAGTCCACGAATCCCATGGCGAAGAACGCCAACATCACGGGAATCAATTTCAAGGATGAAGTCTTCTCGCTCATGGCTTATAAATCTTTAGGGTAAGCAGGCCATGCGCCACTCTGCGTACAAACATAAGCGGCTACTTTTACCGCTTTCTCATGTGCCTCACGTAAAGGTTTTCCGGTTAAGATCGATGAAATAAACGCCCCGGAGAAAGAATCGCCGGCGCCTACCGTATCTACCACCTGTACCTTCGGGGTAGGAATCGTAGAGACCTCCTCCTCGGAAAAGATCGTACTATACTCCGCCCCGGCCGTAAGTACCAAATAGCGCAAACCATATTTCTTCATGAACCAGCGACACATATCCTCTATCGTGCCTTCCAGACCAAACATCGGGCGAAGCATTTCCAATTCCTCATCATTGATCTTGAATACGTTCGCCAATTCGAGCAACGATTCGATCAATTCCTTCGAATAGAAATGCTGACGGATATTGATATCGAAAAAGCGCAAGGCATGACTAGGCATATAAGAAAGTAAGGTACGAAGCGTCTCACGAGATTCCGCGGCACGTTGCGCCAATGTTCCGAAGCATACGGCGTCCGCACGTTTCATCAAATCGATAGACGCTTGGGTAAAAGGGATATGATCCCATGCCACACCTTCGATGATCGTATAGGAAGGGATGCCGTTCTTTAGCTCTACCATCACGCTTCCGGTCGGATATTCCACCGTACTGATATAATTACTATCGATACCGTTCTTATCCAATTCCTGAATAATCTCGGTTCCGAACACGTCGTTGCCCACGGCACTGATCGCATAACCTTCCGCTCCTAATTGGGTAGCGTGATACACAAAATTAATCGGCGCTCCACCGGCTTTCTTCACTTCCGGGAAAACATCCCACAACAATTCACCAATGCCTACTACTACAGGTTTACTCTTTTCCATGATATATTTTGTTTTTAATTATTTGAAGGGATAAATGGTTAATGACGTAACCGTGAACGCTCCTCCCTTCGCATTGAAGCTAATGCGATTATACGGCTCTTCCGGGAAGACTAGGTTGGTCATGACAAACTCTCCATTCCCGTCGAAGGCCTCTATGCTACAATTGTCTACCAACAAACGTAAGGTATATTCCTTAGCGGCGGAGATCGGGGCCGAGGTAGCCGTGGCGAATGTCTTGCTAAAATCCGTAGCCCCGCTGTTACGGCGATCCATCGTGAACGTATTATCCAGAAGATTATAATGCATCTCCACTTCCTCACCTTTCGAGTTAAACAACTGGAAACTCATGATATCGGCTCCGTTATTCTTAAACTTGATCTCGATCTCATAGGTTCCCGTATGATCGGAAAGTATCGGATTGACCTCATGGGAACGGTCTACCTTGAAGGTTCCTTTCTTCTGGGCTTTACCTCTCAATTTCAACATTTCGGGAGACGGGGTACTGCTCAAATACGTCTGTCCGTTTTTCGTATAAAGAGCCAAGTCGCGAGGAACCGAGTTCGCGCTCCGGTATTGCAAGGTCGGCACGTTATTCGCATATTCCCAATTGCTCATCCAAGCCAAGGCGATCTTCCGGTCCTCCGGAGCGTTACTCCAAGTTACCGTAGCGTAATGATCCTTGCCGTAATCCATCCATTTGGTCAAGGCCGGAGATTCATTCACGAACTGTTTCCCATCGAACGTACCTACGAAATATTGGGTAGCGGAGCCGCCAAACGGACCGCCGGGATTGATATTACAGATCAAGACCCACTTCTTCAATTCCGTACCCTTCACCGGAAGCTCGATCAAGTCCGGGCATTCCCAAACGCCCGCATGCGCTCCTTGTCCTTCCCCGAAGCTGCTCTCATACGTCCAGTCCTTCAAATTGGGAGAAGAATAGAGTTGCATCTCCTGCCCTACGGCGAGCACCATGATCCATTTATTGGATTCCTTATGCCAGAAGACTTTCGGGTCGCGGAAATCACGTTGCGTAGAAGTAAGGATCGGATTCCGGTCATATTTCTTGAACGTCCGGCCGTTGTCCAAGCTATAGGCCATACTCTGCACTTGCCGGTCGCTGGCCGAGGTATAGAAAGCCACGATAGCGCCAGCGCCAAAACCGGCGGTATTATCCTTATCCACCACACAGCTACCGCTGAAGATCGTACCCAAGGCATCCGGAGCGATCGCCACCGGTTGATGCTCCCAATGAATCAAGTCCTTGCTGATCGCATGCCCCCAGTGCATATTCCCCCACATCGAGCCATACGGATTGTATTGATAGAACAAATGATACTCACCATCCTTGTATACCATGCCGTTCGGATCATTCATCCATCCCCAAGCCGGCGAGAAATGATAGGCCGGACGGAATTTCTCCCGGTTAGACGAATCAAACTGATCGGATAGCTTCATCTCTTTCCAGCAAAGAGCCGATTCCGGGGCAAGCTGGAAGTTGAAGGAGATATGCTTATCCGCATACCCTGATAGATCTACCGGAACGAAATAATCCACCTTATTCACCGCCAAACGAACATTAAAAGTCCGTACCACGTCATTATCGACAATCATATATAACTTGGATTCCGGCGAGGACTCCTCGACCGGAAGCAACAAATACTTGGCTTGCGCATCCACACGGACAATGCTTTGTCCTTCGCCCAGATGCTTTATATCTATAGTACGTTCTGTCGCATATCCGGCCAACGGATCGACAGCGCTTAATAAAACGACACCGACAGCCATACATAAACTCTTAAGAAGTCTCTTTGTTTGTTGTTTCATAAACGAACGGATTAAAGGATAATAATGTTTGATTCTCCGCCAAAATTAATAGGATTCTTCCGGATAGAAAAACACTTATGCCCTAAAGATGGGGAGATATGACATTTGTGATAAAGATCGTACAAATGTTATTGATACTCGGTAGGCGTAACCCCGTAAACCGCCTTGAAACATTTAGAGAAGTAAGCGGGTGAGGAGAAACCGGTTCGGTAAGCGACCTCACTCACCGTATACGCATTCTGCCTCAACAACTGGGTCGCCTTATTCAAGCGATAGGTACGCAAGAACTCGACGGGGGCGGTTCCGGTAAGCTCCTTGATCTTCCGGTGAAGGTGTCCCCGGGATAATCCCAAGGTCTCGCTTAGTTTCTCCACATTATATTCGGGGTCCGCATAAACCGCCTCGATCTGTTCCGCAAACTTACGCAGAAAGGCATCATCGATGCTCTCCACCTTTTCCGGCTCGGACAGAAGGAGCTTATTATCCCGCAGCTTCTCCAACAAACGTTCCCGTAACTTCTGGCGCTCTTGCAATAGGTGGATAATCTTGATCTTCACGTAATCCGTATGGAAAGGCTTCTGTATATAATCGTCCGCCCCGCCGGTAATCCCGAAAATCCGTTGACGCTCATCGGTCAAGGCGGTCAATAAGATCACCGGGATATGGCTAAAGAGAAGTTGCGACTTGATCGTCCGGCAAAGTTCGAAACCATTCATCTCCGGCATCATCACATCGCTTACTACCAATGATATCTCCTCCTCTTCCAATACCCGCAAGGCATCTTTCCCGTTTGCGGCCGTCCGGATCTTGAAATGAAGGCTAAGCTCACGCTCCAGAAACCCGCGGACCTCATCGTCATCCTCGGTGATCAGTATCGTATAAGGATAGGTCTTGGAAAGTATCTCCTTGGTTTCCGAATCGTCCAACCGGGAGGCTTCGTAGGCTTGATGGGATACGGACGTTTCCATCAGGTCGCTATCCTCGAAATGCGCCTTTCCTTTCCGTAGGCAAACCGTAAAGGTAGTCCTTTGTCCCGGCTCGCTCTTCACATGGATCTCCCCTCCATGCATATGTATATATTCCTTTACCAATTGTAATCCGATCCCGGTTCCCATCGACCGATCCTCCGTATAGAAACGGTCAAACAGATGCGGAAGGTTACCGGGTTGGATACCACTTCCCGTATCGATAACCCGTATAAAGACCCTATCTTCCTCTTCTGTCAGCTCTATCCGCACGCTACCTCCCTCTGGCGTAAACTTAAAAGCGTTCGAGAGAAGATTGACTAATACCTTCTCCAATAAGTCCGGATCAATCCATAGTGTACATTGCTTCATCGAAGAAGTGAATGTATAAGAGATCGCACGTACCGAGCCCATACTGTCAAAATAAGATTTGATCTCGCCAACGAAAGGAACCAAATCGATTTCCCGTACCGCTAGTTTCTCTTGCTTGCCTTCCACCTTCCGGAAATCCAATATCTGATTGATCACACGCAACAAACGGTTGGCGTTCTTCTGGATCAGTCCTAGATCCGAGGCGTAAGGAGATTCCCGCAACGAGACAATCAAGCGATCCAAAGGGGCGAGAATCAAGGTCAAGGGCGTACGTACCTCGTGGGAGACATTCGTAAAGAATTGGAGTTTCTGCGCCGTCACCTCTTTCATCTCCGCATTCAAGGAGATTAGCTTACGATTCGCCTGCCTCATCTTCCGGTTTATGTAAAAGGCATAAATGGAAAGGGCGATAAAACCAATCATCAATAAGGAGATCACCCCTAAAGAGTTTCGCAGGAAATAAAACCGGTCGGACAAACCGTCGATACGGGAACGCTGCGCCTCGATACGTTGCTTATATTTCTGGAGTTGGTCCGCTTGCAACAATAAGGTGCGGGCAGACTGATGATCTACCGGAGCCGTACGAAGAGGGATAAACTTATCCACCGGCTCCCCCTGAATGATACGCATAGCCGTGCGAATCACTTGCTCCCCTCCTGTCGGATAGAGGAAAGAGGCGTTGATCCGTCCATCTTCTACGGCTTCCAGACCGGCACCCGCCACAGCATCCACGCCGATAATCCGCAAATCCCGTCCTCGGATGGAATCCCATGCCATAAAGTATTCCCGAGCTGCTATGGCCATCATGTCGTTATGGGCGTAAACGAAATCTATCTGCTCGGGATGCTCTAACTTCCGAAGCTCCATCCGAGCCGTATCGACCAGCCATTGTCCTTCTATCTTACGGAAAGAAAGATCCTCCCTTTCTCGCAAGGCATCGACAAAACCTTTATGTCGCTCTTGCGCCGGGGAGGTTTGCGTGAGTCCCCATATCTCTAAGATAATAGCGTTCGGGGGAAGATAATTGGCGGCGTAATTGCCTGCCGCTAGTCCGATCTCATAATTGTTCGCCCCGACAAAAGAGGTGTATTGATCGGTATTTACCTTGCGATCTGTAATGATCGTCGGGATTCCGGCACGGTACGCTTCCTCGGCAACTGCCGTGATCGGCTCGGATTGATAGGGGGAGATGATCAAGACATCCACCTTTTGGCGGATCAAGTCTCGTATTTGTTGTATTTGTGTCTCGTTATTGTTTTGCGCGTCCTTTATAATAATTTCCATATCATCATAGTTAGACGCTTCGATACGCATATCGTTAATCATAGCTTCCCGCCAAGCATCGTCCAGCATACATTGGGAGAGGCCGATAACGTGCCTCTTCTGTTTCCCCGAGCTCGTGCAACCACACAATACGATCAAGGTTAACCATACTAGTAAAAAGGGATGCTTCATATACAAGAATAAAGGTCTAACGTATTTGCCACAGGGCTGGCACAACCTTGCCATGCCTGTGGCACGACAGTACCATACGGATGGCACTGCCATGTCATCGGTTAATGGCACTAATTATGCACCAGTGTCCCGATATTCTCTCCGCTCATCACTTTCTTCAAGTTGCCGTTGGTATCCATATCGAATACGATGATCGGGAGGTTGTTCTCTTTACACATCGTGGTAGCGGTCAAGTCCATTACCTTCAGGCCCCGGGTATAGATCTCATCATACGTAATATCGGAGAACTTGGTAGCCGTAGGATCTTTCTCCGGATCAGCGGTGTAAATACCGTCCACACGGGTACCTTTCAGCATGACATCCGCCTCGATCTCGATGCCTCTCAAAGAAGATCCGGTATCCGTAGTAAAGAACGGATTACCCGTACCGCCGGACATGATTACCACGTTGCCTTGTTCCAGCAACTCGATCGCACGCCATTTATTATAGAACTCGCCGATCGGTTCCATACGGATAGCCGTCAGTACCTTCGCCTTCACGCCTTGAGCGACCAAAGCGGAGCTAAGCGCCAAGCTATTGATCACCGTTGCCAGCATCCCCATCTGGTCTCCTTTTACCCGGTCGAAACCTTTGGAAGCGCCGCTCAACCCGCGGAAAATATTACCTCCACCGATCACGATACCGATCTGTACACCCATCTCGGCGATCTCCTTGATCTGTGCCGCATATTCATTCAAGCGAACCTCATCGATCCCATATTGTTTACCACCCATCAGCGACTCCCCGCTTAATTTTAATAAGATACGTTTGTATTGAGCCATGTTTTGTATATATTTAATATGTAATTCCGCAAAAGTAACGAATAATCCGATATTCGCATAAAAAAGATCGCCCCAACCGGTGTCGGGGCGATCTAAACACTAATCCCGTGTTTTGTAAGCTGCGAGGATTAGCTAAAATTATATGAAACGTTACTGGTTACTTTTTATCTAAGATCTCCAAGGTATCGGCAGCGATCATGAATTCCTCATCCGTAGGAACGACGATGATAGTCACCTTACTGTCCGGAGTGCTGATTACCATCTCCTCGCCACGCATGCCCTCGTTCTTCTCAACATCGATCTTCATGCCCATGTATTCCATGTTCTCGCAAACCGCACGACGGGTCGCCCATTGGTTCTCACCGACACCACCGGTCCAAACCAAGATATCACAACCACCCATAGCGGCGGCATAAGCGCCGATATATTTCTTGATGCGGTAGTTATATACGTTCAAGGTCATGATCGCACGCGGATTTCCGGCAGCTACGGCAGCCTCGATCTCACGCATATCGGAAGAGATTCCGGAAAGACCGGCAACACCACTTCTCTTATTGATCAAGTCGGAAAGGCCGGCACCATCCATGCCTTCCTTATCCATGATGAAAGACAAAGCACCCGCATCCACGTCGCCGCAACGAGTACCCATCAACAGACCCTCAACCGGAGTCAAGCCCATGGAAGTATCCACGCTCTTACCATTCTTGATAGCGGTGATAGAACCACCGTTACCTACGTGAGCCGTGATAATCTTCTGATCCTCATAAGGAACACCTAAGATCTCGCAAGCACGACGGGATACATATCGATGACTGGTTCCGTGGAAGCCATAACGACGTACGCCATATTTCTTGTACATCTCGTAAGGCAAACCATACATATACGCATAATCCGGCATGGTCTGGTGGAAAGCCGTATCAAACACCGCTACTTGAGGAATACCCGGGATCAAAGCCTCCATCGCCCGAACACCCTTCAAGTTAGCCGGGTTATGAAGCGGAGCCAAATCAGAGCACTCGATTACCTTATTGATTACATCCTGATTGATCAATACGCTAGAGGCGAACTCCTCACCACCATGTACCAGACGATGACCTACAGCGTCGATCTCCTTATAATCCTTGATACAACCATAAGTAGAGTCGGTCAATACGCTCAAGATAAACTCGATACCTTGTTGATGGCCGGGGATCTCTCTCTCGATAACCACCTTCTTGCCATCCTTATCCGTCAATTTCAGGAACGCGCCCGGCAAACCGATTTTCTCGATACCACCTTGAGCCATAACCTCACCGGAGGTCATATCGAATAACTTATATTTGATAGAACTACTACCGCAGTTCAATACTAGAATCTTCATATTATTAAGTCGTTAGGATTATATATTATTTTGCGGATTTCAAACCGATGGATTGATTACAAGCGATCGCTACCATCTTATAAATATCGTCTACGGAACAACCGCGAGACAAGTCATTCACCGGAGCGGCCATACCTTGAAGGATAGGACCGACAGCCTCAGCGCCACCCAAACGTTGAACCAGCTTATAAGCGATATTACCCACCTCCAAAGTCGGGAATACCAAAACATTCGCTTTACCGGCGATCTCGCTACCCGGAGCTTTCTTGCTACCTACAGCCTCAACCAAAGCGGCGTCGGCCTGCAACTCTCCGTCGATCTTCAAGTCCGGAGCCATCTCCTTAGCCAAACGAGTAGCCTCCACTACCTTGTCTACCATCTCGTGAGAAGCGCTACCCTTCGTAGAGAAGCTCAACAGGGCAACTTTCGGATTTTCGATACCTGCCACAGCTTTAGCTGTTTGAGCTGTGCACACAGCAATCTGAGCTAACTGGTTAGCATCCGGTACCGGAGTAACAGCAACATCGCCCATTACCAAAATTCCATTCTTTCCATATTCAGGAGCGTGAGTTAGCAACAACATTGCACCTGATACACAAGTGATTCCGGGCGCTGTCTTGATAATCTGCAAAGCAGGACGCAATACATTACCAGTAGTGTTGCGTGCACCAGCCAACTGGCCATCAGCATCACCGCTCTTAATCATTAAACAACCATAGAACAAAGGATCATTCGTCAACTTACGAGCTTCTTCAATAGTCATTCCTTTCTTTTTACGAAGTTCACACAGCAATTGTGCATATTCTTCGTGTTTCGGAGAAGTCTCAGGATCAATAATAGTAGCTTTACCAATGTTGCCCAATCCCCATTTTACAGCAAGTTCGATGATTTCTGCCGGTTTACCCAGTAGAATAAGGTCAGCAACTTCATCTGTCAAAATCTGATTGGCAGCTTTCAATGTGCGTTCTTCAGTTCCTTCCGGAAGAACAATACGTTGGCGATTTGCTTTCGCACGCGCCACGATTTGGTTGATTAAATTGAGCATAGATATATTGAATATTATTATAAAACGTCCTTACAATTTGTAATTTGCGGTGCAAAAGTACTCAATTTTGCAATATCCACATTACAATTTCGGCTATTTTTCTTTTCCAAGTCTAAAATATTATAATATTTAACACTGTACTTCTATTTTTTCTACCTTTGCAGTGTTTTCAAACAAATCAATAGGTAATTAGTGTATGATACGTCAGTGTGCCATTTTATTTGGCTGTTTGGCTTTGGGTGAATTAATAGTTTATCTTACGGGTATCAAGCTCCCCTCCAGCATCATCGGTATGCTGCTGCTCACCCTCTTTTTAAAATTAGGTTGGATTAAGTTACATTGGGTACAGGGATTGTCCGACTTTCTGGTTGCTAACTTAGGATTCTTTTTCGTTCCACCCGGTGTGGCTCTTATGTTGTACTTCGATGTTATTGCGGCTGAATTCTGGCCGATTGTGATAGCTACCATTGTCAGTACCGCACTTGTACTTGTTGTAACGGGATGGGTACATCAGATCGTCCGCAAGTTCAGGCTGGCGCGTCAGATCACACTGGCACGCAAACTTCATCTGTCAGATTTCCATCTGCCGGAGAAACTACACCTTAAAGATAAAATCAACTTAACGAATAAAGACAAATGAGCTTCTTAGAAAATAATTTCTTCCTGTTGGCCATTACCTTCGGGATTTTCTTCTTTGCCAAACTACTTCAGAAGAAAACAGGACTGGTATTATTAAATCCTATATTGCTGACCATCGCACTATTAATCATCTTCCTTAAAATGACCAATATCTCTTATGAGACATATAATAAAGGAGGACATCTGATCGAATTCTGGCTACGCCCGGCCGTTGTAGCTTTAGGCGTACCTTTATATCTTCAACTGGAAATGATAAAAAAGCAGTTATTGCCTATTCTACTGTCTCAACTGGCAGGCTGCATTGTCGGAGTTATTTCAGTAGTACTGATTGCGAAATTCATGGGAGCCTCACAAGAGGTAATCCTGTCACTGGCTCCGAAATCGGTTACGACCCCGATTGCGATGGAAGTAACCAAAGCTATCGGCGGTATTCCGTCACTAACGGCGGCAGTTGTTGTAGCAGTAGGTTTATTAGGGGCTATCTGTGGCTTTAAGACAATGAAAATCATGCGTGTAGGCAGTCCGATCGCCCAAGGGCTTTCGATGGGAACAGCCGCTCATGCCGTCGGAACCTCCACTGCAATGGATATCAGCAGCAAATATGGAGCATACGCCAGCCTGGGACTGACGCTGAATGGAATATTCACTGCACTGCTAACACCTACTATCCTTCGATTATTAGGTATCTTATAAATGAACAAATTCAATCCGGAAACCGTTAATAGGAACGAAACAGTAGATTAAAAGTTATGTTAGATTTTCAACCAATCACAATAGAGTCTTTTCGCTATATAGTTCCATATTTAAAGCTACAATCATACAGAACCTGCGACTTTACCATAGGAGGCATCTATATGTGGATAGATTATTTCAAATACGAATATTGCATCGCAGACGACTTACTATTTATCAAAGGGTATGCTGAAGATGAAAACAAGAAAACAGCCTTTACCCTGCCTATCGGAACCTCTCCGTTATCACATGGCATCGCATTATTGAAGGAATATTGCGACAAACATCAAATACAATTACTTCTATCTGCAGTTCCCGAAGAAGGTAAAAAGCAAATAGAAGCATTGTTCCCATCATGCCAGGCAATTCCTCTCCCCGATTGGAGCGACTATTTATACAATCGAGAAGAACTGTCCACACTGCCGGGACGCAAGTTCAACAAAAAGAGGAATAGAGTCAATAAATTCTATAAAGACTATAATGATATCAGTCATGAACCTATCAATGAGAACAATATAGAAGAAGTGAAATGT
>ERZ780208.2037-NODE-2037-length-14876-cov-4.050604_pt1 | contig 14876 bp, 10 predicted proteins | sample MGYA00511167_ERZ780208 | MGnify/ENA primary metagenome ERZ780208 (study PRJEB29588, sample SAMEA2159202) | human gut metagenome | biome: human gut; feature: human-associated habitat; material: faeces | place: Denmark | collected 2008/2010 ... | reverse complement strand
GCCCAGATGGAGGCCCTCGGGGTGCCTATTACGTAAATCGGCTGTTGTTTTATGGTTTAAAAGAACTAAGCGCTGATGAACTCGCATACTGCCAGCAGGCTGTCGCCAACTGGAAAAGACTGCAGCCCGCAGTAATGGACGGGGACCAGTATGGCCTCGTTTCCCCTTACGAAACAAACCATGCTGCCGTGGAATATGTGGATCAGTCTAAAAACACGGCGGTCCTGTTTGCCTATGACTTGTCACCAAGATTTCAGGAGAAACTAAAGACAGTGAAACTTCAGGGACTGCAGCCTGATAAGAAGTATCTTGTGGAGGAGATAAATCTTATGCCGGGAACGGACTCAGACTTCACCGGTAACGGCAAAGTTTATACCGGCGACTATCTTATGAAGGTAGGTCTGGATGTATTCACTTTTAGACACAATCAGTCCAGAGTGATAGAAATCAAGTCTATATGATTATTTCTTGACTGGATTATAAAAAAACAAAGTGTGAGCCGGGGCTGTTTTGCAGCTCCGGCTCACAGGTTTTATTGGGATAGTGGAACGGTTTTTATTTCAGGCGCAGGAAGCTGTAGCCGAAACGGGCTGCGGCTTCGCGTTCGAGCTCTTCGCGGAACTCGGGCGCGGCGACGGAAATCATCAGTTTGGCGCGCTCGGCCAAGTTCTTGCCGCGCAGGTTTACGCATCCGTATTCTGTAACCACATAGTTGGTCTGGAAACGGGTGGTGACCACGCCGGCACCGGGAGTGAGCACGGGTTTGATTTTGTTGAGACCCTTGTTGGTGGTGGCGAGCATGGCGAGGAAGGAGAGTCCGCCTTCGCTCTGCGAGGAGCCGTAGACGAAGTCGTGCTGGCCGCCGACCGACGAGAAGATGCGCGTGCCTATGGAGTCGGCGCACACCTGGCCGGTGAGGTCTATTTCCAGACAGGAGTTGATGGACATTACCTTGGGGTTCTGGGCTATGATGAAGGGGTTGTTGGTCCAGGCCACGTCCTTGAAGATGATGTCCTTGTTGTAGTTCATGAAGTCGTAGAGGCGCCGCGAGCCGAGGGCGAGCGAGGCCACGGAGACGCCGGGCATGACTTTCTTCTGCGAGTTGTCGATGATTCCTTTCTCGAGCAGCGGGAGCACGCCGTCGGTCATGGCTTCGGTGTGGAGTCCGAGGTGCTTGTGTCCTTCGAGGGCGCGGATAACGGCGTTGGGGATACCGCCCACGCCTATCTGCAGCGTGGCCCCGTCGGGGATGTGCTCGGCTATGAAGTTGCCGATGCGAATTTCCTTCTCGGTGGGCACAGCGGTGGGCACTTCCACCAGCGGCTCGTCAACGTAAACTGCGGCGGCGAGTTTGGAGACGTGTATCACCGGGTCGCCGTATGAGTAGGGGACGTTGGGGTTTATCTGCGCTATCACGCGGTCGGCACACTCTACGGCGGCCGTGGCGAGGTCGGCGGATACGCCGAAGCTTACGTAGCCGTTCTCGTCGGGGAGGGAGCAGTTGATGAGGGCCACGTCCACGCGGCAGGTGCCGTCGCGGAAGAGGGCGGGAACTTCGCCGAGGAAGCGCGGTGTCATCGTTCCGTAGCCTTCGTTGATCCAGCGGCGAACGCTGTTGGAGACGAAGAAGGAGTCTACGAAGAAGGAATCCTTGTATTCGGGTTTGCAGTAGGGGGCTTCACCCTTTGCCACGCAGAAGGCGCTGTAGAGGGTTACGTCGCGCAACTCGTGGCCGCGGTCTGCCAGTGCCTGGCAGAGCACTTCGGGCACGGAGGTGGAACCCTGGATGTATACGTGGTCGCCGCTCTCGATGAGTTTCACCGCTTCGGCGGCTGATACATAATCAATGGTCATGGTTGAAGGCTTTAAGGCGTTTTTCGAAGGCGTCGAAAGTCTCGGGGTCGCTGATCATGGACACGCAGATGCGCACGCCGTCCTGCTCGGAACCGGTGGTGGGCAGCGAGATGGAGGAAATGCCGTAGCGCATGAGTTCGCTCTGGAGCTCGCCGCTGGTCATGTCCTTGTAGCCGGCGGTGAAGAAGAAGCCGTCGGAGATGGGTTCGTCGCCGTCCATGGCATAGACAATGTGGAAGCCGTTTTCGTCGAGCAACCGCTTCACTATGGATGCGCGGCGTCCGTATTCGCGCGAGATGTCGATGAAGTCGAGCTTGTCGTCGGCAGCGGCGTTCATCATGGCGGCCAGGGCGTGCTGGGCGCTGTGGGCCGTCCCCGACGAGAGGGCGTAGAGCACACCGAAGACGAAGGCGTCGCAGAAGCGTGGCATGCCGAAGAATTGCTTCATTCCCTCATACTGGCGGGTGGCCACGGCGGGACTCATGGCTACTACTGCGATGCGCTGCCCGGCATAGCTGAATATCTTGGAGCCGGAGAGCATCATGATGTAGTTGTCGGTATATTTCGACACGGTGGGGACATACGGAGCCTCGAAGGGATGCGAGAAGTCGGTGCGGAAGTCCATGCCGAGGTAAGCGAGGTCTTCGAGTACGACGACGTCATATTTGGTGGCGAGACGGCCGATGATTTCCAGCTCTTCGTCGGTGAGGTTGGTCCAGGCGGGGTTATTTGGGTTCGAGTATGAGATGGCGGTGACGTTGCCTTTGGAGAGGTACTCTTCGAGCTTTGCCTCCATGGCTTTGCCGCGGTACTGGTAGATGTCGAACTGCTCGATGCCGAGGCCAATGATGTGTGCCTGCGTGACGGTCGCGGGGAAACCGGGCTGGAGGAAGAGGATGGTGTCACGGCCGGGCTGGCGGTGCTTGAGGGCCGTCATCACGGCGAAGAATCCCTGCATGGAACCTACGGTGGGGTAGATGTACTGTGCTTCGAGGTCGGCGCCGATGAAAGCTTTCACGAAGCGTGCGGCGGCGTCCTTTACCTGCGGGATGCCGGCGATGTCGGGATATTTGTTGGCGATGCCGCTCTGCAGTGCCTCGCATTCGGCTTCTACGCCGAGCTGTATGGCGGGGAGGCCCGGGTTGCCTATCTCAAGGTGCACGAAAGGCTCGCCCGCCATCTCCTCGAGACGCTTGGAGAGGGAGCAAATCTGGCGGATGGTGGCCTGCGTGATGTCGCCTATCTGCAACTCGGCGACGGCGCGTCCGAGCTGCTCTTTGGTCAGGGGAAACATGGGCGTCAACGGGTTTTAAGCAGGTTGCGTGTATAGTCGTATCCGGCGCGGAAGGCCTTGATGTTTGTCTCCACGATGTTCTCGCCCTTGGCGCCGAAGACCGTGCGGATGCCGTCTTCTATCTTCTCCACCTCCATGTCGATGAAGGGAGCGGCTGCGCCCAGGAGCACCATGTTGGAGGCGCGGGCGGTGGCTACTTCCTTGGCCATGGCGTCCATGTCGAAGGCCACGACGTTGTCGAAGCGTTCAAGCTCTTCGTTGAGGGCGTTCTCTTCGGGATAGTTGTCGATGTTGACGAAGGGGGCGGTGTTGGTAACGATCCAGCCGGTGGGTTTGAGGTAAGAAACGTAGCGGAGTGCTTCCATGGGTTCGAGCGAGACGATGAGGTCGGCGCCTCCCAGGGGAATAAGGTCGGAGGCGATGGGGTCGGAGCTGAGTCGGAAGTTTGACTGCACGTCGCCGCCGCGCTGCGACATTCCGTGAACTTCGGCTTGTTTGAGATGGAGGTTTTCCTTGAGGGCGGCGGCGCCCAGGATTGTGGCTATCGAGAGGATGCCTTGGCCGCCTACACCGGCGAGCACTATATCTGTTTTCATGATAAAAATTCTGTTTGTGTGGGGCGCGGGGAGGGGAGCGTTCCCTTTGCGCAAGCTCCCTTTCCGTGCCGTTAGGTTATCTTTCTTTGACTGTTGAGGTCGCGGCTATTGTGGGCCGTGACATTAGGAAATTCAGTCTTTTTTAGCCTGTTTGGCCTTGGCGGCGGCGTGGCGGCGTGCCGTCTGGATGCACTCGCGGCGCACGATTACTACCGAAAGACCCGGGTAGTTGATTTCGTCAAGGAAGAGCTGTTTGATGTCTTCGTGGAGCTTGGGCAGCGCATCGATGGTGCGCACGTGTTCGGGGCTTGCGCCCAGGCCCATGCAGATGTCTTCGAGCTTGCCGGTGCCCTGCGAATCCTGGCCGCCGGTCATGCCGGTGGTGAGGTTGTCGGAGATGATGAGCACCATGTTGGTGTTCTCGTTGATGGCGTCGAGCAGTCCGGTCATGCCGCTGTGGGTGAAGGTGGAGTCGCCGATGATGCCGATGGAGGGGAATACTCCGGCGTCGGCGGCGCCCTTGGCCATTGTTACCGATGCGCCCATGTCGAGGCATGTGTCGATGGCGTTGAACGGCGAGAGGTAACCCAGTGTGTAGCAGCCGATGTCGCCGAATACTTTCGGTTCTTTATATTCTTTGAGGGCATCGTTGAGGGCGGAGTAGACGTCGCGGTGGCTGCAGCCCTGGCAGAGTGCCGGCGGACGCGGCATGACGATCTGCGAAGCGGCTTTGGGTTCCGGCAGACGCAGTTCGCTGAGTTCGGGACGCAGTGTGAGCAACGCTTCGCGTACGGCGTCGGGCGTGAGTTCGCCGGTACGGGGGAGCTGGCCGCTGAGTTTGCCATAGACGATGCCGTTCTTGTCGAGCTCGCCGCGGATGCGCTGCTCGATGAAGGGCTGGCCTTCTTCTATAATAAGGAGTGAGTCGGTGTCGGCCACCAGGCTCGAAATCATCTCCACGGGGAGAGGATACTGCGAAACTTTAACTACGGGGAACGGGCAGCCGTTGGGGAAGAGCTCGTCGAGGTAGTTGGCGGCTATACCGCTCACGATTATACCCATCGACTTGTCGTTGCCGTCGCGGTAGGAGTTGAAGGGGGATGTTTCGGACACCAACTGCAGCTTGTCGTAGTCTTTAAGCAGCTCTACGTAGCGGCGTTTGGAGTTGGCGGGCATGAGCACCCACTGCGGGCCGAATTTCGGGAAGTGGATGTTGTTCTGGGGCAGGTATTCGCTGTCGACTTCCACCACTGCGCGTGAGTGGGAGAGGCGGGTGACGAGGCGCACCATCACGGGGATGCCGTATTTTTCGGAAAGCTCGAAACCGTAGCGGGCCATGTCGTAGGCTTCCTGCTGGTTGGAGGGTTCGAGACAGGGGATGAAGGCGAAGGCGGCGTAGTAACGCGAGTCCTGTTCGTTCTGCGAGGAGTGCATCGAGGGGTCGTCGGCTGAGATTACGAGGATACCCCCGTTGGCACCGGTCATGGCAGAGTTGACGAAGGGGTCTGCGGCCACGTTCAGGCCTACGTGTTTCATTGAAACCATGGAACGTTTTCCGGCAAACGACATGCCGAGAGCCTCTTCCATGGCTGTTTTTTCGTTTGAGGACCAGTGAGAATGTATATTTCTTTCTTTGGTGATGGGGTGGCTCTGCACGAATTCAAGAATCTCCGTGGAGGGAGTGCCGGGATAGGCGTATGCGCCGGACAGACCGGCATGCAAAGCACCGAGGGCAAGTGCCTCGTCGCCAAGAAGCAGGTTTTTAGTTTTCATCTGTTCAAACAGTTTTTCGGGTTTATTTAAGGTATTTGGCGCAAATTTAGCAAAAATTTCCGACACCCCAAAATTTAACTGCGCTAAAAAAATAAAATGGTAATATTTTTTTGATTGAAACGGGAGGCTGCGCCCGGTTGCCAAATGCCGTCCCTTGGCATAAAAACGGAATGTTCCGACTCCATAAACGGCTTATTTATAGTGATAAAATGCGGGCGAATTGGGACGGGGTCTGAATCCCCGTCATTACATTTTGCATTGGTTGGCCGCTTCCCGGATAGAGGGCCGAGTAATCAGATGCTCTGTCGGCCGTATCAAGAGTTAGGCCAAAGGAATGACGCGAACCCAAAAGGGCAGAGACTTCCTTGCCTATGTTAAGCGCAGAACACCAGCATCCTTTGCCGTTTGCTCCCGCTTACTCCCGAGCAATCAAGATTAATCGGGGATAGTCATGGTTTTTCGGCTCTCATAATCCTATGCCTGACCACGTAGCCCGTGATATGAACTAAAGCAGCGGCCTCTACGGGCTTCCGGCATCAGTGTGGCCGCCATCCTTTAACCCGGCTTAGTCCCGATAAAATCCGAAACTTGGGTCACAATCACAATACTCTCCCATAAATCAGAACTCAAGTAGATAATGTGGTGTGACGCAATATTTTTTGTTTCAAGATTGTTAGAGTTGTAGGGAATCATTAATGGACCGATTCTTCCGGTCCCGATGTCCCTGTTAAATTGAAATTTGACAATCGATAAATTGATGCAAAGACTTCTTGCATGGTTTATGAGATTTGAAATCATACTTGTTATGAAGTTTTTGTTATCAAGATATGCACCCTCAGAGTCTTAAATGGCAAATAGTATGATGCAGCGGTTTTAATATCATAACTTAAGTTTGACAGTTGAAATGCAGTTGTTGATTTAAGATTGGATTTGCCGTTTCCGTTATATGGAAATTATAATTTGAATTGAAAACCGTTTTATTGTTGATTGTTATATTTTAAGAATGAACATTAATATAATACATGTTGACAAGCTATGTTTGATAATAATGATATTAAGTTGCAGATTATGAAATTATGGAAAGATACTTTCCATGATACCGATGAATATATCAAACTTGTTTTCGACAATTATTTCAATCCTGAGTTGGTTGAATATAAAGTTGAAAACGGTGAGGTGCTTGCCGCGATGCTCGGGGTGCCCTATTATTTTGATATGAAACCGGACAAAGTTAATAATCAAGAAACCGGAAAATTAAAAGGATTATATCTTTGCGGACTTGCCACAAAACCGGAATGTCGGAAACGCGGCTATATGTCGAGAATGATTGAGGATATTAATCAACGTGCTTTTAAACTTGATTTTGATTTTTCATTCTTAATTCCGGCCGACGGCGGTTTGAAAAAGTATTATTCGGATCGCGGATATGTCGAGTCGTTCTACCGGGTTAAGGAAAATTATCTTCCGTGTCATAATTTTGAAAACGAGTACTATCAGGAACTGATGAAATCGGCAAAATTCAACATCCATGACATCAATTGCAGACTTGATTATTTCAATAGTCTAAAGGTTTATATGCTTAATCCAAAAGATGAAAACGAGGTTGATGAACTGGTTGAGTTTATCAAGTCGTCGGAAGAGAATAGCGGGCTTTTGTCCATACGACATTCTCCACAGGATATCAAGGTTGCCATCAAGGAATGTTATGTTAGCGACGGCGAAATAATGATGTTGAAAAATGACAAAAATCAAGTGGTTGCCGTTGCATTTATTGATTTTGAAACAGATGCTGAAATTCAACGTCTGATTAAGAAATACGATAGTATAGAACCTTCAAAAAGCACAGAAAAGGATACTGACGATTATTTGGAATCTCGTAAAGAGGGGAGAGCCGGTGGCATTAAACACAGTATGGCCGACAGAGTGTTTGATTTGAATAATATTATTAATATTAAGGATGCCATGACGCGAAAAACCCGGATTGAAAATGATGATATCGGAATAAGTAGTTTTGAAAAATCAGAACGTTGGCATCATGCTAATAAAATAAGATATAACGAACCCGGGAGTCATTCATCGACAGAGTCTTCAAGAACCACTTATGATGATATTTCAATTTTGCCCAATATCAAAACTGTAAATATCAAGGCTGTTTTTTACACCGGAATGTGTGAAAAATACCACCTTTTGGAGGCGGTGGCACGGAGATATGGTTCCGCGGAGCAGTTGACGGTCATAGACACGGCAGCGCATCATAGGAATTATGCTATCTGGCGTCCGATGTACATAGGCGAGAAGTCGATTCCTTCGCAGGTCGGGGTAGTTGATAATATTGACGTCCCTTTCAGCAGTTCCCAAAATGCCGAAAGTCATGGCATGATTCGCCTTCTGAATCCTCTCAAGATTCTAAAATTCCTGTGTGCGTCATCAGAAACGTTCAAAAATGAGATTCTCGCGGTAGATTCTATTTCGCAAAATGAAATTAAAATTACCACAAAGGCGGGCAACTATTTGGTAAATTCGCCATTTGTAAATGAAAATTTGGCAAATATCTCGGTAAAACAAGAATTCAAAGATGTAAAAAACATGGGAGAATCTCCTTTAGAAAATTGCAAATCGGCCGAAAATAGCGATTCAAGCGGGTTTCTGACTGTTAGGAATCGCGAATGGCTTGCTGATGCTACCAGCGAGGTCGGTATTTTCCCGGTATTGCATCCGGAATTTTCTGAAAACGCTCAACCTGTTCGCATCTCTCTGCAACAGTTGGCCGAAATGCTCTTCTCTGCTCTGAATGAGCAAAAGGTCGTATGCGAATCACTCGGTATCCCGTCGCAGCATACTTTCATTTCGTTGATGCTCGACTAAGATTTACCGACGTCTCGGTTGTCCCTCATTGTTTGCATGTAAGAAATTAAGTGCGATGCTATCTCCAGGAGGTGGCATCGCTCCGTTGTGTCCTGAGATAAATTTGTGGGTGGTGATGGTGATGCCGGACGGACTTCCCACCCACAGTAAAAGATTGGAGAGACAGAGGAGCCGGAAAGTGCCGAGCATAGGAAAAAGGGGAGAAATCTTGTCGCAGAAGTAAATTTTGTGATGAAAACCGTCAAAAACGGCCGAATCGATTTTTCTGAGGTGAAATTTGCAATAGAAAATTTTAGTTGTAAATAACTGGTATTGAGAAAAATAGAGTGCAAATTGCTGTTGTTAACCCCAGCGAGAATGAGGCGTATGAAATCAAACTGTACGACTGGTATGTATTGCAGAAGGAAATGATAAATTTGTGTCAGAAAATATACCGACGAGCCGTTGAAAACTACTGTAGAGGTGAGATGAGGTGGAGAAAATCGAAATTGGTAAAATTTGACACCAGATGCGACAGGTGGTGATTGTTCTATTTGTAACCTGCTTGATCGCCTCCATCGACGGTATTAACAATTGTAATCAGGAATAAGGTGTTTTGTTAATTGTGGAATTGTAAATCGCATGAATTGCAATACATGAATTTACAGACGGTGAAATACTTAGGCGATGATTAGGTATCTAAATTGGTGGTGCGATTTGCAAATTTAGTATTGTAAAGTGGTTTGAATTGCAAAAATTTGCCTTTAACATTCGTTTACTTTAAGTTTAACTTGCAGATATGTAACTATTTAGCCTAAAATATTAGAGAATAATCGGACTAACTAAGCCATGTTTTGGGTAATATGCTTAATAGAGGACTTAGAAGCTAAGCAACTGCTTGTACTTTAACTATTTGGAAGGTTTTATTCGCTCTTTTACATTAAAGATTTAATTTGTAAATTATAATTGTAAATAGGCTGGTTGTGATTTGTATTCACAAAAATAAATTGCAAAAAGTTAATTTAAAATTTTGCAGTTTGCAAAATAATGATTACATTTGCACTCAGATTAAAACGTTACAATTATGGACAATTTACCCGATAATATAGCCGGTCGCCTAAAATTCTTCATCGAAAATCGCGGCCTCACAAATTCGCAGTTTGCGGACTCGTGCGAAATACCGCGTCCCACCCTCTCGCAGATACTCTCCGGGCGAAACAAGAAGATTAGTGACATCCTCATCGGGCAAATACATCGCGCTTATCCGGAACTCTCGGTTCTATGGCTTCTTTTCGGTGAAGGCGAGATGCTTGTTCAGTCGTTTGACGAAGTGAGCACTGACGGCGAAAATCCAAATATCGTGGCCGGAGATGTTGTCGATGTGAAAAATGACAAGGAAAATGGGGTTAACTATACTGAAAATCATACTTTATCTCCTGAAAATAAACGCATTAACCCCATTTCAAATATAATGATGGCCGAGCTTGAAATAGCAAAAATGCGTCAGCATTGCCGTCAAATAAGCCATGTAACGGTATATTACGATGATTTTACCTTCGAAACCTTCTATCCCGACGCCTCAAAAGCAAGAGACAAGTAAGGTCGCATGTAGCTCTTCCTTTCTCCACTGCCATACTGATGGAGAATCGACAAGTTTAGATAATTGTTTGATAAGACTATTGCTTAACACCGCTTAAGGAGCGCAGGTCTCCAGACGTCTGTCATGAGGTTTGAAAAAGAATGGCATCTTAAACTTGTAGTGTGATGCCAAAACTCATTGATTCAGTAAAGTTATGTAATTTCAGATACTTACTGCGTTACCTATACATCATTTCCATAGCGTGACGGTCTCTGATCCATTGGCTACTCGTTAAATCCAGTGCTTTTATTACTAATATTGCTTCATACAAGTTGCTTAGAGGCCGGGTGAGGAGATTACTTTTTATGTTTTGTGATTCTATTTCTCTACATTTCGGGCGATGGTGTGAAGTTGCGCTAAGAGAGTGTAAAGCACAAAGCTTTAATCTTCAAATGACTGTTTTTTCACTTGAGGAGCACTGAAATTGACGTCTGGATTCTTTTAACTATGTTTTGTCGGTTTATTTTGCCGTGTATTTGTTCGAATGAATCTGTAAATCGCAAGCATTTTGCGGTTAACTTTCGCGAAATTGATGCTAATATTCTGAATATAAGCTAATTATATACTGGTAATTTCTCTGCTGTAAATCGCTCAGAAAAATGGAAATCCGTCTAAAAAGCCAATTTTCCCCAAAAAGTGTGGCATCGTCTGACTTTTGGAATTGTTTCCCATACGAAGTAAGGAAATTATTGGAAAGAAGGCAAGAAAGCGGTAGAATCTGTTGCCGGGAGTTGAGTGATATAGTGGAACTTGACGGAGACAGGAAACCCCCGCTCTATGGTGGCTTCCAACGACAACACATTGTGCGTTGTGTGGTTTAAAGGAATATGGATGAATTAGTATTATATTTTGCCGAAGACTATGCCCGTCTTATTTCATATTTAGCAATGCCTAAAAGTTGAAATATCCGATTGTATTGCGCCGATAATGACTGATTCTTTTTATGATTTGCTTATGTCGGCTTTTTTTGTTATCTTTGTAAGGAGATTTGATTAAGCATGTGTTACGTTAATATAAGGCATGATTATGTTTTGTAACAGGTGGTCTTAATTATTTTATGATTTGTTCCTCCGTAATGATGGCTTATCTATTATGACAAGAACAGATTATTAAGTTTTAGTTTATTAAGAATAATATGATGGTTAAGTTTGGATTGATTGGTAATCCGGTGGGGCACTCAACTTCACCGCGTTATTTTAACTCAAAGTACAATCGCGAAAATATCAATGCCCGATATGAAGCTTATCAACTTGATTCGGCTGATGAATTAATCAATTTGATTAATAAAGAACCTGCTTTGGTAGGATTGAATGTTACAAGTCCGTTTAAAACTGACGTTATACCGTATCTTGATATTTTGACCGATGATGCTCAACTTATCAATTCGGTAAATACAATTTTCATTGATAGGACACAATCCGGTAAAAACAGTAATTTCAAACTTATCGGGCATAATTCGGATGTTGATGGTTTTAAGATTTTGCTTAAAGAGTTGAGTCTTGATATTAACGAAAATCAATATCGCTCGGCATTGGTTTTCGGTAATGGAGGCGGCGCTCGGGCTGCTGTTGCTGCACTGCTGTCAATCAACGTAAATCCGACTATAATTTCAAGAAGAAAAACTAAGAGTATTAGTATTCCGGATGTTGATGTATTAACTTATGGAGACTTGAACTATGATGTAATATCAAAAACGTCGATACTTGTTAATGCCACACCGTTAGGAATGGCCGGCGTAAATATTGACCGGTGTGTCGACATTCCATACGATGCGATAACGTCTCCAACTTTCTGTATAGACTTGATATATAATCCTCCGGTGACACAATTTCTTAACCGTTGCGCTCATAATGGAGCGACTATAAAAAACGGTCTGTCAATGTTGATAGGGCAGGCCGAATCCTCCTGGCGTTTTTGGCAAAATCAACTTCATCAACTCGAAAAATAGTGACTTGCTGACATTTACTTATTTAATTTAACTCAAGGTTCTGATTTGGTTGAGATTCTTGTAGTCTCGAGTAGAATCTTTTAACTCGCAGAACTTTATGATACTGCGGAGGGGGGTGGCTTTTAATTGTTGGCATTACTATTTATCTTTGATTATTCTCGGTTAATCAGGAGTAATCGTGAACTATCGTCATCAAACGGGTCGGGGGGGGGAGAGACCGTAAGTTGACGAGTCGCCGGAGTGGTGAGTTCGCTCCTAAAGTTTATGCGCTCGAAGTTTGCGACGCCTCGGCGCGTTCTGCACTGCCTTTGTTGCCTTTGCCGCATTTTGCAGATAGTTTGGCGCAGGATTTGGATAATTGGGGGGAATTTCCTAATTTTGCACATTATTTATATAGGCAAGGGAAAATCCCGTTTTTCACAGCCTTCGGCATCGTGACCTTCCCGGCTTCGCACCGTGCTCCGGCTTACACCGTGAATCGGATCCGGCATCGCACCACGTCACGATATTATGCTGTGCTAATATAGCTTCGACTTCGCGCCGAGTTTCAGTCTCAGCACCTCTTTGCGCCCCGAGGCGTGTTAAACCCGAACGATTTTGCCTGCCGATACCTTTGTTTTTAGAACGCTGAGTTTTTAAAGTATGAAGACAACAGTTGCCGTGTTTTTCGGAGGCCGCTCCGTAGAACATGAAATTTCAGTGATTTCGGCCCTCCAGGCTATCAACGCTTTCGACACCTCGAAGTATGACATCGTGCCGGTATATATATCAAAATCAGGAAAATGGTACACCGGCGACGTGCTTCTTGACATAAAGAATTACCGCGACATGAACGCCCTGACCTCCAAAGCCACCGAGGTCTATATGCGTCCGCAGTACGGCGATTATAAGCTCTACCGCGTAAAGACGGGCACCTTCTCGCGTAACAATGTGGTGGCCGACCTGCACGTGGTCATTCCCGTGCTTCACGGCACCCATGGCGAAGACGGTGTCTTCGAGGGTGTGCTTGAAACCATCGGCATCCCCTTTGCCGGCTGCAACGTCCTATCGTCGGCTAACGGTATGGACAAGATTACCATGAAGATGATTCTCAAAGAGTGCGGAATCCCCGTGGTAGACTACGTTTGGTTCACCGACAAACAGTGGGACTCCGACCGCGACGCCATCGTGGCTCGTGTGGAGGAGAAACTTACCTATCCCGTCATCGTGAAGCCCGCAAACCTCGGTTCCTCAGTCGGCATCGGCAAAGCCGCAAACCGCGAGGAACTCATCGAGAAGATAGACAACGCCGAGAAATTCTCGCAGCGCCTCATCGTGGAGCACATGATCACCGACCTCAAGGAGATAAACTGCTCGGTGCTCGGCGACTGCGACGACCATCAGTCATCGGTTTGCGAAGAACCGCTGAAGACGGGCGACTTCCTCTCCTACGAAGACAAATACATGGGCGGCACCAAGACCAACGCCGGTATGCAGGCCAGCGACAAGCGCATCCCCGCCGAACTCCCCGAGGAGATGAGCGAGCGCATACGCAAGATGGCCGGCGACACCTTCGCGGCTCTTTCCTGCCACGGCGTAAGCCGTATCGACGTTATGATAGATAACAAAGACAACTCCGTGTATGTCAATGAGATAAATACTATCCCCGGCTCGCTTTCCTTCTATCTTTGGGAGGCAACCGGCATCTCCTTCCCCAAATTGATGGACACCCTGGTGCAGCTCGCCCTGCGCCGCCACCGCGAGGAAGACCGCAAGACCTTCAGCTACGACAGCAACATTTTCGCCCTCGGTCCCGGCCTCAAGGGAGCCAAAGGCACGAAATCCAAATAATCCGTTAACGTAGAAACAAAACGGGAAAGCATCCGGCAGCCGCGGGGCTTTCCCTCCAATCGAATAATGAGCAAGAAATTTAACGAATACAGCGGCCAGTTGAACCTGCCGCAGATAAACAGCGACATGCTCGGCGTGTGGGACCGCGAAACCCTCTTCGAGCGTAGCATGACCGAGCGCGAAGGCGCTCCCTCGTTCGTGTTTTTTGAAGGACCGCCGTCGGCCAACGGCAAGCCCGGCATCCACCACGTAATGGCCCGTACCATCAAGGACATCTTCTGCCGTTACAAGACCATGCGCGGCTATCAGGTGAAGCGCAAGGCCGGATGGGACACCCACGGACTCCCCGTGGAACTCGGCGTGGAGAAATCGCTCGGTATCACAAAAGAGGACATCGGCAAGAAAATCTCCGTTGACGACTACAACGCCGCCTGCATCGGGCGGGACATGACCGTTTTGTGCGAGCACCGGGCCAGGAGCGGCATGTGCTCCGGACGGACGTATGCCGACTCACCGGAGATCGACGGCACGGTCTACTTCACCGGCGCGGCCCGGCCCGGCGACATGGTCACGGTGCACATCACCGGCTGCGACGACGGCGATCTTGCCGGCGAACAAATCCACGAATGAGGTGCTGACATGACGACTGCAAACAAAATTACCATCTTCCGCGTGATCCTGATTCCCGTATTTCTGGTGCTGATGTACCTGCGCTTCCCCGGACATATGTACTGGGCGTTCGGTGTGTTCGTGCTCGCGAGCCTGAGCGATTTCGTTGACGGCTACATCGCGCGGCATTATAACCAGATCACGGACTTCGGCAAGTTCATGGACCCACTGGCCGATAAGCTGCTGGTCGTGGCGGCCATGCTGCTGTTCGTCGAGCAGCACCGGATGCCCGCATGGGCGCTGCTGCTCGTGGTCGCGCGCGAGTTTGCCGTGACCGGCCTGCGGCTGATCGCCGTGGACAACGGCCGCGTCATCGCCGCCGCCTGGTCCGGCAAGATCAAGACCGCCTCGACCATGGTGGCCATCTGCCTGATGCTGCTGTGGAACATTCCCTGGCTCAACACCGTGTGCTGGGTCGTCATCGTCGTG
>ERZ780208.2024-NODE-2024-length-14932-cov-5.566983_pt1 | contig 14932 bp, 14 predicted proteins | sample MGYA00511167_ERZ780208 | MGnify/ENA primary metagenome ERZ780208 (study PRJEB29588, sample SAMEA2159202) | human gut metagenome | biome: human gut; feature: human-associated habitat; material: faeces | place: Denmark | collected 2008/2010 ... | reverse complement strand
GGTATGTTGTCCCAGACAGAGCGTGTCGCCCTCCTTGACGGTTTGCGTACGTCCTGCGAAGTTGACTTCTTCAAAAAACTGAGGCATCATTTGGATGGCCTTGGCACTGGCTACGATTGTGGCCTCGGGATATTTTTCGGCAAACCATCCGATGTTGGCCGCATGGTCAGGTTCCATGTGCTGCACGATGAGATAATCCGGCGTCCTTCCCTCCAAGGCTTCTTCCAGACGAGCTGTCCATTCGTCCGTTTTACGCTGGTCTATCGTGTCCATCACGGCTATCTTTTCGTCCGTGATAACGTATGAGTTGTACGAAATGCCTTGTGGTACGACGTATTGGCTTTCGAATAAGTCCAAATCCTTGTCGTCGGCGCCAATGTATCTGACGTAGGGTGTGATATTGTCGTTCATATTGCTTGATATTGAAGTTTAAAATCCGGTGCAAATATCGCACTTTTCTCCGGATTTCACAACATATTTCCTTATCTTCATCCCATTCTCATTTGTTGCAACAGCTCTTTTTGCCTTTCGCTCAGGCTGGCAGGGAGTTGCACGTTGTATGTCAGAATCAGGTTGCCGCGCGTACCGTCGGAATGCATGTCGCCTTTGCCTTTCAGGCGGACTTTGGCGCCAGGCTGTGTGCCGGGCTTTATTTTCAGTTTCAATTTGTCGCCTTCCGGGGTTTGTACGATGATGGAGCCGCCCAGCAACGCCGTATACATGTCGATGTTTACCGTGCACTCACGGTCGGCATAACTTACAGTCCCGCTTTCGTTTCCAAACGGGTCGAATCCCCGTTTGAAGCCGCTGCGGTAGCTGCGTGCGCGTCCGCCGCCTCCGCCGAACATTTGCGTGAAGAAGTCCGAGAAGCCTCCTCCTGTAAACTGGCTGAAGTCAAATCCTTCAAAGCCGCCTGCGTCTGCACCGCCTGTGGCACCGCCGCCCATGCCTGCCATCTTCCAGTGTTCGCCGTATTGGTCGTATTTGGCCCGTTTTTCCGGATCGTTCAGCACGTCGTACGCTTCATTCAGTGCCTGGAATTTGGCTTTGGCTTTAGGGTCGTCGGGATGCAGGTCCGGGTGGAACTGTTTAGCCCTTTTCTTGTAAGCGGCCTTGATGTCCTTTTGCGGAGTATCTTTGCTGATACCCATTATTTTATAATAATCGATAAATGCCATGGTTAAAAATCTCCTTTCTGCATAATTTGCAACAAATAAGATGCCAATCTGTTTGTAGAAGACGGCATTATTGTTATTTTTGCATGGAAGATTCAATTTCAGAGGGAAGATTATGGCAAATAGTACGGCAGAGAGACAGATAGTGAGTTTAAAAATTGTGCATACCAGTGACGTGCATGGCAGTTTTTTCATGCGGGATTATGTGAACAATCATGCCGTAAGGGGAAGCCTTTCCCGAGTGTATGCTTACGTGCAGTCGCTGCGGAAGGCTTATGGGGACAGGTTGTTGCTGATGGACGGTGGGGACATATTGCAGGGGAGTCCCGTGGTGTATTACAATAATTTCGTGGCTTCTTCCGGAAAGAATCTGGCAGCGGAAATCATGAACTATATGGCATACGATGTGGGTGCGATGGGGAATCATGACATCGAGACGGGGCATGCGGTGTACGACCGTTGGACGGCCGCCTGCCGTTTTCCGGTGCTGGGGGCCAATGTGATAGACCGGGCGAGGGGCGGATGCTACTTGCCTCCCTATTGCATATTGGAGCGTTGCGGTGTGAAAGTAGCCGTAATGGGAATGACTACCCCGGCTGTGCCGAACTGGCTTCCGCCGGCTTTGTGGGACGGCCTGGAGTTTGAGGATATGGTGTCTTGTGCAAAGCGGTGGGTTCCCCTGATTCGGGAGAAAGAGCAGCCGGATGTACTCGTCGGACTGTTCCATTCCGGCAAGGAGGGCGGCATCGTTACGCCGGACTATGCGGAGAATGCGGCTTTGGACGTAGCTCGCGAGGTGGCGGGATTTGATGTCGTGTGCTATGGGCATGACCACATGAAGAACTGTGAAACGGTGAAAGGTCCCGACGGCAAAGAGGTGCTTTGTCTGGCTCCTTCGAGCATGGCCGTAGTGGTGGGTGAGGTCGATATAGACGTAGAGACGGGACGGGAGGGCAACCGTGTGGTGTCCGTGAAGGGTAAAATAACGGATTTGTCGTACTATAAAGGCGAAGAATCCAAATACATGCAGCGTTATTTCAGCCGTTATATCCGCAATACGGAGTATTACGTAGGGCAGAAAATCGGAAGGTTCGTGCATACGATAGAGAGCCAGGATGCTTATTTCGGCCCCTCGGCTTTTGTAGACATTGTCCACCGGGCGCAGTTGGAAACCACGGGTGCCCAGGTGTCGTTTGCCGCTCCGGTCTCTTTTGCGGCCAGTATCAAGGAGGGAGACGTGTGCGTGCGCGACGTGTTCAATCTTTACCGTTACGACGACGTGCTGTACACCATGCGGCTTACCGGACAGGAAATCAAGGATATGCTGGAGATGAGTTACGGACTCTGGACGGCGCAGATGAAAACGCCGGACGACCACGTGATGCTTTTGGACTATGTATTGGACGAAGGCCGGCGTTTGGGTTTCAAGCATCTGGCCTACAACTTCGATTCGGCTGCCGGCATTTGTTATACGGTGGACGTGACGAAACCCTACGGTGAGAAAATCCGCGTGACGGGGATGGCGGACGGAAGTACGTTCGGACTTGAAACGTGGTACACGGTGGTTGTCAATTCCTATCGCGGAAACGGAGGAGGGGAGCTGTTTACCAAAGGTGCCGGCATTCCTCACGAGAAGTTGAACGAACGCTTGCTGTCTAGTACGGATAAGGATTTGCGTGCATGTATCATAGAATATATCAAGGGCAAGGGCGAGATTGACGCCCGTCCTTGTGACCAAGGGCGGGTCGTGCCGGAAGCATGGGCCGTTCCGGCTTGCGAGCGCGACCGTCAACTGCTGTTCGGGAAGCGTGAAAAGGAAGAATGATATACAAAAAACGTTCTGCGCCAAACGAAATTTTGTTCTGCTGAGAATGATTTATCAATCTGCTGAGAACGATTTTCCGTTTGGCGCAGAACGTTTTTACAACCGTAATCGGTTGTAAATCAATGATGTTCTTCTGGTAAATAATATATACGGAAGACCGGATGTTCGGTGCGTCCGGACGACGACGCTTCGTGGGGCAGGCGAAGGAAACGCGTGCGCTGCGCGTCAATAGCGGAACTTGTTTTTGGTACTTTCCTTGATGAAACCGTGCCGGTAGGCATAAAGCAATTCTTTCAGCTCTTCTATCTGGCTTTCCAGTTCGGCACCCTTGTCGGTGTCCCTCACCATCATACGTTGGGTGCTCATTTCCACGATTTGCGTGGTGCTCACGATGTCCGTCCCGTTTTTGATGGCCTCTTCGGCCGATGTGAACGGTTCGTGTTGTACCAACTGGAAGCCTCGGCTGTGGAACACCAAGGTGTAGCCCGCTATTCCGGTCGTATTATGATAGGCCTTGGCGAAGCCGCCGTCGATGACCATCAGTTTGCCATTGGCTTTGATGGGTGTCTCTCCGCGCCCTACGCGTACCGGGACGTGCCCGTTGATGATGTGGCGGTGCTGCCCCGTGACCCCGAACGAATCGAGAATCATGTCGCAGACTTTCTCGTCGTCCCTCAATCTGTAGTAGTACCCTTTCTCTTCGGTATGGGTGGTTTTGTCCTCCAGGAAATAGCGTTCGAAAGTAGTCATTTTGGATTTGTCGAACAGGGGAGAGTCCACGCCGCACCACAGATACCAAAAATAGTCGACGGCAAACTTTCTTTCTTTAGGCTCGGTGTCGCTGTTGAAAGCGGAGCGCAAGACCAGGCCTATCTTGTCCAGCAAGGCCCGTCCTTTGACTTTTTCTCCGTTGATGTCCACTTCCTTCAAGCTTCCGTCGGCATTTAGCGGTACGGAAGCGTGGAACAGCAAATTGGAGTTGAATATCCCGTACATGCAACCGTGGGAGAACAGGCATTGTATGTGCTTGTTCAGCTTGTCGCTCACACTGAAAGAGTGGTGCAGTTTGTTGACCAGTTCTTGCTCCTCGGGCGTGAGTTTGTAGGGCGATTTCGGGTCGATGGTGGGGAAATAACAGTCGCGCATGGCATATTCCTTCCCGTCTCGCACGAAAACTTTTCTTTCAAAATCAATGTGCTCCAGTTGTTTCCTCTCTTTCATGTGCCATTCGGGGCGGCTGTCTATCATGGCAGCTTCGAGCTTGAACTGGATAATGCTGATGGCCTTGTGCATCTTGGCCGTGAGCTGGCGCGTCTTCTCGTCCATACGGTTGCCCTTGAGCAGCTTTGGAAGAAACTCCTCGCACGGGTCGTCTCCGTAGGCGTCCATGGCGAATGTGGCCAGCGGGACGAGGTTGATGCCGTAGCCCTCCTCAAGCGTTGCAAGGTTGGCATAGCGCAGGGAGAGGCGCAGGACGTTGCAGATGCAGGCGTCGTTGCCGGCGCAGGCTCCCATCCAGAGAATGTCGTGATTGCCCCACTGGATGTCCCAGCTGTGGTAGCGTTGCATGGCGTCCATGATGATATGGGCGCCGGGACCGCGGTCGTAGATGTCTCCGAGGATGTGGAGCTGGTCTATGGCGAGCCGCTGGATGACGCCGGATAGGGCGATGATGAAGTCGTCGGCGCGTCCGGTGCTGATGATTGTGTTGACGATGACGTTGACGTAGGCCGCCTTGTTCGTGTCGTCGGCCCTTTCGTGCAGGAGCTCCTCTATGATATAGCTGAAATCGGCCGGCAGTGAGCGTCTCACCTTTGAGCGCGTATATTTGCTGCTGACGTCACGACAGATCTTGACCAGTTGGTGGATTGTTATGTGATACCAGTCGTCGATATCCGGTTCTGACGCTTTGATGAGTTCCAGTTTGCGCTCGGGATAGTATATGAGCGTGCAGAGGTCTTTCTTCTCCGACTCGCGTATGTCGCCGGCGAATATTTCGTTGACCTTACGCTTGATGTTTCCCGATGCGTTTTTCAGCACGTGCTGGAACGCCTCGTTCTCGCCGTGGATGTCTGCAAGGAAGTGTTCTGTGCCCTTGGGCAGATTGAGAATAGCTTCGAGATTGATTATCTCCGTGCTTGCGTCCGCTACGGTTGGAAATGATTGGGACAACAGGCTGAGATAGCGCATGTCTGCCTCTATGTCATAATGATGGTTTGTTGAAGTCATATTTCCAAGTGCTTGTTTATTGTTGATTTAATCTTATTTGTCTTCTTGTCGTCTATTGCCTTCACCGGCATGAATCCCTCGTCCAGTCCGGTCATGTCAGCTGCGGCCTTCATCAGCCGTCCGGCAAATTTCAGCAGGCTCTTGTCCGACAGCTGTTCCTTCACCTTGTCGTCGTTGATGTCGTTCCGGAGCAGTGCCGAGGTCAGCTCCACCATATTATATATGGTCAGTCTTCCGGTTGAAGCGTATTTCCTTGCCTGCTCAATCATGGCGACCATACGCTTGTTGGCGTCATTGCTGTCAATGGCGGAAATGGGGTGGGAGGGAAGAAAGTTGTCGGGAAGGTAGTGGGGGATGGCTTCCGGCGAAAAGTCCGGAACGTCGACGCCGAGCGCGCTGATGCCCCGGCGTATGGTTTCGAGGATGTTCTCCTGAGCGGAATAGACCATGATTTTGTGCCATGATATGTCTTCTGGATTGCGGAAGATGTTGTATTCCGTGTCGCTCAGCCACAGGTGGTCACCCGTCAGTCCTGCTTTGATGAGCGGGCGGATGGCGCCGGCGGTTGTCTTGTCCATCAGTTGCAGGACGTTGGTGTCCATGACTTTCTGGTAAATGGCAAATATGAGCGTCCCAGCCTCCGCTACTGTTATCGAATCCGTGACAAGAGGGTTGCGCACGGTTTCAATACGCGTGTTCCATTTCATCCGCTTCAGGTTGTTCTCCTCCATGCGTCCCATGGCAATCACGGCGTATGCCCAGCTGACGACGCGGCGCTGAAAGGCCAGTGTCTTGGGCAATTTCTCTTTCCAGTAGTCCTGCTTCATTACCCATAGCTCCAACTGTCCATGAGGTGTGAAGACGATGCGCACGTGCTTGCTTGTTGCCGTATAGGCTGCCGCCGCCGTCTGGAACGACCAGCATCCGTGGATATGGACGATGTCGGGATGATGCTTGTGGAGTTGTTTGCGGAATGAAATCAGGGTTGAGGCAGCATAGACTTCCGCATATTCCTTCATTGCGTCTGCCAGCATGGTGACATACTGGGTTATCATGCTGTCTGTACCGGTGTGGAAATGCAGGATCTTCATGGCTCTATCGGTTGTTTGACGTGTGTATGGACAGTCGGTTTTATCTGCGGATGAAGTCGTATTTGTCTGAACGGCGATGACGCAGCATGAACCAGGCGTTCTGCCACAGGAGGCGCAGCTCCATCAGCGGAATGAGCGTGCAGGGCAGTTTCTCGCCGAATCCGGCTGCGGTCCGACGGGCTATCAGCGTCCGCATGACAAGCGTGATGATGAGGCTCAATGATGCGGCGGCAGTCAGGATGATGTCGGATGACCTCAGAGAGAATGTCAGCGCTGAGATGATGAGGATATAGTTGGCGTACAGCATCGTCATGTCGAGATTGAACTGAAACCTGTATGCCGCGGAGCGCTTGAGGTGTTTCCGTGTCTCCATGTAGAAGAGATGGCTGTTTGTCCATGTCTTTGCGGACGGTTCGTCCTGCCGCAGGAATGTCTCAGGTTCCGTGGCAACGGCAGTGCGGTCCGGCAGGGCATATTCATTCACAAGGAAATCATATTCCCCGCGTAGGTATTTCAGATTCTTCACGAAGCCGTTATGGCTCATGAAGGCACTCTTGCGTATGGCAAGATTGTTTCCGTCGTATCTGTATGCCATACCCTTCTGTGCCTTCCTCATGAAAAGACAGGAGGTGAGCAGACGTTCGAATCTGTAGAACGGGTTGGTCTGGGACTCATAGTTGGAATATCCGAGCACGATGTCTGTCGCGTCGTTGCAGTGGCGTGACATCGCTTCAAGCCAGCGGTCGTTGTCCGGACGGCAGTCGGCATCGGTCAGGATGAGCCATTCGTTTTTGGCCGCCTTGATACCGATGGTCAGTGCCAGCTTGCGGCGGCTGAGGTAATGGCTTGATTCCGGAATGAATGTCGTGTAGAGATTGGGATATTGGCTCTTCAGAAGTGTGAGCACATCGTCTGTGTTGTCCGTGGATGATTCGTCGACAACGATGACTTCAAAGCCGGCTTCATATTTCTGAGATAACAACAACGGCAGGTTGCGCTCAAGCTCATATCCCTGATCGTGAACGGTAAGTATGATGGAAAGGGGAGCGGCCGTACCGTCTTTCGTGCCGCTGCTCTTCTTCTTGCGCAATGGATTTCTGAACAATCCGTTGCACAGTGGGGTTATGATGGCAAGCAGCACCAATATGCTGCTTGCCATGATGGTCATGATTTCCTCTGTTGTCATGCTTTATTTCAATTCTTCACTCAAGTAACCTTCCGGCAGACACCGGCAGTTATATCCCGATGCCATGATCTCACCGTAGGCTCCGGCAGAGCGGATGGCGATGAAATCTCCGCGTTTGGTCTTGTTGAGACTGATCTGTTTTGCAAAGACATCGCTCGACTCGCATATCGGTCCCACGACATCATACAGCTCGCAAGGCATGTCGCTGCTGATATTTTCTATCTTGTGGGACGCCTGATACAATGCCGGGCGGATAAGGTCGGTCATACCGGCGTCAACAATGGCAAACTGTTTTGTCGTCCCCTGCTTGATATAGAGCGTGCGGGTGATGAGCGAACCGCATTGAGCCACTACGGCACGGCCGAGCTCGAAGTGCAGTTTCTGGCCCGGACGGAGCTTCAGATGCTTTGCATAGGTGTCGAAGTAGGCCTTGAAATCCGGTATCGGATGTTCGTCAGGGGCATTGTAGTCAATGCCGAGACCACCTCCCACATTGATGTGTCCAACGCCGAGGCTTGCTTCTTCCAATTGTGTCTGCAGCTCGTTGATACGGTCGCATAGCGCTACGAAATCATCCATTTCAAGTATCTGGGAGCCGATGTGGAAGTGGAGTCCGACGTATCTGACATTACTGAGTTCCGCCGCCCGCCGTATTACGGTCTTCATATCGCTCATGGCGATGCCGAATTTGTTCTCGGCCAGACCTGTCGTGATGTTGGCATGTGTGTGCGCCCCAACGTCCGGATTGATGCGGAATGCCACGTTTGCCGTCTTCCCTTTCTTCTCTGCCAGCTCATTTATTACTTCCAGTTCCGCCAGACTCTCTACATTGAAGCAGAAAATATCATGGTCGAGACCGAGATTTATTTCCCAATCGCTTTTGCCTACTCCGGCATAGACGATGGCGGATGACGGGAAGCCGGCGTTGCATGCCGCCGCAATCTCGCCTCCGCTCACGCAGTCGGCCCCGAATCCGGCACTGCTGATGATTCCCAACACCTTCGGATTGGCGTTGGCCTTCACTGCGTAATGCACAATGAATCCGTCGTGCCTGCCGGCTTCGGCCTTGATGGCTCGCAGTGTTTCCTTCAGCAGAGCCGTGTCATAGTAGTAGAACGGCGTGCGCATAGCCTGAAATTTGTCTGTCGGTAGTTGCCTTATCATTTTATGTCTGTGTTATGTGTGTATTGTTATGCTGCTTATTTAAACAGCGTGTTGCTCAGGCTCTGCAGTGCGCGCTTCTTGTCTTCTTCCTTTATCAGGAACGATATGTTATAGTTGGAGCCGCCATACGAAATCATACGGACGGGGATGCTCTTCATCGCTTCCGTTGCAAGTGTCTCGAATCCGACGTTGCTCCAGTCGAGATCACCGACGACGCAGATGATGCACATGTCGCTGTCAACCGTTACCGTACCGTACTTCTTCAGCTCATCGACAATCTCGTTGAGGTGTGAGTTGTTGTCGATGCTCATCGAGACTCCGACTTCTGACGTGCAGACCATGTCGATAGGTGTCTGATAGCTCTCGAATATCTCGAATACCTTGCGGAGAAATCCCGTTGCAAGAAGCATGCGGCTGCTTTTTATCTTGATGGCCGTGATGTTGCTCTTGGCTGCAACGGCCTTGATTCGACCGGCTTCCGTCTTGTTGCTTATCGTCGTTCCTTCGGCTTCCGGGTCCATCGTGTTGAGCAGGCGGACAGGGATATTGGAGTATTTTGCCGGCTGAATGCACGTCGGATGCAGGATCTTGGCGCCGAAATAGGCCAGTTCGGCAGCCTCTTCGAAGTGCAGCTGGTGTACCGGAGCCGTATTGTCAACGATGCGCGGGTCGTTGTTGTGCATGCCGTCGATGTCAGTCCATATCTGTATCTCTTCTGCGTCTATGGCCGCTCCTATCAGTGAAGCCGTATAGTCACTGCCTCCGCGCTGCAGATTGTCAACCTCGCCGTAGGCATTGCGGCAGATGAATCCCTGGGTGATGTAGACCTGTGAGGCCGGCGCGTCGTTGAGGATACTGTTCAGGTTCTTTCTGATGAACGTGATGTCGGGCTCGGAGTTCTTGTCCGTCCGCATGAAGTCGAGAGCCGACAGCAGAGTGACGCTGTAGCCTTGCTCTTTCATGTAGTTGGCCACCATGTTGGTACTGATGATTTCTCCCTGCGCTACGATGTTCTTTTCCTCAAAGCTCGTGAACAGTTCCTTTGTGAAAGAGCGTAGGTAACCGAACTCCTCTGTCAGGAAGCTGTTGGTCTTTTCTTTCCATTCATCAGAGGTGTAGAGCTCTTCAACATGTGCATGATATTTCTCTTCGAGTTTATTGATGACCTCATTGGCCCCTTCCGGGTTCTTCTTATATAGATAATTGGATATTTCCACGAGTGAGTTTGTCGTGCCGGACATGGCTGACAGAACCACGAATACAGGATTACCTGATGATGTTACAAGTCTTGTCACGTCTTTCATACGTGCCGGTGTGCCAACAGATGTGCCACCAAACTTCATTACTTTCATGTGCTATCTTTATTTTATTATTCTTCTTTGGGTTGTAAAGCCTCTGTCTTTTGATTGTAGTGTTCCAACCTTTTAATTGAAACGTCTCGGTCTTTTAATTGAAATGCCTCAGTTTTCTTCCTCAGACAGTATTTCATTATAGTCTTTCGTGACCTCTTCGAGCGAACCGTTGCAGCATCGGTAGACGATGCCGGGATATTTGTTGACGAGCACCATGTTGTGTGTACTCATTATAACGGCTGTTCCCGTCTGTGATATATGCCGCAGGAGCTGTATGATTCCCTCGGCTGTTTCTGGGTCGAGATTGCCTGTCGGCTCATCTGCAACAATCAGCTTTGGGTTGTTCAGGATTGCGCGTGCGATGGCGATGTGCTGCTGTTCGCCTCCCGAGAGTTCGTATGGGAACTTGTCTGCCTTGTCTTCCATCCCCACATCGGCCAGCACCTCCTTGATGCGCTTGTCTATGTCGTTGCGGTTCTTCCATCCCGTAGCCTTAAGGACGAAGTAGAGGTTCTTATATACGGTACGGTCTCCGAGCAACTGGAAATCCTGAAAGATGATGCCCATCTGCCGCCGCAGGGCCGGAACATATTTCTTTTTCAGACGGCGTATATCATGGTTGATGACAACGGCGTTTTCCGCCTCGTATACATCAAGCTCAAAGTATATTGATTTCAGCAGCGAGCTCTTGCCCGAGCCGACGCGGCCGATGATGTAGATGAATTCTCCTTCATCCACATGGAAGTTGACATCCGTGAGCACGGGGGCACCTGTCACCTGATGTATGTTGACCTTCTTATAGTCTATAAGCATTGTCTTCTGTTTTTTTAATGTTTCTGCCAATTCGGGTCGTGGCGTACTTGAAGTTCCTTTGCTAAGTCCTCAATGCGCAATCCCTTGCTCGTCAGCAGGACAATGAGATGGTAGAGCATGTCAGAGCCTTCATATACCAGCCTTTCATTCGTTCCGTTGACGGCTTCGATGACAGCCTCAAGTGCCTCTTCGCCAACCTTTTGCGCCATACGGTTAAGGCCATCCTTGAACAGCGATGTCGTGTAGCTTCCCTCCGGCATTTCCTCATGCCGCTTGATGATGAAGTCCTGAAGTTCGGTCAGGAAGAGCAGCGGATTGCTCTCGTTCTTCTCTCCCCAGCACGTGTCCGTTCCCTTGTGGCATGTCGGTCCGACGGGATTGACCTTGACAAGGAGGGTATCGTTGTCGCAGTCAATGTCCATGCTGACCAGATTGAGGAAGTTTCCGGACGTCTCGCCCTTTGTCCACAGACACTGTCTGCTGCGGCTGTAGAACGTCACCTTTCCCGATTCTATTGTTTTGTTATAGGCCTCTTCGTTCATATATCCCAGCATCAGGACGTTTTTCGTCGTGGCATCCTGAATGATGGCGGGAACGAGACCGTTCCCCTTTTCAAAGTCTATTTTCATATCTTGTCTTTTTATATACGTATATCAATGCCTTCTCCCCTCAGATATTCTTTCAGTTCCGGGATGGGTATCTCACCGAAATGGAACACGCTTGCGGCCAGTGCGGCGTCGGCATGCCCTATGGTGAAGGCGTCGCGGAAATGTTCTTTCGTTCCGGCTCCGCCGCTGGCGATGACCGGAATGGACAGAATGTCCGCCAGTCGGGCCAACGCATCGTTGGCATATCCGTTCTTCACCCCGTCATGGTTCATGCTCGTGAAGAGAATCTCGCCTGCTCCGCGCTCCTGAACCTCGTGCGCCCAGTCGAATAGGCCGAGTTCGGTGCGTTCGCGGCCGCCCTTGACGTAGCAGTGCCAGCCGTCTTCGTCGAGCCTCGCATCAATGGCGCAGACACACACCTGACTACCGAAACGTCCGGTGATGTCGCTGATGAGCTCCGGGTTGCGGATAGCGGCACTGTTGATGCTGATTTTGTCAGCTCCGGCATGCAGCAGCCGCTCAACGTCCTCCAGTTCGTTGATGCCTCCGCCGACGGTGAACGGGATGTTTATCTCGGCCGCTACACGCGTCACCATGTCGGTGAACGTCTTGCGGCCCTCATAGCTTGCCGTGATGTCAAGAAAGACCAGCTCGTCGGCTCCTGCCTCGCTGTAGGCCTTGCCCAGTTCCACCGGGTCACCGGCCGAGCGCAGGTTGACGAAGTTGGTTCCCTTGACCGTCTCTCCGTTTTTGACGTCGAGACAAGGTATTATCCGTTTTGCCAGTCCCATAGTTTCTTCATGTCTATCCGTCCTTCATATATCGCCTTTCCGAAGACCACGGCCGGTATGCCGGCTTCGTTCAGCTTCTCGATGTCCTCCATGCAGGATACCCCACCGCTCGCAATGAGGTGGAGATCGGGAAATGCCGTCATGATGTCCTTATATAAAGGTATGGCCGGGCCGGTCAGTGTTCCGTCGCGTGATATGTCGGTACACAGAACTTTCCTGATTCCGCGCTTGACGTAATGGTCCAGAAAGTGGAGCAGTTCGAGTTCGGAGTCCTCTTTCCATCCGTTGATGGCGATGCGTCCGTCGCGTACGTCGGCCCCGAGGACAATCCGGTCGGCGCCATAACGCTCAATCCATGTGTCGAGCAGTTCCGGCGATGTGACCGCCACGGAACCGACGGTCACCATCGACGCGCCGTTGTTGAAAGCAGTCTCTATGTCGCGGTCAGTCTTTATGCCGCCGCCGAAGTCGACGGTCAGCGAAGTCGCCGTGGTTATGCTCTGAAGGGCAACCGTATTGACGATATGTCTTGACTTGGCTCCGTCGAGGTCGACCACGTGAAGTCTTTTATATCCGATGGCTTCCATCTTCTTCGCGATGTCGGCAGGGCTGTCGCAGTAGACAGCTTTCTGCTGGTAGTCGCCTTTGGTGAGGCGCACGCATTTGCCGTCGATGATGTCAATGGCCGGTATCAGTTCAATCATAGTTCCAGAAAGTTCTTTATTATAGTTTCTCCCACGCGTCCGCTCTTCTCGGGATGGAATTGTGTGGCGTAGAAATTGCCGTGCTGCAGTGCCGCACTGTACGGCAGTATGTGGTCGGCCGTCGCGATGGTGTCGCTGCAAAGGGGGACATAATAGCTGTGGACGAAATAGACATAGTCGTCTTCCCGCAGTCCCTTGAACAGCGGACTCTTCATGTCGTGCAGCGAGTTCCAGCCCATGGCCGGCACCTTGTCCTCGTGGCGCTCCGGACGGAACCGCCTGACATCGGCGTCGAAGATGCCGATGCAGTCGGTGTCGCCCTCTTCCGAATGGCGGCACAGAAGCTGTTGTCCGACGCATATCCCCAGGACGGGCTGCTTCAGATTTCTTATCAGCTCGTCAAGTCTGTTGGCGCGGAGATACCTCATGATGTTTCCAGCTTCGCCCTGTCCGGGGAAGAGGACACGGTCGGCCCGCCCGAGCTCTTCCGTGTCATCCGTCAGCAGCGGCTCTACACCGAGACGCCGCAGGGCATTGACAACGGAATAGATATTGCCTGCGTTGTATTTTATAATCGCGACATTCATGTCAGCTGAAAATGATTGTCTTGTTGTGGTACGTGAGGATTTTCCTCTCGATATGCTTGGTGACGGCGCGAGAGAGAACGATTTTCTCCAAGTCACGTCCTTTGAGCACGAGGCTTTCCGGTGTGTCCTTGTGGGTTATGCGGACGACGTCCTGCTCGATGATAGGGCCGGCGTCCAGTTCCGATGTCACATAGTGGCTCGTCGCTCCGATGATCTTGACACCGCGTGCCCATGCTTGATGATACGGCCGCGCACCGATGAACGCCGGAAGGAACGAGTGGTGGATGTTGATGATGTGGTTGGGATACTGCTGTATCATGTCCTCGCTGATGATCTGCATGTAGCGGGCGAGCACGATGAATGTCACCTTCTCCTTTCTGAGCAGTTCCAGCTCGGCCTTCTCCACCTCCTCCTTGTTGGAATGGTCTTTGTTGATGGACCAGACGTAATAGGGTATGCCGAACTGTTCGGCGACGTAGCGCAGGTCTTCGTGGTTGCTCACGATGCACGGAATCTCCACGTCCCATTCCCCGGCCTTGTAGCGGGCCAGCAGGTCGTACAGACAGTGGCTCATCTTGCTGACGAAGATGGCCATGCGCGGTTTGACATCGTTGAAATAGAGACGGCACACCATATTATATCGTTGTGCATACAGAGTCATGATATATTCCTCAATCTTATCCCGTGGGATGAGGAAGGTGTCAAGTTCCCATTCTATTCTCATGAAGAAGACGCCGTCCTGTCTGTCCACATACTGATCCAGATAGACGATGTTTCCCTGATTGTCTGTTATAAATTTGGTCACCTCCGTTATGATTCCCTGTTGGTCGGGACAATGGAGGAGCAGAATTGCCGTCGGTTTCATTCTTTGCCTGATACTTTGATATATAATATTCCAATTTAATTGGCAAAGTTACAAAAAAATATTATATTCCATGTCTTAATGCCTTGAAATATTACATATTGACAGCTTTTTATGATTTAGAAAGACGAATATGTCTTAAGTGTGCCATCAATATCAGTTTACATTATATGAATTAATTGTGTTCACTTACTTAATTATATTGTTTTGAATAGAGCCAATCCATCTGATTAAATAATCGGTTTTTTGTTTGGGTGAAAGTGAAATATAGTCCCAGAAGTCCTGGTGAGTGCATTCAAAAAGGTATAGTGGGAAGTTTTTTGAAGTGGTGGAATGTTGCACATTTCAATGCTATAAATCAGATCAGTGTCTTTGTGCTGAATGAGGATGCTCCACAATGTCTCTATCAGGACTTGCTCCGTCATAATAATATCACGGAATTTAACATTTGAAATCTCTCAAAATAGAACGGCACAAAGCTGAAATATTGACATCAGGCCGCCGTCATCCTCCTGAAATTCATCCATCGCCGAGCCGTAAGGGCC
>ERZ780208.2020-NODE-2020-length-14952-cov-6.611935_pt1 | contig 14952 bp, 5 predicted proteins | sample MGYA00511167_ERZ780208 | MGnify/ENA primary metagenome ERZ780208 (study PRJEB29588, sample SAMEA2159202) | human gut metagenome | biome: human gut; feature: human-associated habitat; material: faeces | place: Denmark | collected 2008/2010 ... | reverse complement strand
GTCTCCGTGTCTCTGTGTTCAAAAAACTTATTATAAAGTAATAATGAATACTTACCTTAACAAATAACGATACAGATATGAAACGATTACTAATCTCACTTTTGCTCATGCTGACCGTCTCGCTGTCAGCCTCAGCAAAGAAAACGGCCGAGACATTCGCCGTCGGCGACAAGACATTCCTGCTCAACGGCAAGCCTTTCGTCATTAAGGCGGCCGAAGTACACTATCCGCGCATCCCGCGCCCCTATTGGGAGCACCGCATCAGGATGTGCAAGGCGCTGGGCATGAACACGCTCTGCCTCTATGTCTTCTGGAACATCCACGAACAGCAGGAGGGCGTCTTCGACTTCACGGGCCAGAACGACGTGGCCGAGTTCTGCCGTCTGGCGCAGAAGAACGGCATGTACGTCATCGTACGCCCCGGCCCATACGTCTGCGCCGAGTGGGAGATGGGCGGTCTGCCGTGGTGGCTGCTGAAGAAGAAGGACATCAGGCTGCGCGAACAAGACCCTTATTTCATGGAGCGCGTGCGTCTGTTCGAGCAGAAAGTCGGCGAGCAGCTCGCCCCGCTGACCATACAGCGCGGCGGCCCGATCATCATGGTGCAGGTGGAAAACGAATACGGTTCCTACGGTGAGGACAAGCCGTACGTCAGCGCCATACGTGACATCGTGCGCGAATCGGGCTTCAGCGACGTGACGCTCTTCCAGTGTGACTGGGCGAGCAACTTCACAAAGAACGGACTCGATGACCTCGTCTGGACGATGAACTTCGGCACGGGAGCCGACATCGACAGCCAGTTCAAGCGCTTGAAGGAACTGCGTCCCACGTCGCCGCTGATGTGCTCTGAGTTCTGGAGCGGATGGTTCGACAAGTGGGGAGCACGCCACGAGACGCGCCCGGCCGAGAAGATGACCGCCGGGATAGACAAGATGCTGTCGAAAGGAATATCGTTCTCGCTCTACATGACCCACGGCGGAACGTCGTTCGGCCACTGGGCGGGCGCCAACTCGCCCGGTTTCGCGCCCGATGTGACGAGCTATGACTACGACGCACCCATCAACGAGTACGGTCTGGCTACGCCGAAATACTACGAACTGCGCAAGGTCATGGAGAAATATGCCGACGGAAAGCTGCCCGCCGTGCCCGCCGCACCGATGCCGCTGATAAGCGTTCCTGAGTTCCGGCTGGAGCGCGTGCTGAGCCTCAACGACCTCGTGACGGCCGAACGGGAGAGCCGCGACATTCTCACGATGGAGGAGATGAACACGGGTTGGGGCATGGTGAAATATACCACGACGCTGCCTGAGGTTCCCGTGAAGAGTCTGCTGACGCTGAACGACTGCCACGACTTCGCCCAGGTGTTCGTCAATGGCGACTATATCGGCAAGATTGACCGCGTGAAGAACGAGAAGTCGCTCATGATGCCGCCGGTGAAGAAGGGCGACACGATGGTGATATTGGTCGAGGCGATGGGCCGCATCAACTTCGGACGCGCCATCAAGGACTATAAGGGCATCACCAACGACGTTACCATTCAGGCCGACATCGACGGTGACGTGGTGACATGGAACCTGAAAGACTGGCTCATACAGGCCACGGCCGACGACTATGACGCCATAAAGAAAGCTATGGCGCAGGGACACAAGGACGTGAAGCGCCGCGAGACAATAACGAGCAAGGGCGGCTATTTCCGCGGCAAATTCACATTGAAGAAGCCCGGCGACACTTTCATCAACACCGAAGCCTTCGGCAAAGGGCAGGTGTGGATCAACGGCCACGCCATCGGCCGCTTCTGGAACATCGGCCCGCAGCAGACTCTCTACGTGCCGGGCTGCTGGCTGAAGAAAGGCGACAACGAAGTGATTGTCCTCGACATTGTCGGCCCAAAGGAGGGAGGCGTGGCTTTCTGTCAGGACCATCCGGAACTGGACAAGCTAAACCGCGAGAAGGCTGTCAAGCACAACAACCCGAAAGACCGGCCTGACCTCAACTCTGCTACCCCCGCGCTCACCACGGCCTTCGTCGCCGGCAACGGATGGCAGCGTGTCGCTTTCGCCGCTCAGGCCAAGGGCCGCTACGTGGCAATAGAGTGTCAGAGCGTCCATTCGGGCAACGCCGTATCCATCGCCGAAATCTATCTGACCGGTGCCGACGGCAAGCGCCTGAGCCGCGAGCAGTGGTCGGTCAAGTATGCCGACAGCGAGAACGAACGTGGAAACAACACCGGTGACAAGGCTTTCGACCTTCAGGAGTCGACCTATTGGCAGACGGCAAAGGGTGCCGCCCTGCCCCATCTGCTCGTCATCGACCTCGGAGCCACGGAGACAGTGACAGGCATCGAATATCTCCCGCGGGCCGAACAGGGCGCACCCGAGAGCGTGAAGGACTGCATGGTGTTTGTTTATTGATATAAAAGGAGATAAAGGGAGATAGAAGGAGATAAAGGGAGATAGAGGACGTATGTCTTGTTAAGCAAATAAGACTATTGTCCTCTATCTCCCTTTATCTCCTTCTATCTCCCTTTATCTCCTTCTATCTCCCTCTATCTCCTCTCTATCTTACTTTCCCTCTTTCACCATCTTCACTCCGCTGAGCTTCACCTCAGCCGTCTTCGTGTCGATGTTCTCACCTTTCTCGGTATATACAAAGACACTGTTGTCCACCGTGATGCCGTGGACACAGTTCATGCCTTCTATTCCGCGCGCCGTGATGGCGTTCTTGGCGCCGCGGCATACAACGCCGGAGATATGGATGTCCGTAAATTCAGGAACCTTTTCGAGCTTCTTGTCGGCAACCGTTGCGGTGTCCTTGCTGCCGGCCGGGCGGTCAAGATAGTCACACTGGAAGGAGATGGCATCGCCGCTGATATCCGTCATGACGATGTCGCTGATATGGATAGCCTCCGTGCGGCCTCCGCGGCCGATACCGCTCTTGAAGCGCAAGCCGACGTCGGTTCCGGCGAAACGGCAGCGGCGCACGACGATGCGCTTCATGCCCGTCACGTCCTCGCTGCCGATGACAAATCCGCCATGGGCATGGAAGACGGTGTTGTTCTCAATCAGTATGTCCTCACAACCGTTGACCAGCGCACCCTCCTTACGTTCACCGCTCTTCATGCAGAGACCGTCGTCACCGGCGTCCACCGTCGAGTTGACAATCAGCGCCTGATGGCAGTCGCTCAGGTCGATGGCGTCACCGTTCTGGGCGTTCCACGGACAGCGCACGGTGATTCCGTCGATGATGATATTGCGGCTGTTGAACGGATGGACATGGAACTTCGGAGCGTTCTGGAACGTGACACCCGTGAGCATGACGTTCTCGCAGTGGTGCACACGGAACAGGTCGTTGCGCCTCTTCTCCTGCTTCTCCGGCGTCTCGGCCACGTTGGCGTAGCCCGCCTTCATGTCCCACGGATACCAGAGCGAACCGTTCTGACGCTCGACGCCGCCCAGCGCCTTATACTGTTTCCACTCGACGTCGCTGACCTTGCCACGCTTCACCGGCCGCCACTGCGCACCGTTGCCGTCGATGATGCCCTCTCCGGTGATCATGATGTTCTTGCAGCGCACGGCACTGATGCACGCCATGACGCGCGATGCCTTCGGGTTCGTCTTGTCCTCATACAGCGCCTTGTCGGGCGAGAAATAGATGATTGCGTTCTTCTCTACATGCAGGTCGATGTTGCTCTTCAGCACGATAGGCCCCGTCAGCCATACGCCCTGCGGCACCGTGAGCCGTCCGCCACCTTCGGCCGAGAGCTGGTCGATGGCCCGCGCGAAAGCGTCTGTACACAGTGTCAGGCCGTCGCCGACAGCCCCGAAATCGGTTATGCTGACCGTTCTGTCCGGCACGCTCGTGGGAGTGGCCTTGCGCAGCTCCACGGGCAAGTTCTGGTAGTAGTGGGCATAGTCTGACGCCATGGCCGGACAGCACGGCCACAGCAATGCCACTGCAAGCAGTAGTTTAATGATTTTCTTCATGTCGTATATTTGATTTGTTTATAATATATCTGTGCAAAATTTGATTTGTTTATAATATATTTGTGTAAATACACTCATATTTCACCCTTATCTCGTCAGCGAGAACTTCAGCGAAAGGCCGAAGTCGTGGGTCGTCGTGGGGTAGCTGCTGCTGGAGAGCATCGGGGTATTGGTCTGACGGTCATAGTATGCGCTGACGGTGAGCAGTCGGGAAAGCGTGTAGTCAGCCATGAACGACATCTTGAACGCCGTGTTGCCGCTGCTGGCCGAACTGGTGACGGTGGCTATGTCGCGGGTGATGGCCGCCTGCTTGCGCAGGGACAGGTCGAGACGGAGGTTGAGGTCGTGGTTGACTCCGCCACGTGAGGTCGTCGTGGTGGTGGTCTTCTTGGAGTCGGCGGCGTTACGGCCACGTCCACGCTGCGCCTTCTTTATCTTGCGCGACGCCGTGCCGCCGAAGAGACGGAAGTTGTTGATCTTATATCCGATGCCGACCACCCAGTCCTTGCTCAGCGCCTCGTTGATCTGGACACTGGTCATGCTGAGGTTGAGCACGCGCGTGGTGCGATATTCCACCTTGCAGGTGAGGTTGTTCTGGAGCGTGAAGTCGATGCCGAGGAGTGGTGAGAAGGCCTCGTTGATGCTGACCGTGCTCACGTTGTACATGCTGCTGGGCACGGGGTTGCCCGTGGTGACGTCGCTGATGAAGCCCAGACCGTCCATATACTCATAGTAGGTGCTGTATGTGGCGTAGCTGCCGACGGCAAAGACGCTCTTGTATGCGTGGTTCAGGTTGACGCTCTTGAAGTGGTCGCGCAGCCACGGCAGACGGCCCAGACCGCTGTATTTGACGGTCCAGTTGGGCAGCATGCGTTTCAGCGTGGGGAAGATGTCGAGCGACGAGCCAGCACCGGAGGTATAGGCCGAGAGGAAGGCGGGGATGAGCACGTCGGCACTGTATTTGCCGACCTGTCCCAGCTCCGGATTATACTGCGCTCCGCCGACGCTGACACCGTTGGCGTCGGTCATGCCCTGCGGGTATCGCGTTCCGGCATAGCGGGCCTGGACGCGCTCGCGGAAGCCGTCGATGGACTCGCAGAAGCGTGTGAACGACTTGGAGGCGTAGCCGTTGTTGGCGTCACCCATGCCCTCGAGGGCGCTCTTGAGACTGATGGTCGTCATCGTGAACGAACCGCTCTGGGTGGTCGGCATGTCGGAATACATGTACTGGATGCTCCGCGAGTTGTTGACCGTGCGGCTGGCGTTGAGGTCTATCTTGAGGTCACGGATGGGTTCGAGCGTCATGCGGACCTGCAGGTCCTCGCTGCTCGTGGTCGATGCCGGCGTGGCCACGCTGTCGTTGCACATGAGCCATCCGCGGTCGTAGGCCTTCTGCAGATAGCTGTCGCCCGTGAGACCGAAGGCGAAGTCCAGCCCCGGAGCCATGCCGCCGCCCGTGCGCTGGCCGAAGGCGTCGCCGATGTTGGGCATGAAGCCCGGCAGGGTCATGGCGTACTGGTTGCGGTAGGTGACACTCACGTTGCGCACCATCATCAGGAAGCGGGCCACCGACTGGGCCGGACGATACCACCACTCCTTGTCAACAGGCTTCTTCGGCATCACGCTGAGCTTGATCTTGACCGTGTCGAGGTTCTTGATGAGTATCTTGTTGTCGTCGATGACCTTATATTTCACGTTGTACGAACGCCCGTCCTTGGTCTTTGCCGTCACGACGAGGCGGCGGCTCTTCTTGTTGTGGGCCACGGTAATGGTCGTGTCGGGACGGAGGGTGATCTCACGCTGATAGGTGTTCCTGTTCTTCGGGAGTTCCTCCTGCTGCTTCTTGTCCTCCTTGCCGTCCTTCGGTTCGCCGGGTTTGCCGGATTTGCCCGCGGCTGTTTTGCCGGGCTTGCGTGCCGGCGGAAGCTTCTTGGTGGTCGTCGTATTCTTCTTGTTGAAACGCTCGTTGGCCTTCTTGAGGAAAGGTATGTGGTTGTAGAGCGTCTCCATGTTGAGCGTGGAGTTGATGTTGATGTTGCGGTTGTTGGAGATGGTGTTGCCGAGTGAGGTGCCGTCGTCCAGCTCCGTGCCGCGCATCCACGAATAAGTGGCCGTGTAGTTGGCGTCGGCGTTGAGCCAGTCGAAGATGGGTAGCTTGTTGAGAGGCAACTGATAGGACGCAGTGAACGTCTGCTGATAGTCCAACGGACGGCCGAGGTCCTTGATCGACTGCCAAACGGAGTCCTTCCAGACCTTATACTGGTCGGGATAGAGGTCCTTGTTGACCGGCACGTATGGCTCCTCTATCTCGGCGTGAGTGGCCGACTGGAAGTTCATGTGGAGATTCTTCGTCAGGTCCCAGCGGATGGAGAAGTCGCGGTTCCAGAGGAACTGGGAGTTGAACGTCAGCGGAAGCTGCGAGCCTCCCGATGCGTCGACGTCACGCTCCTGCAACTCGTAGTAGTTGCGTATCATCTCGCTGTTGAACGAAATGTTCTGCGGGAGATAGTTGATGCCAATCGCCTTGGGCAGTCCGAGCCACTTGCTCTTGCCCTTCAGCTTCTTGAAAGGTTCGTAGGTCTTATAGACCGGGGTATAGCTGTAGTTGATGGAGCCGCGCCACTGGTCCTCCTTTTCGTAGACGGTGGTCTCGCCCGACGTGTTGTTGTGGGAGTGGCTGTAGCTGAACGAGAAGTTGCCCGGGTCGTAAGGCATGGGGTGGCGCTTGGTCCGGATGCCGACATTGACGTTGGAGAAGGCCAGATTGGTGCTGGTCTTCTTGGTCACGGCGATGGATTCTATGGAGTCGCGTTCGTGCTTGTCGATGGCCGACTCAAGGGCGTCGTCAAGTTCCATGTCGGTGTCGAGCGGGTTATACTTGGGTCGCGTCTCCTCTTTCGTCACGGAATAGTAGAACGGGATGGAGACCTTGGCCTTGTCGGGGAAGAACTTTCCGAGCTCAAGATTGGTCGTGAGGCTGTATGTCTTGTAGTCGTCGGTGCTGCGCTGGGCCAGTCCTTCCTCCAGTCCGCCGAAGCCCTCGGTCATCATGCGGCCCGTGAGATTGACCGAACCGAAGTCGGAGAGCTGCATGTTGAGCGCACCCGAAGCCGCCCAACCGCCCTTGTTGTTGAACTCCAGCAGACGAAGCTCGTTGACCCAGACCTCTCCCGACTTGACCGTGGAGGAGACGTTGCGCACACCGATCATCATCGTGCGCACCTCGCCGAGCGACGGATTACCCATGATGCTGATCTTGTTGTTCGGCCGGTTGGCGTCATATTCGGAATAAAGAGTGGTGAACGATGCCCCTCCGGCTGCGCGGGCTTTGTTGCGTGCCTTCTTCAGAGCGGTGAAGACGGACATGTCTATGTCCAGCATATTGTCCTCCGGCCATACCAACCGGCATGCCTCGGTGGAATATTTGTCATACTGTCCCTCCGGCGTGAGCTTCAGAGGGATTTCATATTCGTAGTAGTTGTTCTTGTAGTCGTTGCCCAAGCGGATGAAGACGGCCAGCTGGTCGTTCTGCAGATTGGTCGTGTTCTGCTGCATGGCGTTGGCATGGACGAACAGCTGCAGGCGCTTATACTGACGCAGGTCGAGCGTGGTGTTCTTGTAGACCGCCTTCGCCTCATTGCGCGAGAGATTCTTGACGGTGAGGTTCATGGCCTGCTCGTTGCTCTCGACGAGCTGCGGCTGCGACGGATCGGTAACGCGGCTGATGCCCGGCGGCAGCACGTAGTTGACCGGACGCTTGTCGTTGTACTCCTCGATGTTGACCGCGCTGACCTCAAGCGAACCAGTATTGGCGGACGTGTTGTTGCTCAGGTCGTGCTCATACTGGCGCCATTCGCCGCGGACAAGGTCGAGACTGCCGAAGCGGAGAACGACAGGGCGCTGGAACTGGGTGAGGAACATTCGCATGAAGCGTATCGAGGAGAAGTCGCTGATGGAGCCGATGCGCTCCTTATCGGCCGTGTTGAGCGGTATGCGGAACTTATACCAGTTGACCGTCTCACGCTTTCCGTTGCGCAGGTGGGCCTCGTAGGTGCGGATGTCGGTGATGAAGTTGTTGCCGATATTGTTCTCGTTGATGTCCTCCGGGCGTATGCTCACATGATACTGGTAGTAGCGTTCATACTCGTTGAGGGTATAGTCCTGGTTTATATCCTCCACATCGGGCATGGTCTTGTAGGACGTGTCATAGCCTTCGCCATTGCCGTTGTTGTCAGGCGAGTTGCCCTGCGGATTGTTGATGCGCTTATATCGCTCCAAGATGGTGGCCTGGCGGTTGTCCAGTTCGCTGCCGCGGAAATACCGGTAGTTGTCGTTGGCCGGGTCGGCAAGCCACGCATTGCGCACGCTGTCGTTGGTGATGGTCTGCGCGAAATTATAAAATTCGGGATAGTAGGCACGCTCTTCCTCGTCGTTGAGACCGTTGAGACCGACGTCCTGACGTTCCCGCGCACCGGAAGTGGTGGCGAAGGCGTAGGTCTGGGTGGCCTGAACGGGCACCTTTCCCCACTGCGTGGTGGTGAAACTGTTGCTTCCGTCAACCGGCATGCCGCTCTCGTAGAACTTCTTTCCGTCCCTCAGCACGTCCTCGCTGACTTCTCCGAGGTTGATGTAGAGGTCGCCGCCGTAGGCCGAGGCGTCGCCGTTCTCACGCGAATAGATGAACGGGTCGAGCATCCAGAACTCCAGATACTCGATGTTGGCGGTCTCAAAGTCGTTCGTGTCCAGCTTACGCATCATGCCGCCCCACTTTCCCGACGGGTTGAGGAGGCGTCCGTCGGCGCTCATGTCGGTCGAGAAGTTGTACGGGCCACGCTCTTCGGGATAGTAGGCAAGGTTCAATATGGGCAACGTAGATGTCGCGCCGTTGTACGTACTCTGGTCGCGGTTGGGATAAAGCTCGCTCACATAGACCTCGCGGACATAGTGATTGGACAGCTGGTTGAGGTCGCTCTTGATGTGTCCGGGCGTCAGAGAACTGCTTTTGTACGTGAACAGCGGGTCAATGGTGTACCAGGCGAGCAGCGAACGGTTGTAACCGCTGCTCAGTCCCTCCTTGTCGGAAGACTCGGGGAACATCGACGGGACACTGGAGAGCACCCACGACTTCGGCTCCGACACGTCGATGCCGCTCTTGGTGTTCTCGAAATCGTCGATGTAGGATGCGTCATCCTGTGTACCGCCGGCCTGTCCGGCTATGAGTTGGGCGAATTCGGTGGTCAGCGAGATCTGCGACGGCTGGGTGCAATGGAGGAACGGTATCTTGTCGAGCATGTTTGTGAGCCACTGACTCTCCTTCTTCCAGTTGAGATTGAAGCCCCACAGGAAGTTGTTCAGCGGTTCGGAACCCATTATCACCTTTGACGTCAGGGCCTGTTCGCGCAGATGCTGGAACGTTCCGCTTATCTGGAAGTTCTTCGAGAAGTCGTATTCCCAGTTGAGTCCCATCATCGTCTTGCGCATCATGCCGTAGTTGGAGTTGCTCTCGAGACTGACGTTGACGGACGTTCCGGCGTCTATGATACTCTGGTTGAGAATGGTCACCTCGCCGGCAGAATAGTCGACGGTGTAGTCGGAACCTTCACTGAGCACGACACCGCCGGCCGTCACGACGACCGAACCCTGCGGCACGTCGTATGCACCGAGCGATATGACATTGGCGGATGTACCCTTAAACTGTCCCGTAAGCACAAACTTGTCCTTCTCCGCCACCTGTTTGGCAGCCGTCTTGGTCGTGTCATAGAGTTCAGTGAAGGCATATTTGTCGGCCGTTGTCTCGGCTATTCCTGCGCGGACGAGATAGTTCTTCAGATAAGCTCCGAACGGTTCGGCAGCCGGGAAGAACACCCGTCCGTTGCTGACGGTGTAGCCCTCGACAAAGTCGAAATAGCCATTGGGATTGGCTTTGTTATTGTTGTCCAGCCTATCTGCCCCCAACACGCGGATGAGTATGCGGTCCTTGACCTGCGGTTCGGGCAGGTAAGAGAGGGCGACGCCGGTGGTATCGCTGAGATATTTGACGTCGAGGCGGAACTTGGTCTTCTCCACCGACGTAGCCAGATAGTAGACGTTCTTCATCATCAGGCGCCAGTTGGCCATCTGCGGACTGTTGTTCGTGTTCTTCAGAGCCTTGACGAAGAGAGCCTCGTTGGTGTTGGTGTTGTCCGAAGCGAACTCTCCCACCTGATAGGTCTGGCCGCCGAGGGTGTACTCAAAGGCGACAGCGAGCACCTGGTCGCTCTGCAACGAGGACTTAAGGGATATGTAACCGAGCGACGTGTTGACCGTATATTCCGACGAATTGAGCAGTCGCGCACTCTGTAGTTTCTCGTAGTCGACGGCTCCCGTGAAGCCGCTGATGGCGTCAAGGACGGTGTTGGTCTGGTCGATGTTACGCGCGGCGGCATATTCGGTGGTCATCGCCGAATATTCGCTGTTGGCTCCGTTGCTCGGCGCCACATCCCCGTTGCCGCCCCACAGGGGCAGCCGCACATTCCGCCCCTCACCGAGATCGGCCAAAGCGACGATGTTGCGGGTATTGCTGGTCGTTCCCGTCTTGTTGGTGACCCACACCTCCACACGCGTAATCTTGACTCCGGTCATCACGTTGGGCAGCGTCGACATGGCGCGGTCGTAGCGCTCGCGGAAATAGTGGGCGAGAAAGAAGTGGCGGTTTTCCTCATAGTCGGCAGCGTCTATCTCAAACGGCGTCAGCTGGGTGCCGCCCTTTGAGGACACACTCTTCGACGTGGAGTTCTTCTGGGAGAGCACGGCCTGGAGCTTGAGCTTGCCGAACTGCATGTCGGTGCGCACGCCGAAGAGCGACGTGGCACCCTGAATGAGCGACGAATTGGACGGGAAGGTGATGTTTCCGGCCTCTACCAGCTTTATGATTTCGTCCTCCTTGCCTTCGTATGTCAGTTTGAGGTTCTTGGAATCGACGTCAAACGTGGCGTCGGTGTTGTAGTTGAGGTTCATGTTGACCTTGTCGCCGACCTTTCCGTTGAGGTTCAGATTGATCTTCTCGTCAAAGTCAAAGGCTGTCGTCTTCCTGTTGCGGATGGGCAGCGAGGGGTTGTCGACCTTGTTGATCGTAGCTCCCAGCTTCAGCTCGGCCGTTCCCTGGGTCTTGATGCGCACGCCGCCGGGACCGAAAATCTTCTCTGCTGGGCCGAGGTCGAACTTCATGTCGGAGAAGTCGAACTTCTCCTTTCCTTTCGCCGCCACGTTCTCGGCGTCCTTCTTGCGGAAGAACTCCTGCATGGCGCGGCGCTCGCTCCAACGGCGATATTCCTCCGGCGTCATCATGACGGGCGTGTTCAGATATGAATCGCCGATCTTCGAACCGATGAAATAGACGTTGAGCGAATCGTCATAAACCGCCTCCTGCTTTATGTTGTCGGGCATACGGAGGTCTATGGCGGCCGTGTCGAGGTCTTCGGTGAGCAGCGGCGCGGTCTTCTGGATAGGCCACCGCGGATGGAGAAGCGAGTCGGGGATGGTCTCGTCGGCCGCCTTCAGCGTGGGCTGGGCTTTCGGCGCGGGCTTTTTCACGGGGTCGTTGTCGTCATGCAACGGCACGGCCAGGGCAAAGACGCCGGAGAAGAGGGCTGAAAGAAGGACATTGCGCGGAGACAGAACCGTCACGCCCAGAACACGGCGTAACTGCGGCCACACGACGGCAGCCACACGACGGACAACGGACGACGCCCCGCGCCTCCCGTCACCGGTCTTATACATATTATATATATGTCTCTTCTTGTCCCTCATTCGCTTGATTTCCGTCAGCCGCCGAGACAGCCGGTTGCCTTTCCAGCCGCCCGCCGACTGCGCTGGGCTGTTATTTTATCTGTTTCAGAGCCAGCTTGACGACCAGTTCCACCGGTGCGTCGGGCTGCTCGGTGAGTATCTGTACGACGACTTTCTGCGACGGTGCGGGCGCGAAACCGAGCATGGTCAGCGCGCTGACGGCCTCGTCCTTCACGGCGTTGTTGACCGGAGCGGCCACCGCGCCGCCCGCCGGAATTTCCTCGGCGATGCCCAGCGCCACGATTTTGTCGCGCAGATCGACGATAATCCTCTGTGCTGTCTTGAGTCCGATGCCCTTGATGGACTTTATCACGCGCTCGTTGCCGGTGGAGATGCAGTTGCACAGCTCGGCCGGACTGAGCGACGAGAGCACCATGCGCGCCGTGTTCGTACCGACGCCGGACACGCTGATGAGCAGTTCGAATAGCTCGCGTTCCTTGCGGTTGACAAACCCGTAGAGCACGTGGGCGTCCTCGCGTATAGCCTCATAAACATACAGCCGGACTTCTTTCTTGCCCTGAATGGCACTGTATGTGTTGAGCGAGATGTTCAGACCGTAGCCCACTCCGCCGGCCTCAACCGTGGCCATGGCTGGCGTAAGCTCGGTCAGCTCGCCTCTGATGTATTCTATCATCCTTAAACCTGTTTTCGTATATATACATATTAATTAACGACCGTCCCTGCCGTTTTATTGTATCGAGCACGAAGAACATGGCGAAAAAAGATGATGTCACACACGACAGGACCAAACGCAAAGACCGCAAAGACGCAAAGACAACTAATCAGGAACATAGGACGTGCCTACGGTTCTTTGTCTTTGCGGCTTTGCGGCCTTTGCGTTTGATTGCGTTCGATCGAGTCAGTCCTATTTCAGAAACCGGTTGAGCCTCGTTATGGCGTCATTGAACTCTTTGGCGTCGACATGGAATCCGTCAACGGCATTTAGCCGTGAGTCCGTGACCTCAATACCGTCGTCGCTGGTCTTTTCAACTATCGTGTCATTGTCAAGCAGAAACACCAGACTTTGGTATTTGCTCATCGTATGCCACTTCCGGCTCGTCGAGTCACTCAAAAGCCGCCCCATGCTGTAGTCTTCCGGCGGATTCGTCACACCAAGCGCCTCAGTCATCAAAGTCGGAACGATGTCATAGTGGGTCGTCCGATATGTCCGGCGCCCCACCTGATGGCCCTCACCCGTGAAGTGGCAGATGAGCGGCACACCAATCTGCCATATCGAGAAGTTTGAGGGATGGCCCCAATAGTTCTTCTTGTTCTCGTTGAACTCCTGACCATGGTCACCGGTGATTATCACGACGGTGTTGTCGGCCACTCCCGCTTCTTCGATTGCAGCCAGAGCCTGACCGACGAATATGTCCGTCTGATAGCAACAGTTGCGATAGAGATTGAACACGGGTGTCGGGTCGATGTCATTATTGAGTTTCGTATAGTCAATGTATTTATCGCTGGGCGTGAAGCGGTCGAGCTTGTCTTCCGGCAGTTCAAAACTATGCGGCAGGTCATAAAACAGCATTGAGAAGAAAGGCTGTCCACTTCCGGCCTGACGTTTGAGGTCGGCGATGAAATTCTCCGTTATCCGCCGGTCACGCTCATAGACCGTCGCGCCCTCTGTTGACGTGTTCAAACCTTTTATTTTTCCGAATATCACACGGTCAAACGGAATGAACTCGGATATTTCCGCACTCGGATAGACCTGACAGCGGTAGTCCAGTTCAAGAACGCGGTCGATGAACACAGGACTGATACGGTGTTCCTTGAACATATCCCAATAGTGTGACGGAACGGCGAAGAACAGTCCGAATACTCCTCCAAGCGTTCTGTTGCAGGCACTGACATGATTGTCAAACCAGAGATTTTTCTTCGCATAGGCGTATGTGTTCGGCATGCACTCGGCATCCAATGCCCGTTTGTTCCACGAATCAATCAAAATCAGCACTATATTTGGACATTTCTCACGCGGTATATCTGCCACTGTCCTCAACGGATGAAGCGGATAGACAATTTTGCCGCTGGCCGTCCCTATTCCTTCCGACGAGAAATATCCATCTGGCGGGGTAAATCCGAGCTCACGGAGAAGCGAACGCGCCTTAAGAGGATAGTAATAGGGTATCATCTTCTTGCAGTTTATGGCGGTCTGCTTCATGACGAATTCGGCATAGACATAATAGCAATGGGCAAAGAGCGTACATCCCACGACGACGCCCAACACCGGCCAGACCACACTTCTCCTGACACGACCGCCATAGCGCAGGACCGCCACCCACAGCCCTACACTGACGGCGATGAGCAGCAGGAAGAGCAGGACCTCCTTGACATAGAGCATCGTGTCGAACGCGAAGATTTCACCGGCCCCGTCGCCCGTGACCATGTTGAGCACGAAGCCGTTGATGTGGAAGCGGTAGATGTCATAGACCTGCATGTTCAGGAAGATGAGGACCGACAGCAGCGAGACGCCGACGGCCATCAGCGCGCCGCCCGTCCTGTAGCGGCCGAAAAGACCGAAGGGCGTGAACAGAACGAGGAACGGCAGCAGTGCCAGGCAGGCGGCATGCGACACACACGACGTGACGAAGAAAAGCCAGCCGCCAAAATCCATCATCGCGGCCACAGGACTGCCCTTCATATACATCATCAACTGGACGGCAAACAGGACTGTCGCCGCCGTGAAATACATGAAGCCTGTCTTCATGCTTTTCTTAACACTGTCTTTTTGCATTTTTTATTCCATATTTTCGTGCAAAGGTAATCATATTTTATGATATGCTGACCGTTTCTCGTCAGATTTTTTAACGTGGCGAAAGAGATAGGACGACCGGACGCTGTCACAAGGTTTACTGTCACTGCTGTCCGGAAAATAGCAACATGCTGTTGCAATCATGACTGTTCCACCGCGGCATTCAGAACAATGTTTACTTTAACAATAGTTAATTCACATCCGGGCCACGGATTTTCACCTACGACGCAAAATAGCACGATTTTAGGTTCAAACAGGAAACACTGACAGTCAGGCAGTTACGCCGCCGCTCTCGGACAGCGATTTTTTCAGCTTGCCGTAAGGCCCTCCCGAGGACGCCGTAAGGGCCTTACGGCAGTGCAACGGCGGCCCCATCGCATGACGAAAGCG
>ERZ780208.2012-NODE-2012-length-15000-cov-3.971094_pt1 | contig 15000 bp, 10 predicted proteins | sample MGYA00511167_ERZ780208 | MGnify/ENA primary metagenome ERZ780208 (study PRJEB29588, sample SAMEA2159202) | human gut metagenome | biome: human gut; feature: human-associated habitat; material: faeces | place: Denmark | collected 2008/2010 ... | reverse complement strand
AGGACAGCCCCACAACGAGGGTGCTGATCCAGAAAAGCGCTTAAAGACGCAGGGTTTAGCAATGTACCAGTAATATCATTCAATGTAGTTGGTATGGAAAAAATGCCAGGATTTAAAATAACACCAAAATTAATTGAAGGATTAATAAAATCTGTTGTTTATGGTGATTTATTACAAAAAATGCTTACAAAAAATAGAGCATATGAAGTAAACAACGGCGAAACTCAAAAACTATATGACGAGTGGATGGCTAAATGTAAACAAATGGTTAAAAAATCAAGCCAAAATTATATGTAAAAACAATATAAGAAACAAAAAAAGCGGTAGCAAAACACATTACATAAATGTATTATGATAGCAAAAGCGGAAAACTACCGCGAAAGACACAGTCGTGTGCAAATATATTTAAGGAGGATAATTATGAAGTTTATGAAAAAGCGTAAGATCAGAAGAATTGCATCATTATTCATGGCAGTTCTTATGGTTGCAGCTCTCATGCCAGGCAGTATTACTAATACTAAAGCCGATGATAAGACCGCTGAATCTGGGGTCGTAGTAGACGCTGGTACATGGGAGAATAACGAAAGAACAACAACCTGGGATTTTTCAAAATACTCAGGAAGCAGTTCACTTACTTTAGCAGAAGGTGATGAGGTTGGCAGAATAAAGGTTGCTGCCGGTAAAGCATATGTTAAGACTGGTGGAGCAGGATTATCAGCTCAGAAAACAAAGGATGCTGTTATTGCTGTTCCTGTTGACCCAACAGCAACATCAGCTACACTTACTTTAAAGTTTTCTAGTAACAACAATAACAGATATGTTTATGTTGGTGACAAGAGCGGAGAGAATGCAGTCATCTGTCTGAATACAGCAGGTAGAGAGGAACTTCCTAATGCAGTTAATATCAATGGTGATAAAGAAGCTACTGTAACAGTTTCATCAGCAGCTTTTGAGGATGGTTATATTTTACTTACACCAGATACACTTGCAAGCGGTGATTCAGGTGAGATGAAGATTAAGAATTTAAAATTAGTAGAATCAAAAGATAACGGAGACAGAACATGGAACTTCAGAAAAGGTTCTGAATTAATGGGTTCTAACGGAAAGCTCATTCAGGGAACTACAGGTGAAGTTAATGGCTTAGTTATTGATGCTACAACTGGTAAGTTTGATTCTACAAGAAGTGACTGGGCACAGTTTAACACAGGAGCTGTTGTTAAGATTCCGGTTAAGGGTTCATGTGAAATCACAATTGGATCATATAAAGAGAAGCAGGCTACAATTGAAGGAACAGAAGTCGGCACTACAGAATTCAAGTATCAATACTCAGGTGCAGCAGGATATGTAGATTTAGTTGCAACAGCTGATGGATATATTGGAAGCATTGAAGTAAAGCATATTGCAGAGCCAGAAGCTAATGTAGAAAACTTTACATTTGTTATGGACGAGCATGCTGTAGATGGTGTTGTTAAGACTGGTGAGTACAAGTTCGGAGACAGCACACTTACATTAGGTGGACAGACAGTAGGCGGAGTTATTACTCAGTATACAGTAAAGCCAGATAAGAAGGTTACAATTAATGGTGTTGAACATGATGCTTATACATCAGGTAAGAGACATGCTGATGCCAATAATATTCCTAATCTTCCAGGAGAGGGTGATGGATGTTTAGCTACATTTACACCAGCAGCTAAGGGTATGATGACAGTTTACTATAACTCAACTTCATTCCTCAGAGTACATACTTTCAATGCTGATGGAACTAAGGAAGGCTTTGTTGATTCAGAAACAGGATTAACATCATATTCATTTAAAGTTGTTCCTGGTAAGACATATGTTATGTCAACAACAGGAAAGACTAATAATATGTTCTATGCTGGATACAGCTATGTTGCAGATGAGAAGATTACAGTTCCAGTAACTGTAAATAATATTGATGCAACAATTGGTAGCGGATTAAGGTTATCATTAGTAGATGACCAGTTAGGTGGAGATGAGATATCTCTCAGCACAACAACAAAATCTCTTAAGCTTCTTAAGGGACACACATACAGAGTAAGCTCTAACGATGGCGGTGTTAAGCCACTTGTAGGTGATTCACAGACATTTACAGTAACAGGTGATGCAGTTACAATCACACTTAATAATGTTCCGGATGTTGAACTTACAGGTAAGATTGTAGGTACAGATTCATCTAATGTTACAAAGCTCGTATTTACTAATAATACTAGTGGAACAGTAAATGAAGCAACAATAACAGGAGATTCATACAAGGTTTCTGTAAAGCCTGGTGAATATACAACAAGCGTAGAGACTAAGGATGGATCAACAACATATGACAGAGCATCTGTTAAGGCTGGTGCTGAGAATGTTAATGATGTATATGTAGAGAAGGATGATCCAGCATCTAAGAGAGATTACAGCTATACAAGAGTTCCATCTCTTGCAACAGCAGGTAGTATTGCAGTAGAGAATGGAAAGCCTCACACAGTAGCAAGAGCTGATTCTTCACTTACAATTCCAGTAAAGGGAAAAGCTAAGGTTGCTATTTCTACTTACTATGCATTCAACTTTACAGTTAATGGAGAGAAGTACGATAGTACAGAAACTGATAAGGGCTATACATCAGTTGGTACAACATCTAAGACAGATACATTTGAGATAGTAGTTGAAGGTGATGCTGTTGTTAACTTTGGTGCAACAACATATATTACAGGAATTTCAGTTGTTCCTATGACAGAATTCAAGTCAGAGATTAATGTTCCTGGCGATTATGATACATTAAATGAAGCTTCAGATGCTATTCTTGGTATGCAGAACAGACCAGAAGGCGAAGCAGGCAGAGTAACTATTAACCTTACATCTGATGTATTTGAACAGGTAGTTATGGCTGCACCATATGTAACACTTAAGGGTAATGGACATACAATTTCATGGTATTATGGTGTTGGAACAAAGTATTATTCAATAGATCCAGCAACAGGTCTTTACAATAAGACACTTGCTATGGACAGATACTCATCTGAAGAAGGAAATGGAAGTCTCTGGGGTGGAGTATTCATTGTTAGAGGTAATAATTTTGTTGCAGAGAATACAACATTCTTGAATACATACAACTATTACTTAACAGAGGCTGAGAAGACAGATATTGCAGGTTCAAATCTTTCAGTAGATAGATTAGCAGAAGGCGCAGATGTATCAGATTACAAGTTTAAAGAGAGATCAAATGCTTTCTATATTGAGGCTGATAATATTGAAGTTTTCAACTGTTCAATTCTTTCATCACAGGATACACTTGGTAGAAATGGTTCAGCAAATTATGGATATCACGCATATTTCAACGGTTGTACAATCGGTGGTAATGTAGATTATATCTGTGGTGAGTTTGCAGCTGTATTTGATAACTGTAAGTTACAGTGGAAGACATATAAGAATGATGAAAATAATAATGCAAAGATTGGTTACATTGTTGCACCTAAGACAAGCCCATATGTATTCAGAAACTGTGAGGTTACAACAGATGGAGCACATGGTGATATAGCAGTATTAGGTAAGTATGGTAGAACATGGGGTGCTAACTCTAATGCATCATTTATTGAGTGTGAGACTAATGGATACATTGACTCAGAAGGCTGGACAGAAATGTCTAATGGAGAGAAGGCTTCAGCAATCTTCAATGAGTACAATAACACAAACAAGGGTGAAGCATTTGTGACAACAGGCTGCACTAAGAGTACATTAGATGCTGTTGTTAATTATATTGATTCAGAAAATGTTTCTGCTGTTGATACAGTTCTTGGTACATGGAAGCCAGTTCATTATAAAGAAGTTATCTCTAAGGATGACGATTCATCAAAGGGTGATGTAGCAGACGGTGGAGAAACAGGAAAAGACAATAATGTTAATGGAACAACAGAGTCAACAGGTGAAACTGTAAAGACTGGAGATACAGCTCCAATTGCATTATATGTAGTATTAATGCTTTGTGCATTAGCAGGAATTGTATTTGTATCAAAGAAAAGAAGAATATCTGTTAAATAATTATAATTAAATAATTGTTTAATATAACAAAAAGTCCCGCGGTCGTTATGACTTGCGGGATTTTTTGGATAAAGATAAGGTTGTCTTAACCTGTCAGGTTACAGATGATGCGTTAAGATAGCCAAAAGAAGAAATATGTTATATACTTGCTAATATATGATAATTAATCAGGAGGATGTTATGTATATAATAGCGGGACTTGGTAATCCGGGTAAAGAATATATGGGAACAAGACATAATGCAGGCTTTTCAGTAATAGACGAGCTTGCAGACAAATATAATATCAGTGTGGACACAGCAAAGCACAAAGGACTTATTGGAAAAGGCGTAATAGCAGGTCAGAAAGTAATACTCGTTAAGCCTATGACATATATGAATAATTCGGGTGAGTGTATAAGAGAAGTTATGGATTATTACAAATGTGACATAGATGATTTTATTGTTATCTTCGATGATATAAGTCTTGACGTAGGTAAACTAAGACTCCGTGCAAAGGGAAGTGCAGGTGGACACAATGGAATCAAGAGTATAATAGCACATCTTGGAAGTGACAAGTTTAAGAGAATAAAGTTCGGAGTGGGCGACAAGCCTAAGAACTGGGATCTTGCAGACTGGGTGCTTGGGAAATTTCCTACAGAGGAATATGCAACATTAAGAGAGGCTAATAAGAAAGCCTGTGAAGCTGTAGAATGCATACTTACAGATGGAATAGAAAGTGGTATGAATAAATATAACGGATAACTGGTGGTATAATATGAAAGCAATATTTGAGCCGGTGTATAATACAGCCGGTGTGGAACAACTTAATAAAGAGCTTGCTAAAGATGGTGGCAGAACAGTAATGGTAAGTGGCTGTATTGACACGCAGAAGCTGCATTTTTCAAGTGCAATAGCCAGCAATTATAATTTCCAGCTTGTTATAACCAGTGACGAGGGGAAAGCAAGGGATATGGCGGAGGATGCCAGATTCTTTAACGGCGGAAATGTAATGTATTATCCTGCGAAGGATGTAATATTTTATAACGCAGATGTGCAGGGACGACAGATTGCCGGAGAGCGAATCAGATGTATAGCAGCCATAATTGACAGATTGAATAAATCGGACATTGTAAAATCTGGAACGGAGAAATCAACAGAGAAAGCTTCAGACGGACCGCTTACAATTGTGACAACCATTGATGGAATATCAGATATGCTTCTTCCAGTCGACAGATTCAAGAGGGCAGTCATTAACCTTAAGAAGGGTGATATACTCGATGTAGAGGATATGGCAAAGAAACTTACAGCTATGGGATTCGAGAGATTCGGAATGGTTGAAGCCAAAGGACAGTTTGCCATAAGAGGCGGAATAATAGATATATTTTCATATACAGATGAAGCACCTGTGAGAATTGAATTGTGGGATGATGAGATAGACTCAATAAGGGCGTTTGATGCAGACAGCCAGCGTTCGATTGAGAACTATAAGAGTTATACAGTATTTCCTGCAACAGAGTTCCTTTTTACTGAGGATGAAATAGAGCAGGGGATTGAAAAAATCAGACATGAAAAAGACGAACAGATGAAGCTGTTCGGAGCAGATAAAAGAAAGCGTACTAAGGAACAGATAGAGGCTGGCAATCATCTTAACAGAATGTTTGATGACGCGTTAAGGACAGGAGATTACAGCAAATTCATATATACATTTGCAGACAGAGTGAGCAGCCTGGCAGAGTATTTCCCTAAGGGAGATACTCTTATTGTCGTGGACGAACCTGTAAGGCTTAAGGAACACAGCGACATGACTTTCTATGAGTACAGTGAGAGTATGAAGAACAGATTAGAAAGTGGTTATGTGCTACCAAGTCAGACACATATGTTTATGGATATGGAGACAGCCGTTCTTTCAATGAACGGACATAAGCAGCTTGTGCTGACAACACTTGAATACACACCGGAATTCTTTGGGATAGATTATTCAATGCATATTGAAGCGAGAAGCATAAGCTCATATAATAACAGCTTTGAATATCTTTCAGATGACATAAGGAAGTACAAACGCAGTAAATACGCAGTTCTTCTTGTGTGCAGCTCAAGAACAAGAGCTAACAGAATTGTTGATGACCTCGGAAGGCTTGGGATTGAGAGCTTCTATACAGAAGACAGCAATAAATCCATGGCAGGCGGACTTGTGATGGTTACTTACGGAAGCCTTCACAGGGGATTTGAGTATCCGCTGCAGGGATTTGTGTGCATTGCCGAGAATGACATATTTACAGAGAAGAAGCGCAAGAAAGTAAAGAAGAAGGAGTACGATGGCAAGAATATTGCCGGCTTTAATGAACTTAATATTGGCGATTATGTTGTTCATGAGAATTACGGTATAGGCCAGTACAAGGGCATTGAGAAGATTAAGGTTGAAGGTGTTGAGAAGGATTACATCAAGATATCTTACGCAGATAACAGCAACCTTTATGTGCTCGCAACACAGCTTGACCGTCTGCAGAAATTTGCGGGTTCAGATGTAGAGAAAAAGCCAAAGCTTAATAAGATTGGCGGTTCAGAGTGGGGAAAGACCAAGTCAAAGGTTCATTCAGCCGTTGAAGAAGTGGCTAAAGACCTTGTTGAGCTGTATGCCACAAGACAGAGAATAGAAGGATACCAGTTTGGACCGGATACGGTATGGCAGCAGGAATTTGAGGAAATGTTCCCTTATGAGGAGACAACAGACCAGTTAAATGCGATAGAAGACACGAAGCATGACATGGAAAGCCGCAGGGTAATGGACAGACTTATATGTGGAGATGTAGGCTATGGTAAGACAGAGATTGCGATAAGAGCAGCATTTAAGGCAGTTCAGGAAGGAAAGCAGGTTGCTTATCTTGTACCGACAACAGTACTTGCAAGCCAGCATTTTACCACATTTGAACAGAGAATGAAGGACTTTCCGGTTACGGTAGCCCAGTTGTCAAGCTTCAGAACCTCAGCACAGAATAAGGAGACTATTGAGGAACTTAAGAAGGGCATGGTTGACATTGTAATAGGCACACACAGGCTTCTTTCTAAAGACGTGGTGTTCAAGGATCTGGGACTTCTTATTATTGATGAGGAACAGCGTTTTGGTGTTACACACAAGGAGAAGATTAAGAAGTTAAAGAATAATGTTGATGTACTTACGCTCAGTGCCACTCCGATTCCAAGAACGCTTCACATGAGCCTTGCGGGAATCAGGGATATGAGTGTTCTTGAGGAGCCTCCGGTTGACCGTGTTCCGATACAGACTTTCGTTACAGAGCATAATGATGAGATGATACGAGAGGCAATCACAAGAGAGCTTGCCAGAAACGGTCAGGTATACTATGTATACAACCGTGTAAGAAGCATTGATGAGGCGGCTGCACACATTCAGGAGCTTGTTCCTGATGCAAATGTGGCATATGCCCACGGTCAGATGGCTAAACGGGAGCTTGAGAAGATAATGTGTGATTTCGTTAATGGTGAGATAGATGTGCTGGTGTCTACAACTATAATCGAAACAGGTATGGATATATCCAACTGCAACACAATGATAATTGAAGATGCAGACCGTTTTGGACTTTCTCAGCTTTATCAGCTAAGAGGAAGAGTTGGCAGAAGCTCAAGGACTGCGTATGCATTTTTACTGTACAGAAGAGATAAGGTACTGACAGAGGTAGCGGAGAAGCGACTCAGCGTAATCAGGGAATTTGCGGATTTTGGTTCGGGTTTTAAGATTGCAATGAAAGATTTGGAAATCCGAGGTGCAGGAAATGTGCTTGGAAACAGCCAGCATGGTCACATGGCGGCTGTAGGATACGACTTGTACTGTAAAATGCTTAATCAGGCAGTCAACAATCTTAAAGGAATTAAGAATGAGTATGAGTTTGAGACAACAATAGATGTTGATGTGGATGCTTATATTCCGGCAACATATATTAAGAGTGAGTATCAGAAGCTTGATATATACAAGAGAATTGCTGCACTTGAGAACATGGATGAATTATCAGATATGAAGGACGAGTTATCAGACAGATACGGAAGTGTACCATCATGCGCTGATAATCTGCTTATGATTGCGCTTATCAAGTCAAAGGCACATAAGCTTGGCATGATAGAGATAAAGGGCGGCGTGACACATCAGGAATCAGGAACTGCGGTATGGCGTACGGTGATGACAGTTTATCCAAAGGCTGAATTAGACCCGGATGCTATAAAGAAGCTGCTTGATGAGTATGGCGGTGCAATCCAGATGAGAGTAGACGCCAATCCTGCATTTATATGGACTGTAACTAAGAAGAAATTCACTAATGCGAAGGAATACCTTAATGGGCTTAATGCGTTGATGGATGTGTTTATTGAGAGGCTGATGGTGAAGTAAAAATCTTACATCAACAGTTGACAACCTCGATAGATGTGTTATAATTCAAAACAGTTTAGCACTTTAAAGCGTAACGGTTTAAAGCGAAATAATTCTGAATAGGAGTAATTCTGAAGCGAAACAATTCCAGAAGGAAATTTTACAGGAGGAAACAGGTTATGGCAGAAAACAGGGGTAATTTGACTTCTTACAGACCAGACATCAAGGTTATGGACTGTACATTAAGAGATGGAGGTCTTGTGAATAATTTTGAATTCACTGATGAGTTTGTTAAAGATCTTTATGAAGCTAATGTGGTAGCAGGCGTTGATTATATGGAATTTGGATATAAGGCTGATAAGGATATATTTGATGAGAAAGAATTCGGAAAGTGGAAGTTCTGTAAGGAAGAAGACATCAGAGCTATTGTTGGCGAGAATGATACACCACTTAAGATATCAGTTATGGCTGATGTCGGAAGAACTAATATGAAGAGAGATATTCCACCTAAGTCAGAGTCAGTTGTTGATATGGTGAGAGTTGCAACATATATTAATACCATTCCGGCAGCTATTGAGATGGCTAACTACTGTTCAGATATGGGATATGAGGTTACAGTAAATATTATGGCGATATCAACAGCAGGTGAGAATGAGTTAGACCTTGCATTAGAGCTTCTTGCATCACAGAGCAAGGCACAGTACATATATCTTGTTGACAGCTATGGTTCATTATACCCAGAGCAGATAAGAAGACTTGCTGACAAATACATAAAGATAGCAGAGAAGTATGGAAAGAGCGTTGGTATTCATGCACATAACAACCAGCAGCTTGCATTTGCCAATACAATCGAGGCATGCTCAATCGGCGTAAGCCTTCTTGATGCAACAGTAAGCGGAATGGGAAGAGGTGCAGGTAACTGCTATTCAGAATTATTATTAGGGTTCTTAAGAAATCCTAAGTTTAATATAGTTCCAGTGCTTAAGTTTATTGAAAAGCATATGGTTCCACTTAAGGCATCAGGTGTTGTATGGGGATGTGATGTACAGTACATGCTTACCGGTCAGACCAACCAGCATCCAAGAACAGCAATTGCATTTACTAAGGCAGAAAGAACCGATTATGCTAAATATTACACAGAAATTACCGGAGATGAGTAATGAAATGTTGACATGACATTTTTAAGAGCGTAAAATATGCTCAAAATCGTGTAAAAACATTTTTTACATTGGTATCTTTAGATGAAAGGAAGTACTAACAATGGAAAAGAAGAATATTGATTGGTCAAGCCTTGGCTTTGGTTACATCAAGACTGACAAGAGATTCGTAGCCAACTATAAAGATGGCGCATGGGATAACGGAACACTTACAGAGGATGACAAGGTTGTCATTAACGAGTGTGCAGGAGTCCTTCAGTATGCACAGACATGTTTTGAAGGTCTTAAGGCTTATACAACAGAGGATGGTCACATTGTTATGTTCCGCCCAGATCTGAATGCAGCAAGAATGAAAGATTCATGTGAGAGACTTGAGATGCCAGTTTACCCAGAAGATAAGTGGGTAGAGGCAGTTGCTAAGACAGTAGAAGCTAATGCAGCATGGGTACCACCTTTTGGTTCAGGTGCTACACTTTATGTCCGTCCATACATGTTCGGAAGTAACCCTGTTATCGGAGTTAAGCCTGCTGATGAATATCAGTTCAGAGTACTTACAACTCCAGTAGGTCCTTACTTCAAGGGCGGTGCTAAGCCTATTACTATCAAAGTTTCAGATTTTGATAGAGCAGCACCACACGGAACAGGACATATCAAGGCTGGACTTAACTATGCAATGAGCTTACATGCTATTATGACAGCACATGAAGAAGGATATGCAGAGAACATGTACCTTGACCCAGCAACAAGAACTAAGGTTGAGGAGACTGGTGGCGCTAACTTCATTTTCATCACTAAAGATGGTAAGTTCGTAACACCAAAGTCTAATTCAATTCTTCCATCAATCACACGCCGTTCATTAATGGTTGTTGCTAAGGAATATCTTGGATTAGAGGTTGAGGAAAGAGAAGTTCTCTTTGATGAAGTTAAGGATTTTGCAGAGTGTGGTCTTTGTGGTACAGCTGCAGTTATCTCACCTGTTGGTAAGATTAACGACCATGGTAAGGAAATCTGCTTCCCAAGCGGAATGGAGAAGATGGGTCCTACAATCCAGAAGCTCTATGATACATTAACAGGTATCCAGATGGGTAAGATTGAAGCTCCTAAGGGATGGATTTACACAATTGCGTAATTCGTATTTTTAAAATATTTATTCGGTCTGGACAAGTGTTCAGACCGATTTTTTAATTTTCTAAAGTAGATTTTACATTGAAAATGTGATAACATACTAATATAACAGACGTTAGTAAAGAGGTGCAGCAGTATGTCAGAAGTCGGAACTAATGAACGTTTATTGCGTTCTGATGTAACATTAGAGGAAAGCAGAAAGATAGAGAGAGTTCTTAGAAGAAACAATATATCATATTTTGAGAAGTGGAATTTCCACACAGGCGTGTTCAAGTTCCTTAATAACAGTAAGAATTCTAAGTGCGATATTTATGTTCATATGGATTCTATGGACAAGGCAAAGGAATTGCTTGCAGATATGTAGAATATATTTATAACAGAATATGTCTAAGATAATGGTCAGAGTGATTTACTCTGGCCTTTTTTTATGCTATAATTTTTTTACTTTGTGTGAAAGGATAGAAATTATGACAAAGAAAAGGATAGCATTGAAAATAGTAAGGAGAGTAGGAATATGTATTCTTACCACAGTGGTTCTGCTTCTCATAGGACTGTTTGGCGTTGTAAGAATTATGGAATTCGGACCATCAAAGACAGCAAGAAATCTGTTTGTTAATTCAGCAATGGAATCAAGTGCAGGAGGAATACTTGTAACACTATTTTTTTCAGATGAAGAGATAGCCAGAATAAGAGCAATCAATTCCATACAGAAGACAGATGAAGTGACAGATTCTTCGCTTATATCAGATACAACAATTCTTACACAAGAAGAAAAATCAATGATAGAGGTTATTGATATAGAGAAGGATACTTACAGAGGTAAGATGATGATTGTAAGAGATCCATCAAGAGTTATGGTAGGAACAAGCGGAGAATATGGGAAAAGCTGTAAGGGAAAGAAAGTATCAGAGATAGCGGAAAGCTATGGCGCAATAGCTGCGACTAATGCCGGCGGTTTTCGGGATGCAGGAGGAGTAGGAACAGGTGGCGAGCCGGATGGACTTGTTATATCAGAAGGCAGGTTAAAGTGGGGGTCACTGGGAACAACTTATGGAATTATAGGTATAGACAATAATAATGTACTTGTAGTGGGAGATATGACAGCACAGGCGGCACTTGACCGGGGAGTAAGAGATGCCGTAAGTTTCGGGCCGGTGCTTGTTGTTAATGGAGAAGCGGTTGAAGTTAATGGGAGCGGAAGCGGTCTTAATCCAAGAACAGCAATCGGACAGAGAGAAGATGGTTCAATACTGCTTGTAGTAATAGATGGACGCCAGGTAAACAGTCTGGGAGCGTCATATTCAGATGTGATAGAGCTCATGCTTGAGTATGGTGCAGTTAATGCGGCTAATCTTGATGGTGGTTCATCATCACTTATGTATTACAATGGAGAATACATCAACAGTTGTGCATCAATGTATGGACCAAGAGATTTACCGACAACAATAATTGTTAAATAAATGTTTAAAAAGGGGCAGGCCGGAGGCTGAGAAAATAATGATTAAAAAGACAATAAAAATCCCGTTATTCTGGAAAATATATATAATAGTTGTCACCATAGTACTGATAGGATTTGTTGTACTGTGGAGCATCCTGTGGACAGCTTTAAAAAAGTATGAGCAGTCACGACCAGAGTATGCTATGGATAAGATAACTGAACAGATACAATTACAGGATACAGGAGATTTCACAAAGTATGTACACACGGGGGAAAACGCTTATGAAGGCAGTGAAGCGTTAGATGAAGCTGTGAGAGAATATATTAAAAATGTATTATGTGAGGGAGCGTGGGCATACACTAAGAAATCTGGTGAGTACACTAATGATAATCCGGTATATCAGTTAAAGAAAGACGGGCAGAAAACAGATATAATAATATATCTTGAGAAAAGAAGTAAAAATGAGTGGACAATTGCGGATGTGTCAGGACTTAGCTGTGAAGGAAAGACCTATGAGATAATAGTTCCGGAGAATTCAGAAGTGACAGTTGATGGTAATAAGCTAGGAAGTGAATATGTAACAGAAACTAAAGATGCAGAAGTACTAAGTAATGTTGCCAAACACATTAATATACCTAAGACAACAACATATCATATAGAGAATGTATATAAAGAACATGAAATAAAAGCAACAGGTCCTGTGTATAACAGTGAACTGGAGCTTATAAGCAGCACAGATAATGTATATGAATTTGGATTTGAAGCTAATGGCAAGCTGATAGAGGAACAGGAAAGCCGTATAAAAGAGATTACAGAAATTTACGGTAAATATGTAGTTAATTATGAAAGCTTTGCAAAGCTTTCACCATACATACTGCCTGGCTCATATGCATACTCATACCTGTCCAGAATATCAAGGACTAATATATGGTTAGAGGTAAGCAGGGAACCAGCATTCAGTGATATGAAAGTATATAATTACCAGTCATATACAAAAGATTGTTTTTCATGTGAAGTAAGTTTTGATTTACAAGTATCCTATAACAGTGGCAGTTTCAAAGATTACCCTACTCATATGGAGTATATATTCGTAAAAAGAAGCGGCAAGTGGTATATAGCGGATATGGTGATGTTGAAGTAATTGCCAGTAATTTAGGAATTAGTTTATATTTCATAAAAAATCGTTTACAACTGAAGCTCGATTTATTACGAGCTGTGTGGGAGTTAATGCCGTTATATGCATAAGGTCTGTGAGTGAAAGCTCGTTCAAGCGAAGCGCGTTTGCTTTCACTCACAGTAATAAACATTGCAGATGACGGCATTTACTCCCACTAAGCGTAGTAATCCATGAGAGCGTAAGCTGTAGACGATTTTTTTATGGCAAAATGTAAACAGCAATCCCTTTATTCACTATCTTTCGGCAGAGACTGCATATACTGATGCATTGATTCTGCTACAATCTTGCTGTGTGCGACAGCTTCTACTACGGTTCTTGCACCGTTGACAACATCACCTGATGCAAATATACCCGGACGGCTTGTGTGACCAGTCTCGTCTGCGTCAAGAAGTCCTCTTGCAGTAGCCTTAAGACCTGTTGTTGTGTTGACGATACGGTTCTGAGGTCCTTGACTGATAGAGATGATAACACTGTCTGAGTGGTGAAGTGTATCAGTTCCTTCTACATCAGTGAAAGTTCCATCCTCATTCTCAATAATATCCCTGAATATAACACCATCATCTTTAATCTCAACAGGGCGTTTGTTATATTCAAATGTGATTCCTTCAAGCTGTGCATAGCTGAATTCATATTTGCTTGCAGCAACTTCCTTAGTGATAGAGAAACAGATGACATTGCGAGAGCCCTTTCTCTTGGCAGTTCTTGCAACGTCCATAGCGGCATTACCGGCACCGATAACAATAACAGTTTCACCGAGGTGGTAGCTGTCAGGGTTATTGAGGTAATTGATACCAAAGTGGACATTACCGAAAGTCTCTCCTTTAATATGAAGAGAGTTAGGCTTCCATACACCAGTACCAATGAATATAGATTTGTAGCCGTCACGGAACAAATCATCAATTCCGATGGCACCACCGATAGTGGTGTTAGGACGAATTTTGATTCCTTTTAAGGCAAGATGTCTGTATTCAATGTCGTCAAGAACAGTCTTAGGAAGTCTGAATTCCGGAATACCGTATCTTAATACGCCGCCAATCTTGTCCTTTCCTTCAAATATAGTAACCTGATATCCGTATCTTGCAAGAATAATTGCAATAGTGATACCAGCAGGACCTGAACCGATGATTGCGACTCTCATGCCGTTAGAAGGCTTAGGACCTTCGGTCATCTGGTTGGCATATGTACTTGAGATATAATTCTCAATAGTAGAAAAATGTACAGGAGCGCCCTTTCTTCCAAGTACACAGTGACCTTCACACTGGTTCTCATGATTGCAGATGAGACTGCACACGGTAGTAAGCGGGTTGTTCTCGAAAAGCATTTTACCAGCTTCGTTAAGCTTATTCTCTTTAAGTAAACGGATTGCCATAGGAATGTTAGTGTTAATAGGACATCCCTTCTGACACTGAGGCACTTTGCACTGTAAGCAACGGTTGGCCTCGTCCATAACATGTAACGCCATAATATATCCCCCTTTAAAGATGTTATATAGTAGATTGCATGTGTGCGTCCGGTAGGCCGGCTGTCCGGCACCTATCTGTGGTGCAGGAATTCAGTGTGTCTCGCTTAGCAGGAGTAAAAGCCGCTGTCTGCAGAGTCTATTACATTGCACAAAAGCAAACGCGCTTCGCTTGGACGAGCTTTTGTGCAATGAACTTATGCAGACAGCGGCTTAACTCCTGCACAGCTCGTCACAATTCATTCCTG
>ERZ780208.2008-NODE-2008-length-15028-cov-3.829627_pt1 | contig 15028 bp, 9 predicted proteins | sample MGYA00511167_ERZ780208 | MGnify/ENA primary metagenome ERZ780208 (study PRJEB29588, sample SAMEA2159202) | human gut metagenome | biome: human gut; feature: human-associated habitat; material: faeces | place: Denmark | collected 2008/2010 ... | reverse complement strand
GGGGTCAGCATCATAGTGGCGGCCGGCAGCGACAATGCCATCGGCCGCGACGGCGACCTGGTGTGGCACATCTCGGCCGACCTGCGCCGCTTCAAGGCGCTTACGATGGGCGCCGCCGTAATCATGGGGCACAAGACGTGGCTCTCGCTGCCAAACGGGGCGCTCCCCGGACGCCGCAACATGGTGCTGAGTTCCAATCCGGCGTTACCGGCCGTCGGCGCCGAAGTGTTCTGCTCGCTGGCCGACGCCCTGGAGGCCGCCCGTACCGAGGGCGATGTCTTCATCATCGGCGGCGGACAGGTGTACCGCCAGGCACTCCCATTCGCCGACCAGGTGTATCTCACACGCATTGAGAGCGAATGCCCGGAATCCGACACTTTCTTCCCCGCACTCGACCCCGGGGAGTGGCGCCTCGACGAAGCATCGGAGACTTTCGCAACAAAAAACGGCCTGTGTTACCGCTTTGAAACCTGGACACGCCGATGAAGCCGCTGAGAGTAACCCTCGTCAACAAGTCGGACTTCACCGGGGGCGCCGCCATGGTGTCGTACCGTCTGCTCGGGGCGTTGCGCGACGCCGGCGTGGACGCGCGTATGCTCGTGGCCGAAAAGTTGCACGATTCTCCCTTCGTAATGCGGGCCGCCTCCCCGTCGCACATACGCCGCCCTTTCCTGCTGGAGCGGCTGCGCATCTTCCGCGCTTTGGGATACAAGCGCGAGAACCTCTTCAAGATTGACACTGCCGACACCGGGTTGCCGCTGTGGCGCCATCCGTGGGTGAGGGACGCCGACATGGTGTGCCTCAACTGGGTGAACCAGGGGTTGCTTTCCCTGCAAGGTGTCGAGAAAATCGCCGCGATGGGAAAGCCGATAGTCTGGACGATGCACGACATGTGGTGCATGACGGGAGTCTGCCACCATGCCGGCACATGCCGCCGCTTCACGGCCGGGTGCGGCGACTGCCCTTTGCTCGGAAGCCGCGCCTCCGGACACGACATCTCATATAAAGTACACGCCGAAAAGGCTGCCATGAACGCCCGTGCCGACATCCGTTACGTGGCGGTGAGCCGGTGGCTTGAACAGAAGGCGCGCGAGTCTTCGCTGCTGCGCGACGCGTCGCTGTCGGTAATTCCCAACGCTTTTCCGCTCGACCCGTCGCAAGCGGCGCCGCGCCATAACCCTGACGGCAACATCACCATCGTCATGGGCGCAGCCCGACTCGACGACCCCATAAAAGGCCTTCCTATCTTACTGAGGGCCACTGAATTGCTACGCGACACCTGCCTTCCCTTCCGCCTCGTCACCTACGGCAACGCCAAGGATCCGCACGCCCTTGACGGCGTGGCTATCCCGCACCGGCATCTCGGGATGATAACGTCGGCGGAACGTCTGCGCGAGGTTTACCGCGACGGCGACATCGTGGTCTCCTCGTCGCACTACGAGACGTTGCCCGGCACCTTGGTAGAAGGTCAGGCCTACGGTTGTGTGCCGGTAAGCTTCGACCGCGGTGGCCAGGCCGACATCGTGGACCATCTCGAAACCGGATACATAGCCCGTTTCAGCGATGACGCGGATACAGCGGCCCGCAACCTGGCCGACGGCATAGTGTGGGCCGCGCGTCACCTCTCGCCGGAGATTGTCGCCGCCATGCGCCGCAGCGTCATCGACCGCTTCTCGGCAACCTCGGTGGCAGAACGCTACATTGCCCTCTTCCGCAGCATCATATAAACCGGGAGCCGGAGCTTCCGCCCCGGCCCCGCTATGCCTGTTCAGATGAGTCTCAAAGATAGTCTATACCGCGTGTATCCGGGGCTCCGCATGCAAGGAAGATGATTACGAACACCAGCTGTATGGCCAGCGAAGTCCAGTTTATCCATGCCGTAAGGCGAGGATAGTCCTCCAGCGATGAGGCGCCGAGCCTACGGGCCACCCACACATTCACTCCGGCGCCCCCCGCCACTATAAGCGTGGGAATCCACCAGATGCTCTTCATGAACAGCACGGAACCGAATGCCGCCGCGCCTACTGCCAGCACGCTCGCCAGAGTCAGGAACAGTTGCGTCCCTTTAAGGCCGAAAATCGTGGCCAGGGTATGCTTGCCGAAGTGGCGGTCTTTTTCGATATTCAGCGCGTTGTACACCAGCACACTGTTCCCGGCGAAGATACCTGCCACTATGCCGCAGAAAACGCCAGGGCCAAGGTCGCGCCACGTCAGGGCGTCCACAGCATGGTAACGCGCCTGGAGATAGGTGACGCTGACTACCGCCACCGGACCGAAGAAGAGGAACGTCAGCACATAGTTCATCGGCGTCTTAGACAGCGGATATACGCCGAAACTGTTGAGATACAGCGCCAACACAGTCACTACTGCCACTAAGAACATCCACCATTGCCCCAACCCCATCTGGAAGATTATCAACGAGAAAATTATGGTGAGCATTCCCATTACGCCAATGCCTTCGTGGAGCACCTTCTTGAGAGGGAACTGCATCTCGCGTTGCGAATACTGTATGTACTCCTCCACATGTTCACCCGAATGCTGCAGCACTACCGAATAGCGGTGCACAATATTGGCGGTAATCTGGAAGCAGACTATGAAGAGCAGGCACACAGATACTGTGAGCCACTCGAAGTTTCCGTTGACGGCAGCCGCGGCGGCTCCCGCAAGCACCGACGCTATGCCGACGGGCAGCGTCTGAAGGTCGGCGCATTTCAGTAATGTTTTTACCATAGATAATTTCGGGTTACGGTTGCGCCCTTTCTACGGCTTGGGCCGTTGAGTGTGCGTTTCAATAATACTGGACCGGGTTTATGACAGTGGGACATGGTTTCCCGGCGTGTTAGTTTAGTTTGCTGATTTTAACGTCCAAAGGTATAAAGAATTTCAACTATGACAAAGAGTTTTTCAATAATTTAACTATAATTTAACTAAATTTTACGTTCTAACTGCCTGATTTAAATCTTTCCTGATGATATACGCATATTTCTGCGCCCGAAATTCACCTCTCACACCACCCCGCTACTCCCAAACGCCTTATCGGGTCTTTTGGGCATACCGGGCCTATAATTCTTATATATTCCTATAACTCTTATAAGCTCCCGAGTGTACGTATAAAAAAGATTCGCGGAGCGCTGCGAATACGCGCTCCGCGAATCTTAAAAATATTTTTAGCGCGCCTGAGCGGCGGCAGAAAAAAATCATTCAAGATGCACAGCTGCCGGACGAAGCACTTTCCAGCAACCATCCTCGAAAATAGCCGTTCCCGGCGAGTCTGTGACAATGCGTTTGATGCCCCCCGGAACAGCGAACGTCGGCACTTCGCAAGCACCGGCAAGAGCCGTCATCGGGTCGAGGGAAACCCACGCAACGATGCTCGGGTTGCTGTCCACCACGAACGAGCCGGTAAGCTCGTTGCCCGTAGTCAGGCGGTAGATGCTCTTTCCGGGCACGAACTGGCGGTCGGCGCGCAGGAAGATGCGCTGGCGGTTGGCGCGGCCAAGATAAATGCGTTGGCGCGGCTGTTCCTCCACGATACGCTCCGGCTCAACGAACGGCTGGCGCGGCAGCGGTTCCGGCTCTAACACCGGTTCCTCAACGACAGTCACCGTGTCGGCCGGCTCCAGAATCTGCGTGCGGTTGGCCTGCTCGCGCAGTTCCTCAATCTCGCGGCGAAGGAGCGAAACCTCGTCCTCCAGCGAACGCACGCGGTCGCTCAATATCTTGTTATGCTCGCGCACGGAACTCTCGTTGCGGCGGCTCTCGGCCAACTGGCGCCGAAGCATCTCGTTGGCGCTGTCCTGTGCCGGATACACCGTAGCGCTCTGTGCGGCATAAGCCTGCTGCGGCTCGGGCTGGCGAGGCTGCGGTGTCGGCTGATTGTCATTATTGTTCTGAGGGTTGCCCCCCTTCATCACCTTCACGCCATAAGCGACAAGCGCAATGACGACAGCAAGGAGCACCACCAAGAGGATAATCAGAGTCCAGTTGGTACCGCTACCCTTGTCGGCTTCGCTGTCCTTCCGCATGTCATCCCGCACCATTGCCGAATCTCCCGTAGCTATCGGGACATTCGTCACATCCGAAGGTTCGGCCGGCTGTTGCACCTGCTCGGGCTGTTGCGGTTTCTGACGCTCCTCCTCCTTGAGAGCCGGCGCCGTAACGTCCATGGTGCTGACGCGTGCGCGGATACGGTCGTTGCGCATCGACGAATTGCGGTCGCTCAGGCCACTGTTTTTGAAGAACTCGCCGCTCCAGTAATTCACGAATTTCTCCTTGTCCCACTGGTCGAAGTCATTGGCCACCGGAGCGCCCATGAACTCCTGAAGGAGACTCTCGTCCTTCTCGTGCCCTTTGACCTTTTCGCGCACGTCGCCCATGCTCTTGGGCTTGAACCCGTCGAGGTAGCCGGAGCCGTCGTCCACATAACGGATGTAGACACACGCTGCCACAGCACGCGCGCGTTCCATCTCATCCGGCGTTACTCCATAGCACTTCAACGCGGGAACCACCAATGCCACAAGCACGGTAGCGCCCGCGGCCAGTTTCTTTATGTTTCTTTTCAGAATATCAAGATGTTTCATCCTATATCTTTTTTTGCAATGTCAAACTTATCATTTCACGAGAAGCAGCCCCTGCGAGACCCAAAAGGTACAAGAGCCACCAAAAGTCAGGCCGCACCCCCTTTCAGCTCTGCGTACCCGCCAATAAGGATTGCAAAGTTACAAAAAATTCGTCACATTCCCGCCCAGCACCAGCATTTTTTCAAAATGTTTTCAAATTCAGTCTCACGGCACTATTAATTTCATGTAGCAAGAAAGAGACAACAAGCGAACCTGCATCCAAAACCATAATACCGGACAACAACGGTACGGGCGCACTCGGGAAATTTTTTTAGAGTAAGGACGCGGATTTGGCAGTTCCGGATTTTTGTGCTAACTTAGCGTTCGGATTTTCAACCTTTGGAGGGGAATCTGCCGGCGCGGCACGGCTTCCCCCCTGCAACCTTTTCCGACCATGAACCTGACAAAGTCTTTCCCTCTTTTGGCGGCTGTACTTTTGCTGCTCGCCGGACTCGCGGCCTGCTCTGGCAGCGACGGACATGACAGCAAGTATATTCCAGAGCAGGAGTTGCATCAGCTCGACGCAGCAATCGCGGCCAGCGACACATATTATACCCATACCAAAACGCAGCTCCGCGACATGGAGACGCGAGCCTCGCGCCTTCGGGACCCGGCGCAGCGCGGGTTGGCTTACGCCGAACTGGCCAACCAGGTGCGTTTCCTCGACGCCGATTCGGCCATAAACATCGCCGACGTGGCAATCTCCAACGCGCGGCAGAGCGGCGTGGATTCCGTTGTCACTCTTGCACATCTATCGCGCGTCAACTCCCTCACTTCGGCCGGTATTTTCAACCTCGCGGAGCGGGAGTTCCTCGATATTACCGAAGGAAACCTATCCCCTCAGTCGCGCCTCGCATACTGGGAAGCCGGCCGCAACCTCTATTCAACGCTGCAACTCTACACACAGCGCAACTACGACCTGTCGCAAAAATTCGCACGACAGGCCATGGCCTACGACGACTCCCTGATCCGCCACCTGCCGGAGCGTGATGCATTCCGCAGTTTCCTGGTGGCCGAACGTCTCGTGGTGAGCGGCGACAACCAGAAGGCCAAGCGTAAACTCGAGGCACTTATGAAAAGCGTCGACCCCAATTCCAACATCTACGGCATGGCAGCCTACCAGATGGCGCTGGTTTACAAGAATTTGGACGACGAGCGCTCATACGCCGCATATATGGCCAAGGCGGCACAGGCCAACGTGCGCCAGAGCGTGCGCGAAGGTCTCGCACTCTTCAACCTCGCCAACTGGCTCTATGCCCAGGGCGAGCTGAACAAGGCGTTCGGATACATCAACTTCGCCATGGGGCAGGCCAACGACGCCAACGCGCGGATGCGCACAGCCAACATCGCAACGATGCTCCCGCTCATCGACGACGCATACCGTGCCGAAAGCAAGACCAGCCACGATATGCTCATCATCTACTTCGTAATCCTCGCCCTGGCCCTGTTCATTCTCGGCGGTATGTTCTTCTATATCCTTATGCAGTCCAAGCGCGGTAAGGAAAACGCACGCAAGCTCCGCGAACTTTCCCAGGCGCAGAAGAGGCATATAGCCAACTTCCTGGCACTCTGTTCGACCTATTACCATAAACTGAACTCCCTGGAGCAGCTCGTGCAACGCAAAATCTCCTCCGGACAGACCGACCAGCTCGTCAAACTGCTGAAAAGCGGCCGTTATACCGAGGATAAGGAGGATGAAATATTCAAATACTTCGACCGCACTTTCGTGGAGATTTTCCCCAATTTCATCGAGCAAATCAACCTTTTGCTCCGTCCCGAAGAACGGTTTCCCACGGAGATGTCGAAGAAGGGACTGCCCCTCGAGCTGCGAATCTACGCGCTGGTGAAACTCGGCATCACGGAGAGCACCCGCATAGCGCAGGTACTCAACTACTCGGTCAACACCGTCTACACCTACCGCAACCGGATGCGCAACAAGGCCATCGACCGCGAACACTTCGAGCAGCAGGTTGTGGATTTCCAGGCCGAACACGAATCCTGAATGTCCAGAGGGAAGCATTTTCAGGGTGTCGACAGGCTTATATATAGCTTGTAAATCATTTATATTTGAAAATTCTAATTTTCTGATTTTCAATAGCATAGTGTTAAATAAGTTTGTATTTTAACCATATTGTGGCTTTATCACTTGCAGGAAGCCTCGCCGCGTTGTAATTTTGCAATGTCGAAAGACAAAAAACTGAACTTCCAACGGCCCCGCAAGAGGCCCATACAGATAAAAATAAATAGGTTGAAAATCTGAAAAACAAAAGCAATTAGAGATTTTATCATAGGTTAGTAAGGGTAACAATTTGGACTAAAAAATCGTTTATGTTAGGTTTGTAGAACAAATTTTGATTCGCATAATCGGCACGCCTCTTGAGAAAGACGCGTGCCGATTACTTTTCCAGCAACCCCATAAACCCAAATACAAATCCTTGACGACATCAATCACATCTGGGCAGACTTGTTTCCGCAGTTTAGTTTACGGTTTGTTCACCTGCGGGTTTTGCAATTTGGGGGATTTTCACTAATTTTGCGTGCTTGTTTCGGGCACGGGAGCACTTGCCTTGGGCTGTCCTCGTCCGGAATCCGGCTTCTTTCCTTCCTTTCATTCTGAATATTAACGCCATGGACATCAGGATCTTATCACAGACAGATGAAATAACCCTCTTCACCCTCGACAACGGGCTACGTTGCGTTCACCGCCGCGCCCCGGGCGGCGTGGCATACTGCGGCATCGTGGTCAACGCCGGCAGCCGCGACGAAGACGTACACCACCAGGGCCTCGCCCATTTCGTGGAGCACACCATATTCAAGGGAACGCGCCACCGCTCCTCGTGGCATATCTCAAACCGCATGGAGAGCGTCGGCGGCGAACTCAACGCCTACACCTCGAAAGAGGAAACTGTGGTTTACACCGCCGCTCCCGCCGGCGAACCGGCCCGCGCCCTCGAGCTGCTCGCCGACCTCGTGATGTATTCCGTCTTCCCCGCGGACGAGCTGGAGAAGGAGCGCGAAGTGGTATGCGAAGAGATAAAGTCCTACCTCGATTCCCCTGCGGATTCGGTCTACGACGAGTTTGAGGAGAACATCTATGCCGGGAGCGGCATGGCACACAATATCCTCGGCGACATCGACAGCGTGCACCGCCTCACGGGGGCGGATTGCCGCGGTTTCATCGAGGATTTTTACTGTCCCGACAACATGACGCTCTACATTTCCGACCCGTCGCGGCCGGCGGTCATCGAGCGTCTCTGCCGCCGTTATTTCGGCAAGATGCACCTTTATGCCAAACCCCGCGTCCGCGAAATCCCCGCCATGGTGCAGCCATTCTCGAAGGTCAACGACCGCAACGGTTTCCAGGCCCACACCATCGTGGGCGCGCGCACTTTCAGCCGCACCGACCCGCGGCGGTTCCCCCTCTTCCTGCTCAACAACTATCTGGGCGGACCGTGCATGAACTCGCGCCTAAACCAGGAGTTGCGCGAAAAGCGCGGCTACGTATATACCGTTGACAGTTCCGTATCGCTGATGAGCAACTGCGGCTCGATGATGATATATTTCGGTTCCGACAAAGAGCATGTCGGAAGATGCAAACGGCTTATACTCCGGGAGTTGGAAGCCCTCGCCTCGGCGCCTCTTTCCGCCACGCGCTTCGAAAACGCACGTCGCCAGTACCTCGGCCAGTTGCTGCTCACCACCGACCACCGCGAGTCCACTGCCATGGCGCTTGGCAAGAGCCTGCTCTACTACGGCGACGTGCACGGCCCGGCATGGACAGCCGAACGCATCGCCGAAGTGACCCCCGAACAGCTCCGCGCCGTGGCCGAAGAGCTCCTCGCCGCCGGCCTCTGCGAACTTACCCTTTGCTGAAAAAACTCAACTCAGCCCAATTGTTACGAAAGTAGCAAAAATTGTTCTTATTGTCGGATTCGGCAAAAATAGCTGCGGTAACATTCGCTTAATTCAGAAAACATTAACTAATTTTGCAGTCGCATGAAAATAGGAAAACTCGACTTGGGCCAAAGTCCCGTGATGCTCGCTCCGATGGAGGATGTCACCGACCCCTCGTTCCGGCTTATCTGCCGCGAAATGGGGGCCGCGATGGTCTACACCGAGTTCGTCTCGGCAGAGGCTCTGGTGCGCAACGTCAACTCCACCCTACGCAAGCTGTATATAGATGAACGCGAACGCCCCGTGGCCATACAGATTTACGGCCGCGACGCCGATGCTATGGAAGAGGCCGCCCGAATGGTGGAAGAGGCCGGTCCGGACCTCATAGACATCAACTTCGGCTGTCCGGTAAAGAAAGTCGCCGGCAAAGGAGCCGGTGCCGGGATGCTGCGCGATGTACCTAAGATGCTCGAAATCACGCGCCGCGTGGTCCGCGCCGTCTCGCTCCCCGTCACCGTCAAAACACGCCTCGGCTGGGATTGCGAGAACAAAATAATCACCGACTTGGGTCCACGACTCCAGGACTGCGGCATACAGGCCATCACGGTGCACGGACGCACGCGCTCGCAGATGTACACCGGCGAGGCCGACTGGACCCTTATCGGGGAGCTGAAAGCCGACCCGCGCATGGAGATACCGGTAATCGGCAACGGAGACATCACCACTCCCGAAGGAGCGGCAGAAGCATTCCGCCGCTACGGCGTGGACGGCGTGATGGTAGGGCGTGCCAGTTTCGGGGCGCCGTGGATTTTCCGCGACATGCGCCAGTTCCTCGACACGGACAGCTACACGCCGCTCACCGTGGAGGAGAAATTCGCGGTGCTGCGCCGCCAGATACGCGAAAGCATAGAGCGCATAGACGAAGTGCGCGGCATTCGCCACATACGCCGACACCTCGCCTCCTCCCCCCTCTTCAAGGGACTGCCCGACTTCAAGCCCACCCGCATAGCGATGCTACGTGCCGAAACGGAAGACGAAATACTGAAAATCTTCGAAGAAATCGGAGAAAAATATTATAGCATTCTTAAAGTATAACTTTAATAAATCTCATATTAGACGATGAGGACATTTACGCTCTTATTGCTCGCGATGTTAACTGCCTTAGGCGCCAGCGCCGCTACCGAAGAGTTCGACTACGAACTGACAGTAGGCAGCTTCAACCGTCTGAAAGTGGTAAACAATATAAACGTGGTGTACGTGCAAAGCGCCGACTCGGCCGGTATAGCCCGCTTCCGCGCCCCCAAGGTGATGTCAGACTATTTCCTGGCCACCAACAAAGACGGGCAGCTGAAACTGGAGACGATGCCATACGAAACGCCGGTGAAACCGCTCCCCACACTCTACGTTTACAGCGAGTTCCTTGAAGAGGTGGAGAACGACGGCGACAGCACCGTCAACGTCATCGACATCTCCCCCTGTTCCACCTTCAAAACCACCGTGGTGGGCAACGGCCGCATAACGGTCGACAGCATCCGCAGCATCAACGTGGAAGCCTCCATAAAGACCGGCAACGGCACCATCGTGCTCAACGGCCAGTGCAACAACGCCAAGTTCAACATGGTGGGCACCGGACTGATACAGGCCGACAACCTGCGCAGCGACTATGTAGGCTGCCGCATTCTGGGCGGCGGCTCCATAGGCTGCTGGCCCCGCTTCGAGCTGAAAGTGCGCGGCATCGGAAGTACCAAAATCTACTATCGCGGCAAGCCCGACATTAATAAGAAAGGTGGAGGCAAGCTCTTACCGCTGGAAAGCTACGACGACAATAACGACTATATAGAGGAGAGGCAGCAATAAGGAACCATTCCCCCGGGCCACGGCATTGCCGGCGTCCCCCTCGGTGAATCCCTTGATACAGCCGTATCCTATAGCTTCATGATTACTTATAGTTTTTAATTCAGTAGGTATCCGCAAACGGGGATACCTACTGACATTTTTGATAAATTTTTGGGCGCCGGATAAAAAAGTTTGAAAAAAATTTGGTGGAGACGGAAAATGGTATTAACTTTGCAGTCGCTTAGGCACTCGGGGTGTAGCACAGTTGGTTAGCGCGCTACGTTCGGGACGTAGAGGTCGGAAGTTCGAGTCTTCTCACCCCGACAGATTTTCAACCTAAATTATTGCCGTAACCGGAGATTTTCCCGGTTGCGGCTTTTTTGTGGCGTAAATGTTTTTTATGTAACGGATGTGATTGATGTAGCTGATGTTACAGCGGTCGATGGAGAGCGGGGAGATGGTCCCCCTGTTACGGGAATGTTAAATCTCTTGTGGATAGGATGATTTTGATAAAAAAAGTGTCGGAAAAGTTTGCCGTGTCATAAAGTATGAGTAATTTTGCGGTGTCTATTTGCTCTCCGGTTCCGATTGGCGGAACATAATCCGCTCTTAGTTGTTATTCTAAGGTAGAAACGCAAAACCAATTCGGTTGCAAATCAGAAAAAGACTCGCGCGGCCTGACCCACCCGGCACGGCCGCAAACAAAAAGCACAATAAAAAAACATATAACTCAAAAACAACAAAAGAATGAAGAAATTTTTACTTTCACTCGCAACGTTGGCCCTCGCCGCTTCAACGGCTATGGCAGACCAAATCACGGTTACTTGGAAAAACGAAGGTTTTTCTAACACTGAGGACGTCTCGACTGTCACCAAGACACCTGTCACCTTCACATTCGACAAAGGCACCAACAGCAATGGCCCCAAATATTATACTTCAGGAGAGGCCATACGCTTTTACGGATCCAACACCTTGACAATCAGCGTTTCCCAAGGATATGAACTTACAAGCGTTGTACTCACTACTCCCACCGGAAAGAATGCAGTGAATGATGAATCAACCGTAACAAACGGAACCATTGCAATTGATGGAGGAACAACTACTCTCACAGCAAATGCCAACGTCAGCAGCATGACTATGACCGAAGGTGGAAGCAGCGGTCATGCAAGAATCCAATCAATCGTAGTTAATTACACAGCCGTATCAGGCGACAAGGAACTTGCAGGTCTTCATTTCTCGGAAACCTCTTGCACCGCTGTTCTGGGCCAGGCTTTCACCGCCCCCGAACTGACTAAGGCTACAAACGCTGCCGTCACTTTCTCTTCGAGCAACACTGACGTTGCTACTGTAGACGCAACGAGTGGCACAGTTACACTCGTAGGAGCCGGCACAACGACCATCAAGGCCGAAGCCCCGGAAAACGACACTTACACAGCCGGTAGCGCACAGTACACTCTGACTGTGGTCAAAGGCTACAACACTCTGGCCGAATACCTCGCTGCATGTGGCAACAAGAATGACGAAGGTTACATCAACTTCCCGCTGACCGTTACATACGTAATCGGTGGCAACACATACGTAATCGACGAAGCCGGCACGGCAGGTTTGATTTTCAAATATGACCTCGGCTACGAAGTAGGCAACATCATCCCCGCCGGATGGACGGCACAAACCGACAATTTCAACGGCCTCATAGAACTCAAGCCTGTAAGCACCATGCCCGCATCCACCGAGAACAGCGGCGTTACTTACAGCGAAGTCACAAGCATTGACAAATCCATGGTCAACGAGGTGGTTGTCCTTAAGAATGTGACCTTTGCAGCGGAAACACCCGATACAAAAACCAACTTCTCCGGCACCACGCCCGACGGCACGGAATATACTTTCCGCAACAACTTCACCATTGCTTCGACAGCAGCCGGCATCTACGATGTGAAAGTTGCTGTGGCAATTTACAATACGGCTCTCCAGCTCTACCCCCTCGAGTATCAGCAGGCCGTTTCCGATGTGCCTGTCATCAGCGGTACTGACCTCAATGACGAAAACCAGTTCGCTTCCACATCTACCGTCACCATCACGGCAGCCGAAGGCGCAACCATCTACTACCGCACAAATACCGAAGCCGATTTCCAGGTTTACAACGCCCCCTTCACCATCAACGCCACCACAAGCATCTACGCTTACGCCGTTGAGGAAGGCAAACAGCAGAGCCGCGAAGTATCCGTAACATACTACTACAACCCCTCGCTCGGCATCGACGGCATCGAGATTGAAAACGGTGCAGCCCAGTACTACAACATGCAGGGTGTTCGCGTAGCCAACCCCGAAAACGGTATGTACATCCGTGTTCAGAACGGCAAAGCCCAGAAAGTAATTATCAAATAACAGATAACCCAACCCAACACACAAAGCGCCGGAGGCCCTCCCCTCCCGGCGCTTTCTTTATGTACCACCTTCCGGATACGGAACGTTTTGCAACCATTATTGCGGGGAATTGTGCACTTTTTGCGGCGGCGGGGCCGGCGCGTTTTGGCGTTACGCGGAATTTTTGTAAATTTGCGTCCGCTACCGGTAACCCTGATGTTGCTGTTTTATAGCTACCGATTATGAACAATTCCAGAACACCTGCCATGGTTAAACCCTGCTGTGCCGCCGCCTCCGTGTTGCTGGCGGCCCTGCCGCTCTTCGCCGAAGAACCGGGTGACAGCATACTGCCGGAAACACTCGTCACGGCACCGGCCAAAACACGTGTGGAACTGCTGCCGCTCGACGTCAATATCGTCACCGCGGCCGAGATAAACCGGAGCGCCGAGTCGTCGGTGCTCCCGGTTCTGATGGACCGCATCCCGGGGCTGTTCGTCACCGAGCGGGGCTTCGCCGGCTACGGCGTGTCCGGGGGCGCCGCCGGGACGGTGAATATCCGCGGTGTGGGCCAGGGCAACAAGGTGCTATTCATGATAGACGGACAGCCGCAATGGGCATCGGTCTTCGGCCACGCGTTGCCCGACACTTACGTGGCCAACGGCGTGCAGCGCATCGAGGTGGTGAAAGGGCCGTCGTCGCTGCTCTACGGCTCCAACGCCATGGGCGGCTCGGTGAACATCATCACCGACCGCACCTACGAAGAGGGCGTCTCCGGCCGTGCGCGCGCCATGTTCGGCTCATTCAACACGCAGAAATTCAACCTGCAGGCGGGCGACCGCCGTGACCGCCTTTCCGTGCCCGTGGCCGGACAGCTGGCCCGCAGCAACGGCAACCGCCGCGGCTCCGCCTTCTGGCTCGCCAACGAGTATATGCAGGTGAACTATAACCTGAGCCACCACTGGAGCATCGGCACCAACGTGACGCTGACGCAGACGCGCGCCGAGAACCCGGGCACCACGCAGGAGCCGCTGCTGAGCATGTGGACCTACATGGGGCGCGGAACGGCGTCGCTCTATGTCAACGACCGCTACGGCTGGGGCAACGGCGGAGCGCAGGCCTACATCAACTGGGGCCACCACAAGGTGGACGACGGCTACGCTCCCGGCGCCCAACCACGCGACTACCTCTTCCACTCCACAGACTACAACATGGGCCTCACCCTCTACCAGACGCTGCATCCGTGGCAACTGAGCGACCTCTCGCTGGGCGTGGACTTCGTGCATTGGGGCGGCCACGCCTGGAACGCGGCGAAGGCCGACGGCCGGGAGACCGACATCACCCGCAAGTGCGAGAACGAAATTGCCGGCTACGTGATGATGCAGCAAGGACTGCTCGGCGAGCTGCTGTCGCTCAATGCCGGAGTGCGCCTGCAGCACGGCTCGCAGTATGGCAACGAGTGGGTGCCGCAGGCCGGAGTGATTGTGCATGGATGGGAAGGCTCCGAATTCAAGTTCAGTTTCTCCAAAGGTTTCCGCGCGCCCAACATCCGCGAGCTCTACATGTATCCTCCCCACAACCCGGACCTGCGCCCCGAGACGATGCTCAACTACGAGGCATCGCTACGCCAGCGGTTCCTCGAGGGACGGCTTGAGGCGGGCGTGGCCTTCTACTTCATCAACGGACGCGACATGATCCAGACCGTAAGGCAGGACGGCCGGCCGCTGAACGTCAACACCGGGTGCTTCATCAACAAAGGATTCGAGCTGGATGCCGCCTACCGCATAGACCGCCGCTGGAACGTGGCCGCAAACTACGCCTACCTGCACACCGACAATGCCGGGTTGCTGGCCGCGCCGAAGAACCGCCTTAACGCTATGGTGGACTTCATGCCGGGCCGCTTCAGCTTCGCGCTCAGCTCGAATACCGTATGGAGCCTTCGCAACGGCGGACCGAAAACCGTGGATTACGAACTGCTGAACCTGCGCGCGGCCTACACCTTCCACAAGCCTGGCGTCCACGTTACGCCGTTCCTGAAACTCGACAATATCACCGCCCGCCGGTATGAGGTGGTGTACGGCTGCCCAATGCCGGGAATCACCATCCTCGGCGGCGTGGAGGCAACATTCTAAACCGCAGTGGGAACGACGGCCATGACAAATGCGCGTGCGCGCCTCTCGGTGCTTTACTTCCTGCAATTCGCCGTGTGGGGCTGTTGCCTCACGTGCCTCGGCCAGCTGCTGGGGCGCGGCGGACTGGGTGCCGACATCGCCTGGTTCTATGCCGCCGTGGGATTCGTGTCGCTGCTGTTCCCGGCG
>ERZ780208.2004-NODE-2004-length-15064-cov-2.518955_pt1 | contig 15064 bp, 9 predicted proteins | sample MGYA00511167_ERZ780208 | MGnify/ENA primary metagenome ERZ780208 (study PRJEB29588, sample SAMEA2159202) | human gut metagenome | biome: human gut; feature: human-associated habitat; material: faeces | place: Denmark | collected 2008/2010 ... | reverse complement strand
GGAGGTGTTATTCTTGCAGCTATAATGCAACTTGAAATCAATACGGCGTGGCTTTTTACCATTGGATTTGTTTTCGTTTTGTTGGCTGTCGTTTTTGGTTGTATCTTATTCGTGTTGTCTAATAAAAAAACAAATTACTTATGGGGTTGATTTATTTTATTTCAGCTTTTGGAATATTGATGTTGGTAGGCATTATTTGGGGAATAGGTGAATTGCGGAAAGATGCTTCAAAAAGATAAAGTGTAATTCCCTTTGGTTGCTGTCGTGATTGTATTCGTGCGGCTTGGTAAAAACAAACCCGCCATTCAGGAATGTACCGAGAATGGCGGGTTTTGATAGTATGGAAAGGTATTCGTTTTTAGAAATTCGTTTTTTGAGCTTTCATTGTGCTCTTTCCGTTTGAAAGGATGTAAATACCTTGGTTCAGGTCGTCGATGCTGACGGAAGTGGCATGGTTGGCCTGTTTCAACATACGGCCTTGCAGATCGTAGACAGTGATGTCGTTCGGTTCTGCAAAGTAGAACGTATTGCCTACACGTTGGGCGGACAAAGCCTTCACACCGTTGATACCGTCACCTCCGCTAACAGTGTATGCGGCAAGGGTTGTAGAGAAATCTGTGATGTTGGCAGAGAGAAGTGCTTTGGTTGTGCCGTTCGTGGCTGCTCCGGTTACTAACAGGGGGACATCATTGCTTGTGGTTGTACTGTTTGAGCAAGTGTAAGCCAATGATTTGGTGATTGTTTTCTTGTTATCTTGATTTTGAATAACATAACCATACAAGGAGACTTCTCCGTTGTTTACTGTCATGGCCGTGAAATTCTCATAAAAATGTTGGGCATCGCCATTGCCTTCATTAAGGTTACTTTGGGCAGCCCATTGGAGTTCAAAATTGTTTTTGTTCAAAGCTACGGTATACAAGTCGCAGGCATCTTTGGCCGTAAGTGTGTTGTCGAAAGCAAGAGCCTCTTGGAAACAACCGGCTATATATAAGTTTTCTCCTTCTATTTTCATGTCGTTCACGCTACCAAAGGCTGTAGATTTTGTTATTGTCGTTGTGAACGTTTTGCTGTTTATACGACCTTCCTTAATAGAAGAAACTACATAGCCACTTGCTTCTTCACTTTCGGGAAATACGAAATCTTCTGAAGTCTGGTCTGCTTTGTTGTAAGTGACGTTTCCGCTGGCCGAGAAGCACATGTATATATCGTTCCCACCGGTAGTGAGGCTGATACTTTTCACAGCGGATGTCCCCATGGTAAATAGTCCTGTAGTGACGATGTTTGCAATAGATGTTGTTTGGGATAACGTTGTTTTGTCTACTGAAAATATGCCACCAGAAACATAATCCATGTAGTATCCGAAGAGGTCTAGATACGACCCTTCCCATTTCATGTCGTCCATCGTCAAGTCACCGGTGTATAGTGCAGAGGCATACAGTTTGTTTCCTGCTACAGCAAGGTGGTTGATTTGGATGTTAGGAGAACCTTCATAGCTTCCATTAGGTATGGCTTCGGCTACAGTTGCGTCGGTTTCCGTCCAAATTACCTTGGTTGCTTTCAATGCACCTTCGGCACTGTATGCCGCAATGAAACTGGACACTTGGTTTTCCACTTCTCCGGCCTTGCCGTTGATGGTTTGCGTTTTGCCATCCGTGCTTCCCACTTCTACGGCATCGGCCAACGTTCCGGCCACGTAGACATTGTTTTGTTCATCGGTGGTAATGGCCGTAATGGTGGCTGCACCGCGTAAACCGACAGCCCAGGCTACGTTACCTTCGGCATCGTATTTGGCTAAATAGGCACTGTTGGCAATCGGGTCAAGCACGGCGCTTCCGATGACAATCGGTTGCGTGAATGCTCCTGTGGCATAAGTGTTGCCTGCATTGTCCACAGCCGTGGGAGCTTGGAGGTTGAGTTCTTCCCATTTCGACACGGTATTTTCTACAGACTTGGACCACTTCTGTTGGTCGGCTGCAAATGCTTGCGTACCCGCCAAGAACAGGCTGCAAGCTGCGATAAGTAATGTTCTTCTCATAATGGATAATTTTAAAAATGAATATTAAGTATTGTCATATTGGGTCGGGAGAGGTTATTGGATAAATCGCTCCCGTTCGGCAGACTTCGAGCAAACTCGGTCTGCTCTCACTTACTCGCGATTTTCTTCCTCCAGTCCCGGATTAGCTTCAATGGCATCGGCAGGGATACGCAACGTATAGCGTGAGTCGTCTTTTTGCAATACGTAAGTTTCCCCCTTATACGTCTTGGTCAGTTCCTGACGGGTCGTACGGCGCAGGTCAAACCAACGATGTCCCTCGAAAGCCAGCTCACGAAAGCGTTCATTGTAGATTTCTTCCCGTAATTCATCTTGCGTCATAGACAGGATTTCTGCCTCGTATGTGGGATAGATTGCTGAAAGGTAACGTTTCTTCATCAGTTCCGTCAGGTAATGGCGGGCATTGTCCATGTCGTTCAGTTCCAAGGCGGCTTCTGCGGCGGTCAGGTAGAACTCGGCTGAGCGGAATGTACACCGGAATTCGTTGGTTCCGGTCTTGAGGGCTTCTGTCGCACTGGATGAAATCTGTCGGTAGAATTTGTTTCGACGCATGTCGCCGCTACGGTAAAGAGACATCAATTCTGGATTCACGTATCCAACTCCAAGGGACGAGGCTATAAAAAGGCGTTCCATGGAGAGGATGGCTTCCACAGACTGGTAGTGGTTGGGCAATGTGGTGGATGTCGTGAGTTCTTCCAATTCACCATGCCTGTTCACGACATCAATTGCGTAGTCGTAAGCGTTTGCCCAGTCTCCCATGTACAGGTACACTCGGGCGCGGAACGCATTGGCCGAAAGTATGTTGAATCGATAGGTTTCACCTTCCGGCCATGTTTCCACGTTGAGTAGTTTTTCGGCCTCGTCTATGTCTGACAAGATGGAGGCATAGACCTCTTCCACGGTACTGCGCGACAACACTTCGCGGACATCGCTGTTCAGTTTCAGCGGGATGCCTTTGGTGGTAGCCGGATTACAATGTGTGTAAGGGTCTGCGTAGAGGTTGACCAAAATGAAGTGCATGTAAGCGCGTAACATATAAGCTTCTCCGGCTAATTGGTTACGTTCTGCTTGTGTGGCTTCGGTGATGTTGTCCTTGTTTTCTATTACGGAGTTGGCAATATAGTTTACGTAATAGTATCTTTGCCAACCGAACGAAAGTGTAGTTTGGTCGGGGGCGATGTCATTCCAACACCAAATATCCAGGTAGGAGTTCAGTGACTCTTGGTTTTGTTCGCCCTCCATGGTTAACTCATCGCTTCGAAATGTGGCCATGCCACGGTCAGAGGGTATGGCTGAATAAGCTTCGGTGAGCAAGTCACGAAACTCTTGCCCGGTTTTGGGCATGACCTTGCCGACGGGTTGGATATCGAGAAAGTCGTTACAAGCTGTGAATGAAAGTAAAACAGCGATGAGCCACACTATGTTAAAGCATTTTTTCTTCATTGTTCATTCTCCTAATTAAAAATTCACGTTAAGTCCGAAGATGAAACTCTTAGGGATGGGGGAGGCGTACGGGTTTCCCATCGTTTCTGGGTCGAGATAATTATGATAGTTGCTGGCGATGACCCAAAGGTCACGTCCTTCCAGCGATACGGACGCACTTTTCACTCCGATAGGCTTCAACCAACGTGTAGGCAGGTCGTAAGCAAGGCGGATGCTCTGGAAACGGAAGTAGTTCTGTTTCTTGACGTAGATATCCAAACTGTTCAGGATGGGATAGTTATCATAAAAAGAATATTCCTCCGGCCTGTCGCTGCTGTTGATGAGCCTCGGAGATGTCCCATCTGGATTGTCGGGTGTCCAACGGTTCAGGATGTCACGGTTTGTGTTTAGACCGCGGTCATAAGTGGTCAAACTGTAGCTTGGCGTGGTCTGCACGTGCATACCGAAGTTGAAGATACAGTTGACGCTCAATGTCACGCGTTGATACTTGAATGTATTCGTGAATCCGCCCGAAACTTTCGGGTCAGTGCTACCCATGTAGGTCAACAGGTTGCGTTGTTCTTCCGCGCTCAGAGAACTGGCACCGGCATTATTTAATTGGAAAAAGTCTTTTGCTGAAAGTTTTTGTCCGTCTTTTGTAAGATATAATGGGTAGCCTTCATCGTCCAGTCCGGCGGTCTTGTAAGCGAAAATGGCACCTACGGGATAGCCTTCCCGGCTTGGTGTGGTGGAGTTTTCGGCTACTGTTTCCTGTAAGACGGTATTGTCGTTGAAACCGAAATTCAGATTGGTGAACCAAGTGAAATCTTTGGTGTGGATGTTCCGTGTGGTCAGCGCCACTTCCACACCTTGGTTTTTCATGCTGGCCCAGTTGACCGTGGTGGAAGAATAACCGGTTTCCAAGGGCAGCATACGCATACCGATAAGGTCTGTCCCCTTACGATAGTAGTAGTCCACGCTCAATGAGATAGCGTTGTCCCAAAGCGACAAGTCCATTCCGACGTTCACGTTTTGTGTCTTTTCCCAACGCAAGTCCGGGTTAGGAGCATTCTGCGGACGTAGTGCATCTTCAGGATTGTTCGGAAGAATAGTGGCTTGCACATATTTCCCGATAAGGTAAGGAGAAGTGTTTTTGTCAATGTTGCCTTGTAGGCCGTATGATGCACGAAGTCCTAAGTTGTCTATGGCTGTGACATTCTTCATGAACGGTTCGTCACTGACACGCCATAATCCGCTGACGGAATAGAGTGGAAGGTAACGGTATTTCTTGGCTACACCGAAAATGTCCGACCCGTCAAAACGTATGCTTCCACCAATCGTATAACGATGAAGTAGCGTATAGGAACCGGTGGCAAACCATGAAACGAAAGCATTTTCTGTGAATGTTTCGGTATGGAGGGGCAAGGCTTCTGCCGCATTTTCCGAAGGGAATATGACGGGTACGGAAGTCAGCGTCCGGTTATCATATCCGTATGCGGCAGAAAACAAGGATTTGTATTCATTATGACGGATTTCCGTACCCAACATCACTTCCAATTCATGGATATCCTTGAAACGGTTGTCATATTCGGCCATGGCTTTCCATGTCCATTGGGTTTGGTGGCTGTCCGTAATTTTGTTGCTTCCTCCATCGGGAAGGAAGGTACGTTTGCCATCGCTGTAAGAATATGTGTTTTGTTCTTTCTCCCGTCGCATGGCGTAGCTGTTTTCCCCGGCATATTTTTCGATAGTGCCTTCGTCCCATTGCAAACCGAATTGGGACGTAATTTTAAAATGTTCGTCCAGTTTGAGTTCTGCGTCGAAGATGGACATTAAAGATGTCGTTGTGTTGATGTTGGATGTGTTGGCGCGTTCCTCGAAAATGTTGAAGTCTGATACGATGTCGCCTTTGCTATGTTGTACGTTGACATCATAGATATAATCCCCTTCATCATCGAACGGGCGCAGGTAGGGGTTGGCGATGCGTGAATAATAAACAGGATTAGTGAACCCATCACCGTAGGTCAGGTACGACCTTTGCTTACGGCGGTTGGCAAATACGGAGGCACCCACTTTCAGTTTGTTGTTGATGCGGTAGTCGGTTTTCAGCGTCAGGTTGAAGCGGTCGTTCTTTACGCTTTCCACATTGCCTTGTTCCACATAGTAGCCTAAGGCGGAGTAGTAGGTGGCCTTTTCCGAACCGCCGGACAGGCTTACGTTGTATTCTTGGTTGAACACGTCCCGGAAGAGGATGTCGTTCCAATCCGTATTGACAGCCCGCAGGGCATTGATGTCGGCCTGTGCCTCGGGCGAGAGGGCGTTCCAGCCTCCGGCCTTGTAGGCATCGGTCAGCCCGTAGCCTGCAATGATGCGGGCTACGTCGCCTTTGTTTTCGCGGTAGGTATAATCGGACTGCAACAGGCCTAATTCAAGGTCAACCTTTTCATCAGAGTTCAGAAGGTTGAGGCGGTCTATGTCTGTCTTGGGGTTGTACGTCAACTTCATGGAGAAGTTGATTTGCGGCTTGCCTGCTTTTCCTTTTTTGGTGGTGATAACGATTACACCGTTTGCAGCCCGGGCACCATAAATGGCCGTGGCTGCTGCGTCCTTCAATACCGTGATGCTTTCAATGTCCTGCGGGTTAATACCTGCGATTGAAGTCTGATAGATGTTGTCTATGTCTTGTAAATCTTCCATGGACGGGATGTCTGTGCCCTCCAATGGAATGCCGTCGAGCACCCAGAGCGGGTCTTGCGTCCCGTTGATGGAGGACGTACCGCGGATACGTAACTTGACCGGTGCGCCGGGTGAGCCGGAAGAGGTCACGCTGGACAGTCCGGCAATCTGTCCGGCCAAAGCCTGGTCTATGTTGTTGACTCCACCGATAATCTCATCGGACATCTTTATCGTTGTGACGGCCGAGGTCAGCTTGCGGCGGTCAATGGCCTGATAACCCGTGACGACCAGTTCATTCAGCTGTTTGGAGTCGTTCTCCATGTAGACTGTATAGTTGTCTTTTCCGGCCTGAAGATGAATCGTGGCCGTTGTATAACCCATGAAACGGCAAGTCAGGTTTTGGGTTCCTGAGGGAATTTCCAGTTTGAACTTACCGTCCAAGTCGGTTGTCGTGCCATGCGCCACGGTACCTTGTGCGCTCATGACCGCTATGGTGGCACCGATAACCGGTTGGTTGTCTGCCTTGTCGAAGACAGAGCCGGTGACGGTGCGGGTCTGTGCCGCCATGGACAGAATCCCGATGAACAGACACAAGAGGATACATTCAATTCTTCTCATATTCATTCCTTTCGTTGTTTTTATTTAGTCAACCCAAGTGCCGTTTGGATACGCAGGATCATGTCCTCGTAATGGAAACGGGTGGCGGGGTCGGAAATGTTTCGTTTGTTTTTCAGCAATTGCAGGATGCTCATCAATTCTCCGCGTTTGACACTGATAGCGTCGCTGACACGGTTGATTTGCGTACTATACATGTCGATGAGGCGGGCATTGCGATTATCGCCGCTCATGGCAGAAGAGCATCCGTGGGCGTTGCACGGCAAGGCCGTGGTATTCAAAGCCGGCAGGGGAGCGTGGAGGCGTTTGTTGATTTTCACACCTTCCTCTTCGGCGGCCGCCGTGATAAGTGCATCGACGAACGACTTTTGCAGATTTCGGGTCATTACGTCGAGCTTCTTGCCTGCCATGGTGGGCTTGAATATGTGTTTGTGCAACATGTCTACCATTTCCACGGGGGTAAAGGCTTTCTCGCCGTTCTGAAATTCATTTTCAAACATGCGAACCATACGTTTGTTGTCCAGCAAGTCCCACAACAAGTAGTTCAGCGTGTTCTTGTACATGGCGTTAGGGCTTTGTTCCAACGTGCCGAGCGGAGTTTCTTTCAGTATGTAAGTGTAGTCGGAAACAGAGGTGTCGAACAACCAGGCCGGATAAGTGATATATTGATCGAGCAGGAACTGTACGGCTTCTTTCTGTTTTTCCTTTTCCACAAAAGTATAAGTCTTTTGGCCGTCGCCGACTTCTGTGCTTTCCAAATAGATTCCACCCACATTGGCCATGACATGATAAGGATAGAGTCCCCATTGGAAGACGGCTCCGGCATAGAGCTTGGCCGCGTTTTTATAGGTCTGCCCTTCTTCGCCGGTGGTAGTCCATTCAACGATTTCCGGTACGATACGTTTCAGGTTCTCTATACCGTAGCCAGCCGATTTCATGGCGTTGTCGCCTAAGTCTTCGCTGAGGGAACGTGGGTCTACAGCTTCGCGTGGAGATTGCTCTTCCCCGTATTTGTATATTTTCTCCGTATGGCTGTCCAACAGCGCACGGAGCTGTCTTTTTTCCGTTTCCTCGTCTGGATACCAACGATATCCCCATTCGATGGCAAAGCGGTCGTAGGGACCGATGTGTGGGGAGACGTAAGGTACGTGGTCTTCCGGTTGGGCCACGTAGTTGAAGCGGGCATAGTCCATGATGGAAGACGCTGTGCCTCCGACCCGTGACATGAATTCGGGAGAACGCAAGGAGTCGGTCGGGTAGGCCCAGGATGCAATCATATTATGCTTGAGACCCAAAGAATGCCCTACTTCATGGCAAGCTACGAAACGGGCGGCATCTCCCATCAGGCTGTCGGGCAGTTCCGGATTCCGTACGGCCGGATTGACAGCACCGGTCTGTACAACAATCCATTCGCGTAATAAAGATACGACGTTGTGCCACCAGATGATGTCGGCTTCGATGATTTCGCCTGTACGCGGGTCGATGACCGACGGCCCCATGGCATTAGACTTGTCCGAAGCTGCATAGGTGAATAAGGAATATTTCAAATCGTCTCCTTCTGCTGCCATACTGTCGGTATATTCTTCCACCCGCACGGCATCCTTGAAACCTGCTTGTTCAAAAGCCGTGTTCCAATCCAGAATACCTTTGCGGATATAGGGGCGCAGTTGCTTCGGTGTAGCCGGGTCGATATAGAATGTAATCGGTTTTTTCGGAGAGGTCAGTTCGCCGCGTAAATAAGCGGTTTCGTCTGATGGTTCCAAACGCCAACGTGTGATGTAACGGCGGGTTTCAAGTTCTTGTTGACGGTCGGAGTAGCTGAGGCGGTGGGTCGTGAAATATCCGACCTTTTTGCTCTCTTTGCGTCCTCTCATCGGAGTTTCAGGCAAGAGGCTGAGCGATGAACTGACCACTACGGTCACGTTTACTTTACTCATGCCTTCCCTTACGATGGTAGTCAGTTCCGAAGTGGCCGTGATATTGCTTTCAAATGCCTTGATGTCCAGGATGCGGGAGAGGTCGGCATTGGCAGACGTTCCGAGATTGATGTTGTTGAATACGTCGTTGAGCCCGGTTTGCTTCCCGTTGAACAATTCGTCGATTTTAACCACTACGGTACTGGAGTCCGGTGCTACGGCCTCTATTTTCAAACTGGCGATAAGCGGATTGATATAGTTGTCCGCTACAGATGAGGCTAAAGCATCCGTGGCAGGAACTTCAGGAGTGAGACGTTGTTGGCGGATACATAATTTCTTCCCTTCGCGTTGCCATTCGAAAGTGACGGTTTGATTCTCATAATTGATGCCTTTGTTCACTCCGGCCTCGTTCAATTCCAAAGGCACTTTCTGCAAGCGGTTGGTAACCAGAAATTCACGTCTTAACAGTCGGGTCGGGAATTCCAGATAGAAACTGCCGTTTTTCTTTATGATATTGGCAATTCCTTTGAGGGCAACCGAGTCTCTTCCTGTCAGCTTTTTATAATCAGATGCAACCGAGTCTTTGGGCTCTGCTTTCTTTCTGTTTTTTGCCAGAAGGGGAAAAATGCCTGTATTTGCAGATGCAATAGAAGATTCCGCTATCGTGGTCATAGCGAAAGAAAACAGGCTTATCCATATTATGTTTTTTCTCATTCCTTGTGTTCTATATAATACTTATAATTATGTCTTAATCCAAAATACTATTCATTTTTTGTGCAAAAAGAAAAGTACCCCGACAGTGTTTTCCGACGAGATACTTTGCATTAGATTATTTAAAGACGTACTTCTTTTTATCTCAGACGGGCCAGAGTTTCTTTAATCCGTTTCATGGCCTCGACAATGTTTTCGTCACTGGTGGCATAGCTCATGCGGAAACATTCGGGAGATCCGAAAGCGTCACCGCCCACTGTAGCCACATGACCCACCTCAAGCAGGTACATGGCAAAATCGGTGGAGTTGTTGATTACACGTTCACCGTCTTTCTTACCGAAATACGAGCTGCATTTGGGGAACAGATAGAATGCGCCTTCCGGGCTGTTCACCTCCAATCCGGGGATTTCTTTAGCCAATTTGACAATCAGGTTTTTACGGCGTTCAAAAGCCTGGCGCATATCTTCTACGCACTGTTGTGAACCCGTATAAGCGGCTTCGGCTGCCTTTTGCGAAACGGAACAAGGACCGCTAGTGTACTGGCCCTGTAGCTTGTTACAGCCTTTTACAATCCATTCGGGAGCAGCAATGAAACCGATTCTCCATCCCGTCATGGCGTATGCTTTCGATACTCCGTTGACGATGACTACGCGGTCTTTTATTTCCGCGAACTGGGCGATGCTTTCATGTTTGCCGATATAATTGATGTGCTCGTAAATCTCGTCGGCAATGACAATCACGCGTTCATGTCGTGCGAGGACGCGAGCCAGACCGGCCAACTCTTCTTTGGAATATACCGAACCCGTAGGATTGTTGGGAGAGCAGAGAATCAACGCACGTGTTTTCGGCGTGATGGCCGCTTCCAACTGTTCGGGTGTAATCTTGAAATCTTGTTCTATGCCCGCTTCTACAATGACAGGTTCTCCTTCGGCCAATTTGACCATTTGGGGATAGCTGACCCAATAAGGAGCCGGAATGATCACCTCATCGCCGGCATTGACCAATGCCATGATGGCATTACATACAGATTGTTTGGCGCCGTTGGAGCAAAGAATCTGTGCCGGTGCATAGTCCAAGCCGTTTTCGTTTTTCAGCTTGGCAGAGATGGCTTCGCGCAGTGCGGGATAGCCCGGTACGGGAGAATAGCGTGAATAATTCTCTTCTACGGCTTTGATGGCAGCCGCTTTGATATGGTCCGGGGTGTTGAAATCCGGTTCGCCGACACTTAAATTGATTACATCTACACCTTGTGCTTTCAGCTCGCTGCTTTTTTGAGACATAGCTAAAGTTGCAGAGGGAGAAAGTCTGTTCAAACGGTCTGATAGTTGATTCATATATGTTTCTTAATTTATTGATTCTCGTGGCTTGATGTTGCAAAGTTAGGCAATTCTGCGGATATGTGCTACACTTTTAACTCCTTTTCGATGAAAAAGGTGTCTTTTTGGTGAAAAATCAATCTTATTCCCTGCTGTTATTTTCTTTTTCCAAGGATTTTCAGTAGTTGGAGAAACAAATTCAGGAAATCCAGATACAAAGTGAAACTACCCATTAAAGCCAACTTTTGTGTGCTTTCGTCCAGTCCCATTCCATGCTCACGCAACATGACCTTGATTTTTTGGGTATCGTATGCCGTCAGTCCGACAAAAACGAGTACAAGGGCATATGTGATACCCCAGTCGAGCGTAGTGCTGGCTATAAACCAGTTCGCTATGGTTGCGATGATAAGTCCGATGAGTGCCATGATGAGATATGTTCCCATTTTGCTTAAGTCTTTATGAGTGAAATATCCTACTAAGGACATAGCTCCGAATGTACCGGCAGTGACGAAGAAAGTAGAAGCGATGGAACCTATTTCGTATACCAGAAAAATGGTAGACAGAGTAGCTCCGGTAAGGATGGAATACAGAATAAACAATAGAGAGGCATTGGTGAATGACAATTTGCTGACACGGCCTATCAGGGTAAAGGCTACGACGAGTTCGGCAATGATAAGTCCGAGGAACACGGCCTGATTCCCCAATATGAATTGCATCAGTGTGGCATTGCCTGCCACGCATGCGGCTGTCAGTCCGGTAATGGCCAAAGCGAATGTCATCCACCGATAGACATTACGCATGAGTTTGGAAAACACGGAAGCCTGTTCCGTCTCTTTCGGGTTATAAGCATATATGTTTTTAGTTTCCATTATGTTGTTGTTTTTGAGAGTAGGGTTATTTATTGAAATGCAATGTGTGTCCCATACGTTCTTTTTTGGTTCGCATATATTTTTCGTCGTAGGGGGTGACCGGAACTTCTATGGGCACATTTTCCACGATTTCGAGTCCGTAGGCCTCCAAACCTACACGTTTGACCGGATTGTTCGTCAACAGGCGCATTTTATGTACGCCCAATTCATGCAGGATTTGAGCTCCGACGCCGTATTCGCGTTCATCGGGCAAGAAACCGAGATGTACGTTGGCATCTACGGTATCCATGCCTTCTTCTTGCAGTTTATAGGCTTTCATCTTGTTGAAAAGGCCTATGCCACGCCCTTCTTGGTTCATGTAGAGGATAACGCCCTTTCCAGCCTCTTCTATCATGCGCATGGATTTATGGAGTTGTGCTCCGCAATCGCAACGCTGGCTGCCGAATATGTCTCCGGTGACGCATGAGGAATGTACACGCACTAAAATCGGTTCGTCCGGTTCCCATTCTCCTTTGATAAGTGCCACGTGTTCCAGTCCGTTGCTGGTCTGGCGGAAAGTAATGTCGCGGAAGTGCCCGTAGTCGGTAGGCATGTCTACTTCCGGGCCGCGTTCCACCATGGACTCTTGTTTGAGCCGATAGGCAATCAAGTCGCGTATGGCTATGATTTTGATTCCGAAGCGTGCGGACACTTTTTGTAATTCAGGCATGCGGGCCATGGTACCGTCCGGATTCAGGATTTCGATGAGGGCAGCGGCCGGTTGCAAGCCGGCCAGACGTGCCAGGTCGACAGCAGCTTCTGTATGTCCGGCACGGCGCAGTACGCCTTTGTCTTGCGCATACAGTGGGTTGATATGCCCCGGGCGGCCAAAGGTTTCCGGACGGGAAGACGGGTCGGCCAATGCGCGGATGGTGGCAGCCCTGTCATGCGCGGAAACTCCGGTGGTACAGCCTTCCAGTTTGTCTATGGTTATGGTGAAAGGGGTTCCTAAGATAGAAGTATTGGTGCTGACCTGATGAGGTAAGTCCAGTTCTTCACTACGTGAAATGGTAATCGGTGCACAGAGCACGCCTCTTCCTTCCTGAAGCATGAAATTTACTTTTTCAGGCGTAATCATTTCCGCAGCCGTGATGAAGTCACCTTCATTCTCACGGTCTTCGTCGTCCACTACTATTACGAACTTGCCTTCTTTGAAGTCGGCAACGGCTTCTTCTATTGTATTCAGTTTGAATGTATCCATGACTTTATGATGTTTTATTCGATTTCAGATATCTTCTTGATTCGTTCGGCGATAAACGCGCTGTATTTTTTTATTTGTTGTATATCCTTGTAAAGACGTAACCTGTATCGCCAAATCCGGAAATAAAAGAATATGCCCACAGGGAATATGATGCCTAATACCATATTCCACTTATAATTATGGAACGGGCGCGTATGTGCATGTGTAGACACGATAGGAAGTTTGTTCAAAGCATCCAAGATTGCCGCGTCCCGACTGTTGGACAGTATGGTGATGAGGTTTTCCATTTTTCGGCTCAGGCTGATAACCTCATGGTCGTCTATATTATGGAAGAAAATGTGCAGGTAGTTGGGCGGCAGACGTAACCGGCTCTTTTGTGCGTATGCTTGCCATTCTTGCGACAAGGCCATGAGTTCTGTTTTTACAACGGGATAATCCGGGTCGTGTATGATGACTTCTTTACGGGCGATATGACGGGATATGCGAAGTCCCAGAATCTTGCGTATCACATTGATATATGCTTCGATATTGAATACGGCTGAATCTTTATTGGCTTTATAAGTCAGGAAAATGCCGATAGGGCAGAGCACCATGGAACTAAGCCATTCACCGAACCAGGGAACCCATTCTCCGCTTTTTGCCATTTTTTCTCCTGACACGTTGATGATATAATAGAAGATGAAAATGGTGACGGATATGACAACCGGTACACCCAAACCTCCTTTGCGGATGATGGCTCCAAGAGGGGCGCCGATAAAGAAGAAGAACAGGCAGGCTAATGAGAGTGTGAATTTCTTGTGCCATTCCACCCAGTGTGTCCGGGTAGACTGGTCTATATCTTTCGAAATCAAACCGCGAAACTCATATTCATTAGTAGCTACCGTGCTTTTTTGCATGGCATTCCGTAAAATACTCTGTTGTTGGCTGACGGTCAGTTGGCTGTACAGAGTGTCGAAGTTCAACGTCTGTCGGGCAATCTTGGCCGAGTCTTGTGAGGCAATGTTTACTTTTCTCCGATAAGTCGTGTTCTGCAAGTAGGCAAAAAGCGAGCGGCCGATACTGTCGCTTTTATGTGCCAAAGAATCGAGTCCGGTTTCAATTTCCCGCAAATTCTTGGTTTGTGCGCTTCCGCTGAATACGTTGGCATCCATCATGTTGAAATTGTTGTCGAACGGAATCAGATCGGTTTCTTGGATGAATGTCTCCCGCATATAAGGAACGTTGGCACGAGCCATCATGTTGCCTTGGGCTTGCATGTTACGAAAACGTTCTCCGGCGTACATAGTCAGCATAAGATGCTTTTCGTCTGCCGTCGTTTTGAGTTCAGCGGAGTCGGCCAATACGATTTGCGCATCTTCATACCCGTCGGTCGTACTATAAATCATGACTCCGTAGAGCATACCGTTTTCCTTTCCTTTCTTCTCCACGAAAATGTTGTATCCAGGAATCTCACTGTAGAAGATACCTTCTGGGATTTCCAACTCAGGCGACTTCTGCTTCATGGAGTAAATGAGTGTATAGAACTTCTTTTGCGCCTCAGGTCCGGTTACGTTTTGAAAATAAAATGAACCGATACAAAGCAGGATGTTGAAAATGATAATGGGTTGCAGTATACGGATGAGCGGAATGCCTGCAGCTTTCATGGAAAGCAGTTCGAAACGCTCACCGAGATTACCGAAAGTAATGAGTGAGGCTAATAGAATAGCCAGAGGCAAGGACATGGGAATCAAAGTCAATCCCGCATAGTAGAAGAAATGGGCTAAAACGTCCAAAGTCAAACCTTTACCAATCAGTTCGTCTACATAACGCCACATGAATTGCATCATGAAAATGAAAAGGCAGATGAAAAACGTGCCGACAAAGAGTAAAGAATAGGCTTTGAATACGAATATGTCTATTTTCTTAATGAACTTCATCCCATTGTTGTTCGTACGAATTAACGGACAAAGTTAGTATAAAAAAATATTGTAGCCTTATATTTTAGATGTTTTTATGGAACAGTGTCCTATAAAAGAGCCTTTTCGGTGGCTTCTATAAGTTGGTTAGACTTTGCTATAATGAGAGAAAACAGGATGGAATCCGATGTGCAAGGTGCTTTTTAAAAAGACTGTTTGAGGATAAAATGAAAAAAAGTAGAATTTTCTTTTGGTGGAATGAAAATAATGCGTACCTTTGCAACCGCAAACGAAAGGATGGCGGGATAGCTCAGCTGGTTAGAGCGCATGATTCATAATCATGAGGTCCCC
>ERZ780208.1998-NODE-1998-length-15114-cov-2.536888_pt1 | contig 15114 bp, 10 predicted proteins | sample MGYA00511167_ERZ780208 | MGnify/ENA primary metagenome ERZ780208 (study PRJEB29588, sample SAMEA2159202) | human gut metagenome | biome: human gut; feature: human-associated habitat; material: faeces | place: Denmark | collected 2008/2010 ... | reverse complement strand
TATTCACTTTAAATACCAGCTTCGTTTTTTCAGCCAGCATCTCTCCCCAACCCATGATCCGGGTGGAGATGGTCTCTGTCCACCAACCGAAAGTACTGATAAAAAAGTCATATAATCCACCGACCAATCCACTCACCGCCAATAATTTCGCCTGGTTTCCCTTTTTTTCACCCGAAACCAGCACCTCGGTCGTCGCCGTAGCTTCCGGGAAAGGGTATTTCCCGTGCATATCTTTTACAAAATATTTACGGAAAGGGATCAGCATCAGAATACCCAACAATCCTCCGAGTAAAGAGGATAAAAAAATCTGATAAAATTTAGCATCCAGACCAAGAATATACAAAGCAGGTAATGTAAAGATCGCTCCGGCAACGATCACTCCCGAGCTAGCCCCGATAGATTGAATGATCACATTCTGTCCGAGCATATTATTCTTTTTCATCAGATTTCCGCATCCAACCGCGATAATAGCGATCGGGATAGCAGCCTCGAACACCTGTCCCACCTTCAGTCCCAGATAAGCTGCAGCTGCCGAAAAGACGATAGCCATAATAATACCGAAAACCACCGAGTAAGTCGTTACTTCCCGGGGTTTCGAATTAGCCGGCATAATCGGTTTATACACTTCGCCAGGCTTCAACTCCCGATAGGCGTTATCGGGCAACGAATTTAGCTTTTGTTCTTCTTGTTCCATAAGTTTGTATTATGATGATTAATTGAATTAGCGCAACGATGCTTCCTTTTCTCAAACGATTCCAAAAATAACGATTTAATGTAAAAAGTAAAAGATTAAAAGTAAAAAGATCGGAAAAACCCTTTCTAAGTTTCAAATTTTACTGTTTTTATAAGGATTCGGTCACCGAATAACGACAAACGACGGGTTAAAAGGTCGCCCCATCGGCAATATGGGCAAATTTCCGCCTTAACCATTGGACGAGCCGGGTGGTGACTTCCGGTCCGGAGTAGGGAATAAATTCGTCGTACATATCCGACTGGTTAAAATTCGAAATCCCGATAGAAAGTACAGTGACTCCATTCCGTTGGGCCTCTCGGACCATTTCCCGGACATGTACCCGCGGATCGGTCTTACCGGCAGCTGCTGTCGGTGTGCCGTCGGAAATCATAAACAATAATTTATTCTGTGTGGTAGTCCGGAATTTCTGCGTAGCATAATGGATAGCGAATCCATCGGCATTGACATACATTCCCTCTTGAGAAAAAAGCTTTTTGATCTCCAGACGTTTCCCGGGTTCATGAAACCGGACGATTTCAACCCTTTCCTGCTTTACCCGGTGACCATAAATAGAAAATCGGATATCCGGATTGGCTTCGAAAGCAAGCGCCAGAGCGACCGATAACACCAACTGCAATTCCAGTTTATTTTCATCGGTCATCGATCCCGATAAATCGAGCATAATCACCACTTCCAGCAAAGCCGAAGGGGCAGGCAACTCCTCGATAAAAATATGAGGATTCAAATGCACCCGATACAATTCGTCTTCATCCAAATCCCCGCTCTCCTGCTCATAAAAAACACAAGCTTTATTCATCTTTGCCTGAAAGGTCAGAAAGTTCAGCCGGATTTTAGCGGCTAATTCCCTTGCTCTCCGCATCAAGACCGGATCTACAACCCCACAAGAGGCATCCAGTTCCCGATAGCGTTCTGCAACAGGACTTCCGGCCCGTTTCAAAGCCCCTTTCGTATCCTCTTCGATATCGGCCCAAGGCACCAAATCCAGCGATTTACTCAAATCCAAAAACAGATCGTCGAGGATCTTGACATCGATATCCACCGGAGCTCCTTCCACTTCCAGAGGCAGATTCATCATTACCCTGGAATAATAATTGAACATCGGCGGTAACTCCTCGTCCTTAGTTATAAAACGGGCACTGATTTGTTGTGCCAGCTCCACCACTTGTCGTGGTTCCAGGGAAGCATAATCCGTAATCGTATCCAATAGGCCGTCGATCCATCCCAACCGGCTCCGGTGAGGAAGCAAACGGGTTTTAAACACTTCATATTCCAGCAATTCAGGAAAAAGGACCCGGGTAGCCAGATAGTTATAGCGCACATCGTCCAAATCGGTAAACTTCAATTCCTGTTCAGCCCTCAGTAAGGCCAGTGTAAACTGCATCCGGCGGGCAGCGTTCAGATAATAATAATATCCCGGATATACCCGGGCAATCCTCCCTTCTATCCGACGATCTTCTATCAGATGGATAAAATATTTTTGCTGAAGTGTACAACGGTATTTTTCGTATACTCCCCGGCTATAACAAATATGCCCGACCTGATGAATATATTGGCCGAAAAAAACTTCTGCCCGAACCTGTTCACTCACTTTCAACGAAAGAATCTCGGGATTCATCACCACGGAATTGAAATCCATCCTGGCTCCCCCCTCTTTCGAAAAAATAATCCGTGGCAATTCACCTCCCATATGCAAGGCAATGCGGGCACATACCGGCATCAATCGATAGATATCGGCCGTCTTCGGAAAATCTTTTCCCAATAAATCCAACGGTTCCGGGAAATTTCCCCACCAATTCCGGTCCAAAACATCCCGGCTATACACCGATTCGATCTCTTCGCGGGTCATACCATCTGTACTAACGAGCGGGCCACTAACTGCTCACCGGCAATCACATAATTGGTCAGAATAACCTCTTCGACCACCTCGCGGACAGAATAGCCCAACTGCAAATAGGCTGCGGCATCCAAAACCTGTCGGGTGGACAACGACACGGTAAGAGCCTCTTTTTGTTCGGCCTGTCGCAATAAACGGGCTATCTCTGCCAGTTGAGCCGCTGCAGAAGCTTTTACCAAAGGATAACGCTGCATCATCAATGCCGCTTCCTCCTCGGGAGTCAGGTAATCCAATTGTACCTTGATAAACCGATCTTCGAAAGCAGAGTCCAGCCGTTGGGTAGAAACATAAGCAAACCCGGTGTTACCGGCAGCGACGAATTGTACATTCGTGCCTTTATTATAGCGAACACCCGAATCCTCGTCATACAGATACGACTGTCGCCGGTCCAGAATCGTCATCAGAAAATTAGCAGCCACCATCGGGATACGGGTCAGCTCGTCCAGGAAGATCAACGTAGGCCTATCGGAAGTGAAAGCCTTGAAAAATTCGGAACGGACCGCCAGGGTTTTCCCTTCATCCCCGATAACCAACCCACCGACAAACATTTTCTTCGGCTTAAATGCCTGCCCCATATCGAAACCGAAATAATCCATTTCCATAGCATCGGCCAATTCCATCGCCACCGATGATTTACCACATCCTTTCGGCCCCAGCAGAAAAGGATATTTCCCCAGATACAAAGTATGGCATAAAAATTCCCATTTCCGTTGAGGAATACACAAGTCCCTGGAATGTTTCGGAGGACTGAAAGAAGCGGTCCGAAAATCCGGAAACAAGTCCGGTTGTAGTAGCGAGGCAGTTGTCTTATTCGATTGCATAGGTTTTATTTCAAATCATTTTCATTCCTGAACGGAAAACCATTAAAACACAGTTTATGGTTGTTTAAAAACTTCCGGTTTGCCGAGACTCACCCCCCGTTCCTGCCGAGAAAATTTATCCTTCTGTTCGACATATTATCTCATCTTCGATTTTAGATGAAATCTTCAACAGCAAATCCTTCGGATTTTCTTCCGCCAGAAGCTCCCTTTCTCTTTACAATGACAGAGGAACTCCAAACAACCAAAACCTTTCCTGCAAAGATACCGGATTTCCCGAATTGTATCCGTACAAATCCGATATTTTAGTGCTAAAAACGATCTTCGCCACTCCGTTTTTCCAGTTTCATTACCGAAGGGATGAAGAATGAAATCACCCCCAGGGATAAAATGATACATCCGGAAATCCAGAACGCATTACTTACCCCTATCGTATCGGCGATATAACCGGTCAACAAAATACCTATCATAGAAGGTAATAAACTCAGACTTCCAAAAAGTGAAAATACCCTGCCTAAAGCAGTATGATCGATAAAAGTTTGTAAAACGGAAGTAAAAGGTCCACTATAAAACGAACCGGCCAATCCACCGATAATAGTTAAACACACAAACAGCACAAAAGCATCCGAAGGCAATAATCCCGATATCAGAATATAGCTTCCCAAGGCCAGGTAAGAGCTATTGATCAGCCCAACCCGCCGGATCTTTATTTTCCAGACTCCCAGAATCAAACCGCCGAGCAATGTACCTGCACCCCAGACAATTTCTACCAGACTCATTTGAAAAGTATCTCCTCCGAAATGAGTTACCGTCATCAAGGGAAACAATACAGCAACCGGCATTAAAAAGAAAGTAACTGCAACGGAAATTATCATCAACCAGGGTAATCCCCGATGTTTTTGTACTTCCTTCCAGCCTTCGACCATTTCATGCCATATTCCGGGTTTCCGTTTTTCTTCCGTCCTGACCGGGTCGGGGATCGCAACAAAAGCCAAAGCGGTACAAGCGATGATCGCCCCTGCAACATCCAGCAGCATCACCACCGTCATATTCAGTGAAGTGATCAAAAGTGCTCCTAAGGCAGGTCCGGCAATACTACTCACCGACTGTAACGCCTGGTTTACTCCGGCAATCCGCATTAATTCCGATTCGGGCGCCAACATGGGAATAGCCGCCTGCATAGCGGGTGAATGGAAAGCATTTCCGATACTCCGCAGAGCCATCAACAAATAAATCAATCCCAATTCAGCCTGATCGAAATAGAATAAACCTCCCAGTATCAAAGAACATAGAGCGACAAAACTATCGGCAGCGATCATGGTCAGTTTTCTTTTCCAACGATCGACATATACACCCGCTATAGGTCCTAACAAAGCCTGAGGTAATAAGGTCGCCAACACAGCATAGGATAGCACTTCGGCACTTTTAGTCTCTATGCTCAACCAAAACATGACCGAATATCCGACAATAGCACTACTCAGGATAGAAAACAACTGTCCCGACCATATAATAATAAATTTCTTTTTCCAAAGATCCATGATAAAAAAACTATAAACAAAAGACTAAAAAGCTACAGCTTAAAGGCTATAGGCTAAAAAAGCAATAGGCGATAAAAAAAGGGGGAATCGAAAGCTAAATGAAAAATAAACTAGCCTTCAAAATAAATTATCCTACCCTTCATCTTCATAACTAACATTTTTTTGAAAAGTCGCCACAAAGATAGCAAAATTTGCGTATACCGTGTAAACATAAAATGAAATATCATGGAAAGGAACCTTAAAGAAGCTTTAAAGCATCGCAGAAGTTATTACGCGATAGATAATCAAACCACAATTCCTGATGCTGAGATCGAGGAAATTTTAGATTTTGCCGCTCTTTATACTCCCTCTGCTTTCAATTCCCAATCCACACGGATGGTACTATTATTGAGGGAACAGCATCGACGGCTTTGGGACATTGTCCGGAATACGCTAAAAAAGACGATCCCGGCAGCCGCTTATGCTTCTACCGAAGCAAAAATCAATAAATCGTTCGCAGCCGGTTACGGTACGGTATTATTTTTTGAGGACACCGCTATAATCGAAGGTTTACAGAAAGCTTTCCCTTTATATCATGAAAAATTTCCGCAATGGTCCCAGCATACCTCAGGGATGCATCAGCTGGCCGTCTGGACTATGCTCGAAGACGCCGGATTCGGAGCCTCCCTGCAACATTACAATTCCCTGATCGACAAAGAGGTTATTGCCACCTGGAAATTACCTGCCACCTGGGAATTGATTGCACAGATGCCTTTCGGTTTACCGCTGGAACCACCCCAAAAGAAAGAATACAAACCTTTATGCGACAGGGTAAGGGTATTTAAATAAGGCAATGATACACATATTTACACTTATAAACATAGAATTATTCTGTCGTTACTTATCCGTCTCCGGTGTTCGTGTTCGGGGACCCGGTCGCTTCTGCCGGTCAGTGAAGGAAAGCCTTAACGGACCGGTCCAGGCGAACCGGTCTGACGACACAAAATCCGGAATCGGAACAGAAAGAAAAAATATACCTGGGTTTAGGATAAACATGTATATAAACATCTTTTCTTTTAACCCCGAGATCACTGGCAAATCAGGTCATCCGAATGGTATAAGGATAACGTTTCTTCTACCACTTATTCATATGAACCTTCGAAGCATCCCATTTATCTTTCGGACTATGAGGCATAGCCGGATATCCTACGGGAATCACACACAATGAATTAATTTGTTCCGGGATTCCCGTATATTCTTTCACGACTTCCATGCGATCTGCATAAGGATATGTAGCTGTCCAGACACCTCCTAATCCGCTTCCGCAGCCAGCAAGATATTTTGAGTAACAGCCGAACAATCCAGATACCAATAAGAAGATTTAGTAGTATCCCCACAAACGACGATAGCCATCGGAGCTTCTTTCAACATTTTGGCATAAGGCAACACAGCAGCCATAGAATCGAGCACTTCCCGGTCGTCGATGACGATCAATTCCCAAGGCCGGACATCTTTACCACTCGGAGCAGCCATCCCTGCCTTCAATAATACCTCTACTTTTTCCTTTTCTACCGATTTGGGTAAATATTTTCTTACACTTTTCCGGCCCATAATATTTTCCAAGGCATCCTTCGTCTGGATTTTACTTTCTTTTTTCTCTGAATTACATGCTGTCATAACTAAAAAAATAAAAGATACGATAAGTAATAAAGTTGTTTTCATATAATAGGAATTTATAAATCATCTTTTCCGAAGCTTTACAATTTCCCCTAAAGCCGGAATCTTTACCTGTATATTCCTTTTGCCGGCCTCTTCGGCAAATACAGCAGGCGGATCACTCAGGGGTTCGTCGGATAAATCGAATGTTCCATAATGCATAGGGATCGTTATCCGGGCTTTCATCTGCGAAGCAGCCGTCAAGGAATCATAAGGCGAAATATGGTTCGCTTGCATAAACCAACGGGGTTTGTAAGCTCCGATACCCAGTAAAGCATAATCCGGAGCACCGAACAATTCTTCTATTTCGGTAAAATGAGAGGAATAGCCGGTATCTCCCCCATAATACACCGACAAGTCATCGGTCTGCAACATAAAAGCTCCCCACAAACGCAGTCCTCCGTCGTTTAAAGAACGTTTGCTCCAATGTTGAGCAGGCAAAAAAGTAATTTTCAACCGTCCTTCCTCCCAACGCTGATACCATCCGGCTTCTATCACCTGAATATCGGGCAGCCAGCCCCGGATCAAATCCCTCATTCCCAGACCACAAAATACTTTCATCCGGGGATTGTTCTCATATAAACGGATAATACTGGGTTTGTCCATATGATCGAAATGGTCATGGCTGATCAGCAAGTAATCGATCTCTTTGAAAATATCCGGATCGGCAGGAAATTTACTCTTACGACGGACGAACGGAATATTGCCAAAGACCGGGTCGAACATGATCCGTTTACCACCCAACTGCATAAAGAAAGAATTATGTCCTAACCAAGCCAACGCATCACCGCTAATCCCTTGTAAACTATGCAGTGGAAAAAGTTGAGGTTCCCAATTTTCGTTCCGTTTCTCTTTACGTTGGGGATTGGGCGAAAAACGCCATTTCAAAACATTACCGATCCCCTGTTTAGAGCGATGTTGCCGATTCACAAAACGTCCCTTTACCACAGGATTTCCCCTCCAATAAGGCTTTACTGTAATAAGCCCTTCGTTCCGCCGAAAAGTAATCCGCTCTCCCATGATAAATTATTTTAGGTTACTTTGTGCAACAAATATACGTTTTCATCTCTTATTCCGAGAAATAATCAAAACTAAAAAACATGAACAGACTGTTATTTTTAAATCCGATATTTTAACAGGAAAAATAAAACGGGCCCGGAGCATCTCATTTCTGACAAATGCCCTTCACCCTAAAAGAAGTAAGGCAGTTATATACATATTTACACTAATAAACGTAGGTTTATTTTTTTCTATCTATTCCGATTTCGGGTTTTATACCGTCAGACCGGTTCGCCAATTCCGATCACCGAAGACGAATAAGTAACGACAGAATAATTCTACTATTTAAACGATAATTTTTTGGGCTTGCTTATAAAAAGGCAGGCGTTCTTTCAAATGCCGGAGGACAAAATCCCGGATTTCATGGTCTTCGAGCTTGCTGACGATCGGGCGTTTATGTTTTCCCCGAATCAGCCGTTCTACGATCGTATCCGTATCCGTATTCAGAAACAAGGTGATTCCCTGCGCATTCATATACGCCATATTATCATTGAAACAGGGGGTTCCTCCCCCTGTCGAGAGGACAAAATCCTGATATAGTTCACAAACCTCTTTTAAGTAAAAAGTCTCTAACCTTCGAAATCCGGCTTCTCCGATCGCAGCAAAAATTTCAGAGATACTCCTATTTTCACGTTCGACAATATAAGCATCCAAATCGATAAACCGGACCCCCTGTTCTTCCGCTATCACTTTTCCCCTGCGGGTCTTCCCGCAGGCCATATAACCGACTAAAAAATACTTCATAGTCCCGACATTATATTTCATCCGGATTATCCGTATTTTCAAAATCGAGCTTCATCTGTTCGTCGCCGGCAATCTCTTCCGGATTAGTCACTTCAAATTCGATATCCGTATTGATCTCGTCGGCCTCTCCTTCCTTCAGCAAAGGTTCTATTTCACGAATTTCATTCACCTCGAAGGTTGTGATCCGTTTACCGCGTGCTTTAAATGATTTCTCACCGATAAATTCGTCGGCCACAATCACATCGGCAGGCCGGGCTTCATATTTTCCACCGAATATCACTTCAAAACGAGGATGTCTCTCGTCACTCAGACAGATCAAACGGGAGCCTTCCACCTCACCGATGATGGAATTCAGTTTCACACAATCCTCGAAACGGAAACGTTTCAGGTAATAATAATTCTGTTCGGCATCGAAGAAAACCGCCGACCAAACCTTATCGGCCTCGAACTTTTCAAAAACGATATATCCTTCGTCATAATGATTATTCAGATCAAAATCGGTCGTATGGTAAGTACCATTCTTATTTACAACCAGAATCCGGTCCTCTCCCTGGAATTCTCCCAGGTATTTTCCCCGGCTATCGGTATTCAAACGCAACACATCTTCATCCAGCCAGATTTTACACCCGCCCAAAGTAGATACTCCTTTTTGCACGACACTGATCTTGTGGACATCGTTCTTTGTCAGTGTATTCCCCTGAGAATCACGCCCTTTGATCGACAGCGCAGCAAAATCATATTCGAATACCAGTTTCTTTATACTGGGTTTCGGTTTCAGGCAAACTTTAATCACTTCGGCCTCCCCGTTGGGATTGGCAGAAAAATGCAAAATCCGGGATCCGGCGGTACCTTTAGTCAGGTTATACACTTTATCCCGGGTCACACCGGTAACATTGAAACGCTTCACATAAGAAGCCCCATATTTACCGTCCCGGTATACGACATTATAAATCGTACGTTTATCGTTCTTTTTGAAAACATTCACATATTGAACATCCTTACCGACGAATATCTTATCGGCCACCTTCGTCACATAATAGGTACCGTCTTTCTTAAAGACAATCACATCATCCATATCCGAGCACTCGCAGATAAACTCGTCTTTCTTCAAGGCCGTTCCGATAAAACCTTCTTCCCGGTTGATGTAAAGCTTTTCATTTGCGATGACGACCTTAGCGGCTTCGATATTTTCGAAATTACGGATTTCCGTTTTCCTTTCCCGTCCTTTCCCGTATTTCGCTTTTATCCGTTCATAATAAGCGATAGAATAAGGAATGATGTGTTCGATATTATGTTTCACCACAGCAATCTCTTCATTCAGACTCCGGATATAATGATCGGCTTCTTCAGAGCTAAACTTCAGGATTCGTTTCATCTTGATCTCCAGCAATTTTTTCACATCGTCATCGGTCACCTCCCGGTAGAGTTCCGGTAAGAAAGGCTGTAACCGCCGGTGTACATGAGCGATAACCAACTCCATGGTTTCGCTTTCTTCAAACTGCTTGTCTTTATAGATGCGTTCTTCGATAAAGATACGTTCCAGAGACACATAATGCAGATCTTCCAGCAATTCTTTCAAACGGATCTCCAGCTCCAGTTTCAATAGGGCAACCGTATCGTCTGCCGACTGCCGCAAAATATCGGAGATCGGCATAAACCGGGGTTTTTCCTCCTCGATGACACAAGAATTGGGTGAAATCGATAATTCACAATCGGTGAAAGCATACAAAGCGTCGATCGTCTTATCGGAAGAGACTCCAGGGGCCAGTTGAATCAATATTTCAACATCCCGGGCCGTATTATCATCGATTTTTTTGATTTTAATCTTTCCTTTCTCATTGGCTTTGATAATGCTGTCGATCAAACTCGAGGTCGTACGTCCGAAGGGTATTTCAGTAATCTTTAGTGCCCTATTATTATTATCTTTCTCGATTTTCGCTCTGATTTTAACATTTCCTCCCCGCATACCGTCACAATACTTGCTGACATCGATCATTCCACCGGTAGGAAAATCCGGATACAACACAAAATCTTCGTGCTTCAGATGAGCGATACAGGCATCTATCAGCTCGTTGAAATTATGAGGTAATATTTTAGAAGCCAGACCGACGGCAATCCCTTCGACTCCCTGAGCCAACAATAAAGGAAATTTTATAGGTAAGGTGATGGGCTCACGATTACGTCCGTCATACGAAGGTTTCCAATTCGTTGTCTTGGGATTAAATACCACTTCGAGGGCAAATTTAGACAAGCGGGCCTCTATATAACGGGGAGCAGCAGCCCCGTCTCCGGTCAGAATATTTCCCCAGTTTCCCTGACAATCGATCAATAAATCTTTTTGTCCGAGTTGCACCAGCGCATCTCCGATCGAAGCATCTCCATGAGGATGGTACTTCATGGTATTACCGATAATATTGGCAACCTTATTGTAACGCCCGTCATCCAGTTCGCGCATAGAGTGCAGAATCCGTCGCTGTACAGGTTTCAAACCATCGTTCACGTAAGGGACGGCCCGTTCGAGAATAACATAGGAAGCATAGTCCAGAAACCACTTTTGGTACATCCCGTCCAGATGCTGAATAGAACGAATCTTCCCACTTTCTTCTCCCGAATGCTCCATGATCAGTTGAGGGATTTCCTCGTCGTCTTCTATGTGTCGTTCTGTTCCTGCCGCTTCAGCCTCGTAAGGCGCTGTCTGTTCCGAGGCCGAACGATCGGTCCCGGCCGCTATCTCTTTCCCTTCTTCGTCAGTTTCTTTACGTCCCCCCTCCATATTCAAATCCATGTCAATTATATCCTCGCCCATAACACTATTTCAAAATTACCTTAATTCATCCTTTTCAATATACAGATTGTCGATAATAAAATCCTGACGTTCCGGTGTATTTTTTCCCATATAATAACTCAACACCTCATCGATCGAATCTCCTTTTGAAAGACGTACCGGTTCCAAACGAATATCTTTTCCGATAAAATGTACGAACTCATTCGGAGAAATTTCTCCCAGTCCTTTAAACCTTGTAATCTCAGGTTTCGGACCTAACTTTTGGATGGCATTTTCACGCTCGGCATCGGAGTAACAATAGCGGGTTTCTTTTTTATTCCTGACCCGGAACAGAGGAGTTTGCAAAATGTATACATGCCCGGCCCTCACCAGATCGGGGAAAAATTGCAGAAAGAAGGTCAGCAACAACAAGCGGATATGCATACCGTCGACATCGGCATCCGTGGCCACGATGACATTGTTGTACCGCAGTTCTTCCAACCCGTCTTCAATATTCAAAGCAGCCTGCAATAAATTGAATTCTTCATTTTTGTAGACTATTTCTTTGGTCAGCCCGTAGGAATTGAGCGGTTTACCGCGTAAGCTGAACACAGCCTGAGTATTCACATCCCGGGATTTCGTAATAGATCCGCTGGCCGAATCTCCCTCTGTAATAAAAATCGAAGATTCGTTTTTCCGTTCGTGATTGGAATTGAAGTGCACCCGGCAATCCCGCAACTTCCGGTTGTGCAGGCTCACCTGCTTCGCTCTCTCGCGTGCAATCTTCTGCACACCGGACATGGCTTTACGTTCTTTCTCCGTCTCGACGATTTTCCGTAACAACAATTCGGCTGTATCCGGATTCCGGTGTAAATAATTATCCAATTCCCTGGTCACGAAATCCATGATAAAGTTACGTACGGTAGGACCGTCGGGCCTTATATCTTTCGAACCCAGTTTCGTCTTCGTCTGCGACTCGAACACCGGTTCCTGTACTTTTATACTGATCGCCCCGATAATAGAAGTACGGATATCCGATATTTCGAAATCTTTTTTATAAAAATCCCGGATCGTCTTGGCCACCGCTTCCCGGAAAGCACTCAAATGGGTTCCTCCCTGTGTAGTATGCTGCCCGTTGACAAACGAGTAATATTCTTCCCCATATTGCCGTCCGTGCGTCATAGCCATTTCGATATCCTCACCTTTCAGATGGATGATCGGATACAAGCCTTCTCCGCTCATATTTTCCATCAGCAGATCATACAATCCCCGCTTGGAGTAATATTTATGGTCATTGAAGAATATGGTTAAACCGGTGTTCAGAAATACATAGTTCTTCACCATCGCTTCGAGATATTCGGCAATGTAATGGTAATTCCCGAAAATGTCCTTATCGGCGAAAAAGGTTACCTGTGTACCGTTCGGCTGGTCAGTCGGTTCGATCTTCCTTTCCTCTACAATTTTTGCACGGCAATAACGCACATATTTGGTCTCGCCATCCCGGAACGACTGAATCTCAAAGCTCTCCGACAAAGCATTCACCGCTTTAATACCGACGCCATTCAAACCGACAGATTTTTTGAAAGCTTCCGAATCATATTTTGCTCCGGTATTCATTTTAGATGAAGCATCTACCAGTTTGCCTAAAGGAATACCCCGGCCGAAGTCCCGAACGCTCACCTTACGGTCTTCTACCTTAATCGTAATCTCTGTACCGGCTCCCATGGCAAATTCGTCGATGGAGTTATCCACCACCTCTTTCACCAAAATATAAATCCCATCGTCAGGCGCCGAACCGTCTCCTAGTTTACCGATATACATCCCCGGCCGCAACCGGATGTGTTCCTGCCAATCCAGCGTCCTGATCGAATCTTCCGAATAATTCTCAACCATCAAATTTTATCTATAAAGTTTATTAAGTCCATCCCTTTCAGCACTAAAACATATTGTTTCAATTCGGTTCATAAAGTTGCCAAAGTGCTCTTTCGGCACTTAAAGTATATAAAGCCTAAGACTGCCAGGGGCGCTTTGTTCACGGGACTTTCAATCCCAATGGGCACATCGGCGACCGTAAAAAAGCACCTGCTGTATTCAATGCATAAACCGTTTTTTGGACTGTCATGCAAAAATAATCAAATTTTACTGATTTCCCTACCCGGTTTTTCGGTTTTTTCCGGTTTTTCCAAGCATTTTTCAGAAAGTAACCTGCTTCCGATCTTTCCGCATACTTATTCGGAAAGGCTTACGGGTAAAGTAGAAACGACAGGTATAGATAAACTGGATCAATCCTGAAAACAAATGACTTCCCCGGTCGAAAGAATCCGAAAAGAAAGTGAGATTAAAGTCAGAGAGGTATTGATCAGCCCATACCCAGCCTTTCCGGAATAAACCCGGTATAACAACTGAAAACACAAGACCGCAACGTATAGGAGAAATCAGCAGACATATCTCACTTCTTTGAATGCATATACCCTTTCCCGCCCATCCGTATCTTTCAGGATCAGCTGGCCATATTCATCGATTCCTCCGACCGAAGCCCGGAAGATTCCACGTTCATCTTCAAAATCATATATTCCGGTAGACCGGTACATATGCCGTAAAAAGTCATTTTCCAGTTCGGCATACCGATGAATCTGTTCATATCTCTTCCCGATACATTCCAACAGCTCTTCCAGAACCTCCTGTAAGGGAAGTTCCCGACCGAGTAATTGAAATAAAGACACCGGATTAGGGGCGTCCGATAAAAATTGTTCCTGATTAATATTCACCCCGATACCACACAACGAACTTTGAATATGAGCTCCGGCCACCCGGTGTTCGATCAGGATACCTGAAATCTTCCTTTCCCCCACATACACATCGTTCGGCCATTTCACCGTCACCCCCTCGACATAATGGCTTAAAAAATCGAGACACCCCAAAGCGATCACCATCGACACGGCAAACTGTTTTCCTGCCTCCAGACACTCCGGACGGAAAATCACCGTCATTGAAATATTCTTTCCCGGGGCACTCTCCCACCGATTCGTAGCCTGCCCACGCCCCTGTGTCTGTCGCCAGGTCAAAATCACCTGTTTATCTTTCAATTCACTCAGCGGCAATTTTTCCGCCAGACTATTGGTCGAAGCAACCTCCTCATATTCCATTACCCCGAACCCACTCACTTCATATCTTTTCATACCCTATCGTATATTTTATTCTCTTTTCACCTTACCCTAATCTCCGTCCTCCTATTCTCCTTTCTCCCCTCTTCCGTATCATTAGTCCTCAAGGGGCGATCCTTGCCATATCCTTTATATTCCATCCGTTCCTTCTGAATATGATTCAAGAACAAATATTTATACACCTCGAAAGCCCGATTTTCCGACAGCCGATAATTATGTTGATCACTCCCCGTATTATCGGTATGGCCGGATATCTCGATCTTTACCTCAGGATTCTGTTTAAGAAACACGACCAATTGCCGTAATTCCGGATAAGATTCGGGCCGTAACCGATAGTCGTCGACATCAAAAAAGATTCCCTTGAGAACCAATGTCTGTTCTTTTTGGATCGGTCTTAAACAGAGCGTATAGATTCGGGGATTTTCTCTCGTATTTTCTTTCACTTGCAGGGTATCCGAATAATACAAATAGCCCTGTTTAACAGCGCTCACCCATAATAATTTATTCACAGGAATACAAGCCAGCATATCCGTCCGGGCATCGACCCGGTCGTAACAAGCCAGGGTATCACCGGTCCCCACTTCTGTTAATGTCAACCCATCGGGTATTACCGGCTCACCGGCTTCATTTACAGTCAACAGCCTCAAATAAGAGGCAGGCGGACAAGCCACCTCTTCTCCTAGC
>ERZ780208.1979-NODE-1979-length-15196-cov-2.555974_pt1 | contig 15196 bp, 9 predicted proteins | sample MGYA00511167_ERZ780208 | MGnify/ENA primary metagenome ERZ780208 (study PRJEB29588, sample SAMEA2159202) | human gut metagenome | biome: human gut; feature: human-associated habitat; material: faeces | place: Denmark | collected 2008/2010 ... | reverse complement strand
CGCCCACGACCTGGTCGATCAGGTCGTTCTCGATCTGATGTTTACTGGCTCCTCCGCAGATCAGATGGGGGACGACTTCTACGGGAAACCGTTTCATAATCGCTGCTGCAATGGCTACCGATCCCGGTCGTTTGGTGATGGTCACTTTTTCAAAGGTACCGTCGGCCGTTTGGCGGAATTCCACTTCATCCCGGTGAAAGGTGATATTGATGAAAGGAGGGGCGAATTCCATCAGAGGTTCTATGGCTCCGTATAGTTTGTTGATATCGCTTCCTTTCAATGGAGGCACCAGTTCGAACGAAGCGAAAGGTGCCTTTTTCTGATTGATAATATCGATTACTTTAGTCATTATGTACTGGTTATGGGCGTAGCTCGCCCGGTTTTATAATCCTAATAATCTTTTTCCTTCTTCCAGGGTGATCGCCCGCTTCGTGCAATAGTCCGTCAACTGGTCTGCACCGATTTTTCCAATGCTGAAATAACGGGCAGCAGGATGGGCGATGAGCATACCACAAAGACTTGTCGTCGGATAGATCGCATAAGACGTGGTCAGGGAAACCCCGATTTTAGACGGTGCATCCAATAGGTCGAAGACATCTTTTTTCAGTGAATGATCCGGACAGGCCGAATAGCCGAAGGCCGGGCGGATCAGGGACAAACCTTCACTCAATTGTTCCTGCATCCATTCGGCCAAAGCTTCGGTTAACCGGGCACATAAGCTTTCACGCAGCAGATGGCTGAAGTCGTGGCAGTTACAACTGCCCTGTTTGTCGGCGACTTTCAGGGCGAATAACCCGATGGTGGAAGTTCCGTAAGCCTTGGGACAGATATAATCGGATAAACTCAGGCATTCTTGCCCCGCTTTTTGTTGACGCAACATGGGGAGACGGTGACCGTTATCCAATACGATTTCGTCATCTTCTGCATAGGCATCGAAGAAGTTGACCACGATCGAAGCTTCGAATTCATTGCCGGCAATAACGGTGCCCAACATTTCCAGAGCGGCCTGGTAAGTACGGTCGGCTTCTTCATGCTGATGAATGATTTCCGGGAATTTACCCTTGAATCCCCAGAAATGGAAAAATGGAGTCCAATCGATTTTAGCGATCAGGTCCTGCAAGTCCATATTTTTTCCCAACAGATTGTGTTCTCCGAAACTGGCAGGCAACCGGTAACTTTCCCGGTCAAAGACAGGAGCCAGGGTCTGGGCTTCTGTATAAGGAAGCAAACGGTCTTGTTTATGATAATATTGCCCGCGTATTTTTTCCTGTTCTGCTTTCACTTGTGCGAGGTAGGACGACCGGTCGGATAGTAGCCGTTTCATGATCCCTGCAGTCCGGGAGGCATCTCCCCCCTGGATGACACCATAATCGTATCGGGGTGCCAGTTTTACAGCGGTATGTACGGTTGAAGTGGTCGCTCCGCCTACGATAAGCGGAATCCGAAGCTGCTCTTTCTGTAGTAACTCACACAAAGCTTCCATTTCGCTTAAGGAAGGAGTGATGAGTCCGCTGACTCCGATCAGGTCTGCCCGATGGGCTTTAGCTGCGGCAACGATTTTTTGGTTATCGACCATCACCCCCAGGTCGATGACATCGAAATTGTTGCAGGTCAATACGATACTGACGATGTTTTTACCGATATCGTGTACATCTCCTTTGGCAGTTGCAAGGACAACTTTAGGGCGCTGTATATTTTCTCCCGTACCGGCGTTGTGTTTCTCGATCTCCGGTTGTAAAATTGCGACAGCTGCTTTCATCGCTTTCGCCGATTTTACCACTTGGGGTAAAAACATTTTTCCTTCACCGAATAGTGTCCCCACTTTATCCATCCCCTGCATCAGGGGACCTTCGATGATTTCGACGGGAGAGGTATAAACGGTCAGCGCTTCGGCCAGATCGGCTTCCAGATATTCCGTATTACCTTTGATCAGAGCGAAATTCAGGCGTTCGGATAACGTACGGGTACGCCATTCTTCATTTTTTATAGCCTTTCCGTCTGCGGTTTTCTGCCCCTTGATTTGTTCGGCCAGTTCAATCAGGCGTTCCGTGGCTTCCGGGTGTTTGTTCAATACCACCTCTTCTACTGCTTCCAGTAATTGAGGTTCTATCTCATCGTATACCTGTAACATGGCCGGATTGACGATGCCCATATCCATGCCTGCCTCGATCGCATGGTAGAGAAATACGGAGTGCATGGCTTCGCGTACCGGGTTATTTCCCCGGAAAGAAAACGAGAGATTGGAGACTCCGCCGGAAGTACGGCATCCCGGCAGGTTGGCCTTGATCCAGGCTATTGCCCGGATGAAATCGACGGCGTAATTATTGTGCTCTTCCAGGCCTGTTCCGATAGCCAGAATATTGACGTCGAAAATGATGTCTTCCGCACGGAAACCGGCTTGCCGGGTTAAGAGCCGGTAAGCCCGTTCACAGATTTCGATTTTACGTTCATAAGTGACAGCTTGTCCCTGTTCGTCGAAAGCCATAACGACGACAGCAGCTCCCAAATGATGTATTTCCCGGGCTTTTGCCAGAAACAGATCCTCTCCTTCTTTCAGGCTGATCGAATTGACGATACATTTCCCCTGGGCATTTTTGAGTCCTGCTAAAATGGTATTCCAATCCGAAGAATCGATCATCAGGGCTGCCCGGGCAATATCGGGGTCATTGCTGATATAACGGACGAAAGTGGACATTTCGAGAGCACTGTCGAGCATGGCATCGTCCATGTTGATATCGATAACCGATGCCCCGTCCTCGATTTGTTTCCGGGCGATCCGGGCAGCTTCTTCATAAGCTTTGGCGTGGATGAGTTTGGCAAATTTAGCGGAACCGGCAACATTGGTCCGTTCACCGACATTGATGAAGTTATTTTGGGCTTTATCGACTACGACCTTGTCCAGACCACTTACCACAAGCTGGGCCGGGATAACCGGAATCTGTCGGGGAGAAATGGCTTGAAGGGCTTCACGTATGGCCCGGATGTGCTCCGGAGTAGTACCGCAACACCCTCCCGCGATATTGAGTAAACCTGCTGTGGCCATCTGTTTCAGACAGGAAGCCGTTAGCTCCGGGCTTTCATCATATTCTCCCATTTCGTTGGGAAGACCTGCATTAGGATAAATACTCAACGGACAAGGCAGCGTCTTGGATAAGCGTTCGATAAACGGCAATAAGTCGGTGGCCCCGAACGAACAATTCAATCCGAAACTGAACAGCGGGTAATGGGATACGGTGGTGTAAAGTGCTTCCAGGCTCTGTCCGGTGAGCGTCCGCCCACTTCTGTCGTTGATGGTGGCCGATAACATGACAGGGAGTGAAGTCCTTTTTTCTTCCTGTACCTGGGTAATGGCATAAAGGGCTGCTTTTGCATTCAGACCGTCGAAAACGGTTTCCACTAACAAGAGATCTACTCCGCCGTCGATTAATCCGCTTACCTGCTCTGCATAAGTCGAGACCAGGGTATCGAAGTCCACTGGACGGAATTCCGGCCGGTTGACATCCGGTGATAGGGATAATGTCTTGGAAGTCGGTCCCATACTGCCGGCTACATATACCTGGTGTGAAGCTGCACGGGCTTCCGTTACAGCTAATTTCGCCCCCGCGTAGTTTAAACGGTATACGAGCTTTTCTCCCCGATATTCGGCTTGTGAGATGGCGTTCGAGTTGAAAGTATTGGTTTCGATAATATCGGCTCCTGCTTCGATATACGACCGATGAATCTGCCGGATCACTTCGGGACAGGTCAGGTTCAGGATATCGTTGTTGCCTTTCAGGTTTACCGGATGGGAGATAAATTCACTACCGCGAAAATCGGCTTCTGTCAGACCGTAGTGCTGGATAGCTGTTCCCATGGCTCCGTCGAGGATCAGAATCCGCTTCTTGATTTCGTCTTGTATCATAGTTGTACGTTCGTTCAATTCAAAAAAGTTTGAGTTCAAAATTACCGCATATACCTAATTTATCGTCTTTGATCGCAATGGCGGCCAGTATGTCTTCCTGCTCCCTGATTTTTTCGATGCAGGTCTGGACATCCTCCGCTGTCTGAATCGTGTTGGCGAAAGCGGTTGCATAAGTGTCGGCCAGTATCACGTCCGAACAGACAATCATCACCGCATCGGCTTTACCGAAGCTGAGTGACGGACCGACGGTTCCGGAAGAGGTACAAATCCCGAGGGGGGCATAGGCTGCCTCGATATGCAAACCGACCTTTTCAGACAAGGGGGAAGAACCGGCAAATACCGAAATATCCATATCCTGACAGAGGTCGGCATAAATATCCCCTCCGTTTTCGACGATCACTTCTTTTATACCGAATCGTTTTTTCAGGTTTTCCCCTACTTTCAGAGCGACGGCGCCGGCTACGGCACTCATCGGGCCGATACCGCTTGTTTGTGCTGCCCGCGACATCTCTTTGAATATGCCGGGAGCATCCTCGCTTGCCTGAAAGGGGGTTAAAGCCTGGGCATAATCCGGATGTAAACCGATCCAGCGGTCCATATCCGTCCGTAATTCCCGGACAAATCGTTCTGCACAGACCGGTATTTCCGGTTGCCAGGAACCCCGGTCCACGCCGATACACAGATCGGTTTCTTTATAAGCTATGGTAAAATAGCTCCAGCGATCCTGACGGAAGTGCCTGCGATAGGTACGATCGATATATTCCATACGGCATAGGGTAAATTCAGGCTTCGGCAAATTCGATCCGGAATAGTTTGAGAGGACAAGCTTTCAAACATAATTTGCAGGCAATACATTTTTCCGGATTGAAATGCAGTTTCCAATCCGGTGCCCCTATGGTCAACGCGTGGGAAAAGCAGGCCGATACACAGTTGCCACAATCGATACAGAGGCTCGCGTCATACGATACTTTACTGGATACCGGACTTACCGTAACTCCGTTTTCGATTAAATAGGCGATACCCTGGTCCAGTTTGTCGGTATCAGCTTCGAGTTCGACCAATAGATTACCGGATTTCCCGGCTTGTATTTCGGCTTTCAGTATATTGATCCGGATATCGTATAATTTGACCAGGTCATAGGTCAGCGATCTGTCGGTAGCATCTACCGGGAAGGATAATACAACTTTCTTTATCATGATGTTTCTAATTGACAAGGTTTTAAATTTTAATCTTCAATGGCTTTCAATCCGTTCAGGCTGGCTTGTACAGGCATTGGCCGTACCGGTTCGGTGAGTAAAAATTCACCTTTCTGAATCCAGCTTTTCAGTAAATCTGCGATTTCCCGGGCTTTGGCCAGACTGGAAAGGGGCGCTGTTCTTACTTTATGGCCATTGATTTCGATAGCACCACTTTGTAGAGCGGCATAATTCGTTTTTCCCAGGATTTGATTGCCATTCCCATAATCGACGACAGTCGTTTCGATTTGTTCATTCCGGATAGACACTCTTTTTGCCAGATCTTCGTCCAGAATAGGGATAGGAATTCCGATTCCGACATATAAGGTGATACCGTATTTTTCGATATATGCCCCCCGGAGGTATTGGGTGTTCATGTTTTTCAAGTCACCCACAACGGCTATCGTACGGGCATTACTAGTGGGAATACCGTGTTCATTTACCGCTTTGGAAGTGTTGAACTGAGTGCCGTTCCAAGTGACATAACCGTCTGTACCGCAAAGGAAAATATGAGTTCCCAACCCGATGGTCCGGCATTCCGGATCGTTAAGCAAGGGCGATAGCTCACCGGCAGAACTGTAAGAGGCATTCCTCATCTTAGGAAGCAGCGTACCCATGTAGGTATATTTGATCTGATCGGTGGTGTTGGTCGCTACATTATAGTTTTGGTAACAATTTCGCGGATTGTATAAGATAGCTTCATTGATGCAATTCTTGTTGATAATAGCTTTTATATGTTTGCGGGGATAACAATCCGTCCCTTTTCCCCAGGCTTCCAGTGTAATGTCTTTACCATTGACCAGGTCTTCGATGATATGGGCTCCGCCATAAGCCGGAGAGGATGGGTTACAATCTGTAGCGCCGACATAAGTATCTACCGCTGCCAGTCCACCACTAACCCGGACGCCGTTCAATTCGATCTTCTCCATCCGGATAGGGGGATTGGAATGACCGAAATTCAAAAATGCACCCGAAGAACACATCGCTCCGAAAGTGGCGGTGGTTACTACGTCTACTTTTTCTGCAATTTCTTTGGGTGATAATGTCTTGGATAATTCGGATACTTCTTCGGCTGTCAGTACTACGGCAGTCCCTTTTTTTATCTTTTCATTGATTTCTGCGTAAGTTTTCATTTTGTCGTTTTTTAATGAGCGTTTCATGTCTGGGGCGTTTACCCTTTAAATTGGTCAGGATATAGTTCGGATTCGACTATACCACTATAAAATAAACATTAAACCGAATGTTTATTAACGGGGCTTGCCAACTACTACCTGGTAGTATCGTAAGCCGGTAAATCGGAATAGGGAGTATAAAAGATCAGCGCATGCAGCGCATGTCCATAGAAGATACAAAAAGAGAGAAGAATTTGAGATTCCGGTTTCTCCGGTCGGTGATGTGGGTTAAATAATCTGCTTTTTTCATCTTACTTTTGTTTTAAATTATAACTCCTGTTATCAGGCCGGGTTTTGGCACCTTTCGGAAAGTTCCGGAGGTTGTCGGAGTTTCATAGAGCCCAGTCTCTCAACTCCTCTTTATAATTCAAACAATCTTTCTTAAGGATTGAATTGACAAGACAAAGAAATAGGAAATATTTTGAAAAAACAAATGAATGCCGGGGAAAAAATGTGCTAACGTTTTAAATAGCCCACAGGGACGGGCAGTGGGCTATTTTTAAATGTGGTCTTAAATAATCTTTAGTCCCAGGGTGAAATTGAACGACCGGGGAGCTTTCAGTTCATGACCTAAATTTTTGAATGCTTTTTCATAATCGATATCGAAGGTCAGTTTCCAGACCTCTACCCCGACGCCGACTTTACCGTGCCAGTTGGTTTTATCGGTACTGATATCTCCTAGTTTTTTCAGGTTTTTTACTTTCCCGACGGAAAGTACCGGTCCGAGGAAGGCCCGTAGTTTAACGATAGATAAATCCAATACTTGGAAACCCAACATAATCGGAATATCGAACGTGTTGAGTTTCAGATCGAAGTTGTCAGGATTTTCTCCTAGTGCCTGTGCCTTTTCTTCTATCACACTTCTCTTATGCGAATAGTTTAAAGCAGGTTCCAGATAGAGTTTTCCCAGATTGACGCGCATAAATGCGCCGACCATATAGCCAGTATTGGCTTGTGTCCCGATAGCCTGGGGGATATCTTTGAATTTTATCCGCCGTGAACACCCAGATTGATCGGTAATTGGGCCATCGCTCCGAAACCCAGGCAACAGATGCATAATAACGTAAAAATCTTTTTCATTTCGTTTTATTTTAAATTGCTGATTACATCCTTCTTTTGAATTCCGACAGAATAATACCGGTAGCTACTCCGACGTTCAGCGATTCGGTCGATTCGCTATTCCGGGCGAAACTCGGAATTGTTAGTTTCTGTCCGGTCAGCGCTTCTATTTCTGCTGAAATACCTTTCCCTTCGTTCCCCATGACGATCAGGCCCCGGGTACTTAATGCTGTCGTATAAATATTTTTCCCATCTAAAAACGTGCCAAAGACAGGAAGGCCTTCTTGCTTCAGTTCGTTCAATAAAACAGGGAGATCCGTATAGAACGTCTTGACCCTGAAGATGGCCCCCATGCTGGCTTGTACACATTTGGGATTATAAACACCGGCACAATCGGCATCACAGAATATGTTTCCGATTCCGAACCAGTCTGCCACCCGGAGGATGGTACCCAAATTACCCGGATCTTGTATCCCGTTCAATACCAGGGATAAAGAATCGAGAACCTCTTCCTTCCGATAGATATGGACAGGTATTTCGGCCAGTGCGATGACTTCGGGTAAAGATTGGAAGTTGGATATCCCATGCATTTCCCGTTCATCGGCTTCAATGATATTTACGTTTGACAACGCTTTTTTGTTTTGTTCGAGCCAAGACGGGAAAGCGATCAGGGAGTGGATTTTCAGGGGAGAATGCAACAGTTCTCCGACCAGTTTTTCCCCTTCGATTTTAAAGAGATTATATTTTTCCCTGAATTTCTTTTTTTCAAGGTTTTGGACTATTTTTGTTACCTGTTTGCTTAACATGGTTTGTGCCTCTACATCGGTTTTAGCGTGGTTTTAATCCTGAATAAAGAGCAATTCAGAAGCTGTGCAAAAGTAGTAACATTTTTTGAGATTTGGAGAAGTGGGTTCCATATAAGATTGTTTCGGAATATTTTATCAGCCAACCGTTCATCAGCTTACTGAAAAAGCGAGGGGGAATTTTGTTATTGACGGGCTTTATGCTGGTCATGGTATCGTGTTCGCCTACCCGTTATGTGGGGAAAGATGAATATCTGTTGAATAAGGTGAAAGTGAGGGTAGAAGAGAAAGGGGTGAATTTTTCTGAATTGAAAAAAACGGTGCGGCAACGTCCTAATACGCGGATATTGGGAGTGGCTCGTTTTCATCTGGGACTTTATAACCTGAGTGGGAAGAATGAGAATAAGCGCTTTAACAAATGGTTGCGTTCCATCGGTGAAGCTCCTGTGATTTATAGTCCTTTCCTGACCGACAGAAGTGTGACCCAGTTGAAATTGTACCTGAACAATAAAGGTTTTTATAAAGCTGAGGTGACGGATTCCGTTTGGTTTAAAAAGAAAAAGGCCCATGTTGTGTACCGGATTTATCCCGGTCCGCTGACTCGGGTAAAAGATTTTACTTTCCGGGAAGACAGTAGTTTCCGGGCCGGAGGATTACCCGAAAGCTTTCCGTTAGTACAATTGGTTTTGCGGGACACCAATCACACTTTGTTGCATCAGGAAATGCCGATGGATATAGAGATATTGGAAGATGAACGGGAACGGATCATTCATATGCTCCGGCAAAACGGGTATTATAATTTTTCAAAGAATTTTATTCATTATTATGCCGATACCTCGCGGAGCGGTAATCCGGAACAGGCTCATCTTTTGCTGAGCATCGTCAACAGTGTGTCCGACAGTATGGCTTACCGCAAATATAAAATAAAGCACATTCAGGTAAATTTGGATTATGATCCCCTGCTGATGGCCAATGGACTCGATTCGCTTTACCGGCATACCCGTTACGGTGAATATGGGATTGTTTATCGTGGCCATATGAAGATTAAGCCGAAGGTGATCCAGGAAACGATCCAGTTCAAGGAAGGAGAATTTTATGATGTCCGTAAAGTGGCTGATTCCTATTCCCGCCTGCAAGCCTTGAATCTGTTTAAATTTATCAATATTATTTTCCGGGAAGAGCAAAAGGAAGACGGTGAGCCGGTGTTGTTTTGTGAAGTGCAGCTTACTCCGCTCAAACGGCAGTCTTATAATGTCTTTCTCGAAGGGACCAACAATTCCGGGAATATCGGGGTCGGAGGTAACTTTGCTTATAATCACCGCAATTTGTTTCATGGGGGGGAGAATCTGACCTTGAGTGTATGGGGGGCTTTAAAAAAAGAGAAATTGAAGGAAAATGAAATTTTCAGTACCACCGAAGTCGGTACGGAATTGAAGTTAGTGACACCTCAATTTTGGATGCCGGTTTTTCGTATGGATGAATTCCGCCGTAATTTTGCTCCTAAAACTTCGATCTCTCTCTCCTTCAGTCAGGAAAATACACAGTTTTACAAACGCCGTGTAGCTAGTGCTAAGTTCGGTTACCTTTGGCGGCGGGCAGATAATAAATGGCGGTATAATTTCGATCTCATCGATCTGAATTATGTGCTGATGCCGAGTGTCGATTCGAGTTTTATCAGTGAATTGAAAAATGAATATATCAAAAGTGCCTATACCAACCATATGATTCTGTCGGCGAATTTTTCGGCTGTGTTTACCGACCAGGTGGTCAATTCTGCACAAAGTTTTAATTATTTCCGGGGTAATCTGGAGACTTCCGGGAATTTTCTTTTGGCTATGGATAAACTTTTAGGGGCCAGAAAATCCGGTTCCGAGGAAGAACGTTTTTATAAAATTCTGGGTGTCCGGTATGCCCAATTTATCAAAGCCGACGGTGAATATCGGTTCAATCATTACCTGAATAAAGCCAATTCGGTCGTCTACCGGTTGTTTCTGGGTTGTGGTTATCCCTACGGTAACATGAAGGCTTTGCCTTTTGAAGAGGCTTATTATTGCGGAGGTGCCAACGATATCCGGGCCTGGCAGGCGAGAACTTTGGGACCGGGATCTTATGCTCCGCCGGATAAATATCCGAATAATGTAGGGGACTTTAAGTTGGAAGCCAATGTGGAATATCGGTTTAAATTATTCTGGTTATTAGAAGGAGCTTTATTCATCGATGCCGGAAATATCTGGAATATCAATCGGTATGAGAATCGTCAGGGTACGAAGTTATCCTCCGGATTTTATAAACAAATCGCAGTCGGAACAGGGGCCGGACTTCGGTTGGATGTCAATTTCTTTCTGCTGCGTTTTGATCTTGGTTTGAAATTACATGATCCGATGCAGGCCGAAGGGCAACGTTTTGTGTTGTTGAATCGTAATGGAGGTTTTAATAAATCTGTATTTAATATAGCTATCGGATATCCGTTTTAATTTTAATGAACTTACTATGTTGTCCACTATTCTCGTTTATGTTTCGCTTTTTTTACAGGTTGCTGCTGCCGTTATTGCCATTAGCTTGTTTAAGCGGACAAAATTCAATGCTTCCTGGATTCTGATTTCCGTCGGATTTTTGTTGATGGTGGTGTCGAGGGTCTTCGATTTATGGCCTACGATTTATCCCGAAATGGAAGATGAATTGGCTATTGTACAGAAGGTTCTGGCTTTTATCATTGCTTTGGTCCTCCTGATCGGAGTATTTTATATCCGGAAAATTTTTCAATTTATGCGAAGAGTGGATGAGATCCGGCGCGAATCAGAGAAACGGGTACTGGCAGCGGTTATCCGCACGGAAGAGCAAGAACGGCAGCGTTTTGCGAAAGAGCTGCACGATGGGCTGGGACCTTTGCTGAGTGTGATCAAAATGCTGGTCTCGGGGTTGGATACCAATAAAGAAAGTGAAGTCAACGAAAAGATAAAGCAGAATTTGCGGCAGGCTGTGGATGAAGCGATTAGCGGGGTCAGGGACATCTCGGCCAATATCAGCCCGCATATCCTCAACAATTTTGGCTTAAAAGATGCGGTAGAGGCATTCATAAAACGGATGCGGCAAGCCGATAATTTTAAGGTGTATTTTACTACTAATCTCGAAAATCAACGTTTCAATTACAATATCGAAGTGGTGGTCTACCGCGTTATCTGCGAGTTGATCAACAACACATTGCGGCATGCTGCAGCCTCGAAAGTGACGATCGATTTACAACTCGAAGAAGGAATATTATATTTAGAATATACCGACAACGGTATCGGATTCGATGTAAACCGTATTTCCGGACATACCGGTATGGGATTGGATAACATGCGTTACCGGCTGCAATCCGGTAACGGGGATATCGAGATTGTCAGCGAGCATGGAAAAGGGATGCGGGCCAACGCTTTTATTAAAGTCTTTTGACTTTCTGACTTTATTTTTATCTTTGTTTATCAGTTACGGATGTAAATGTTTATCGATTCATGGACACAAAGAATTTGAAAAAATTAAGAATCTATATTGTTGACGATCATAAGTTATTCAGGGAAGGATTGAAATTGCTTTTGTCTACCCAGGATTTCGTACACCATATTTACGAAGCTTCCAATGGACGCGACTTTATTGAAAACCTCTCCTTTGTAGATTGTGACCTGGTGTTGATGGATATAGAAATGCCCGAGATGAACGGGATAGAAGCTACGGAACAGGCTCTGCGGATCAGGCCGGATTTGAAGGTGATCGTGTTGTCTATGTACGGGGATGAACAGTATTACTATAAAATGGTCGATGTCGGAGTAAAGGGGTTCGTTCTCAAAAATTCCGGTATAGAAAAAGTGATTGCGGCAATCCGGGCTGTCGCCGCCGGTGAGAATTACTTTTCCGAGGAGTTGCTGGTGAATATTCTCAATAATATGCGTGATGGCGGGCAACATAAACCGGAACCTGAAACCCCTGATAATGAAATATCCGAGAGAGAACTCGAGATTTTGTATCATGTATGCCTGGGACTTTCCAACCAGGAAATTGCAGATAAACTTTTTATCAGTAAGCGGACAGTGGATAAACATCGGGCGAATCTGTTGAGTAAGACCGGATGCCGGAATACTGCAGCGCTTGTCATGTATGCAATTAAAAATAAGATGATAAATATTTAGATGAACGGAATGATATTTGCAGCGGGATTGGGTACCCGTTTGCAGCCTTTGACGAACGATCGGCCCAAAGCATTGGTGGAAGTAGCCGGTAAGCCTTTGCTTGAATATGTCATACGGAAAATGATAGCGGCGGATGTACAGCGTATTGTGGTGAACGTGCATCACTATGCCGACCAGATAGAAGCTTTTCTGTGCGAACGACATTTTTTCGATTGGGATATCGTGATTTCCGATGAACGGGAGAAATTACTCGATACCGGGGGCGGACTTCTGAAAGCCAGGGAGTTGTTCTGCCCGGGTGAATCGGTGCTTATTCATAATGTAGATATATTTTCAGATATCGATATACCTGCCTTGCTCCGCTTTCATCGGCAAAATAAGGGAGATGCGACCTTGGTTACCCGGACCGGCGGGAAAGGCAGAGGATTGAGATTTAATCGTGAAGGGATGCTGAAAGGATGGGAAAATAAGGCCACAGGGGAACAAAAACCGGTAGATGAAGAATTTTGGGATTCCCGGAACTATGCTTTCTGTGGAGTGCAGGTGGTGAGCCCGGAATTTTTAGAACGTATGTCAGGAAAAGGGGTCTTTTCGATTATAGACGAATATCTGTCACAGGCCAGGCTTCACCCGATACTGATGTATTTTTACGAAGGACGTTTTTTAGATTTAGGGACTCCTCAGGCGATTGCCGAAGCCGAAACAATGTTGATCGGTTCGTGCAACCCGTAAGGATCTTTTTACGTTAATTAAAGACTTTACGGAATAGCAGGAGACAGGCCTTGCAGCGCTTTTTTACGATCTGGATAATGGTAATTGCGAAGAATAAAGCTTAAGCATGAAAAGATTTTTTAAATATCTGGGCAGAACGATTTTAGCAATTTTAGGGTTGCTACTGCTTATCGTGTTTTTGCTTTATTTACCTCCTGTACAAGATTTCCTTTTGCGCAAAGCCGAACGTTATGCTGCTTCGCATTACGACTTGGAAGTCCGGATCGGGCATTTCCGTTTGGGTTTTCCTTTTGATCTGGTTTTGGACGATGTGTATGCCGGGAAAACTGCCGGAGATACCCTGGTTGCTGCAGAGGCGATCCGGCTTAGGGTGAATATCGATCGGATATTTCGTAAAGAACTCGGTATCGAACAGTTAGGTCTGAGACAGGTGAAGTTCGGATTAGCCGGCGATACTACCGGTATGCAACTGAAGGTGGCTGTCGGGAATTTGGGGGTGCAGGAGGGACGGATCGATTTGGAACGGAAAAAATTGATAGTCGCTGAGATTAGCCTGGAAGAAGGGGATGTTTTTTTGAAATCCGGAGCCGGAACAGTGGAAGATACAGTGCAGAGTAATCCTTTGGATTGGGGGATCGAAGTCAGGCAGATAAAGATCCGGGACGTCGGTTATCGCATGTATACCGAGGGGTTGCCTTACCTGGGGGCCGGAATAAAGGACGGTTCGCTGACTGGCGGAAAAGTTTTGTTGGGGGAGCAATCCGTCGAAATAGATGCTGTCGCTGTCGGAGGGGCTTGGTGTGACATGCAGATGGGAACGGAACAATCGTCCGGGACACCGGTCCCCGACCCGTCCGGTAGCCAGCCTTGGCTGATACGTGCAGGGAGATTACAATTGGAGAACAGTGCCTTTAGCATGAAGACTGCCGATGCCGGGCAAACCGATTTGGTGCTGTCCGGTATTGCCGTACAAATCGACAGTGTATATAACCGGGGAACGGTTGTGCGGGGAAACCTGGTAGATCTGAGGGCTGTACAGCAAAACGGAATACAGCTGCAACAGATGCAGGCACAGGTGGATCTCGATTCGGCCCGGACAGCATTGAGGGGGGCATTTATCCGCACCGCTCATAGCAAGATCGAGTTGACAGCCCGGGCCGATACTTCGATGAATAATCTGATGAAACGGGTACCCTTGATCGTTCAGCTGAATGCCAGGGTTGGGCTGGCCGATCTTACTCCCTTTTATGACGGAATCCCTCAGGACTTAAAACATAGTCAGGTAGATTTGAATACGACTTTCAGTATAGATGAAAACAGAGTCCGGTTCGACCGCCTGGATGCCGGTATGACCGGAAAATTCCGGTTGACTGGAAAAGGACAACTGCAATCCTACCGGGACCTGAAAAAAATAAGTGGGGTGATCGATTTGCGGGCGGAGATGCCGGACGCTACCTTTGCTAATGTTTTCTTAAAAGAAGGAATCGTGAAGATCCCGGCCGATGTATCCTGGTCGGCGAATCTGAAGGCTAATCAGGGAGCTTTGGAGGCTTTGGTGCGCTTGTGTTCCGATGCTGGTTGTATGACCCTCGACGGGAGTTATGATTTGAACCGGGAGACATATAACGGCGAATTGACCCTGAGCCGTTTCCCACTCGATCGCTTTTTGACTGTCGATTCGTTAGGAAGCGCCTCGGCCAATTTCCGGTTGGAAGGCCGGTATTTTTCGTGGCCTCAGGCAAAGACCTCGGTAAATGCCGGAATCCGTCAGTTGTTTTATAAAGAGCACGAATATAAAGATATTACTTTACAGGCTACCTTGGATAAGACGCATTTACGGGGGACTATGGTTAGTAAAGATCCCGATGCTCCTTTGGATTTGGTTTTCCGGGGAGATTCGCTGCAACAACAGTATCAGGTCGGTTTGGGTGGTTATATCGGCAAGGTGGATCTGCAGGCCCTGCATTTGATGCAGGAATCTTTGACTATGGGGCTGAAAGTAGATTTGCAAGGTTTTATCGGGGAACATTCCGCTTATGCTTTAAAAGCCCGCTTCGATAGCCTGAGCATGGCAGATAGCAGGAAGACTTATACCTTGGGAAGCCTGGATATCGATATGGCCAGCGAT
>ERZ780208.1952-NODE-1952-length-15348-cov-3.103250_pt1 | contig 15348 bp, 10 predicted proteins | sample MGYA00511167_ERZ780208 | MGnify/ENA primary metagenome ERZ780208 (study PRJEB29588, sample SAMEA2159202) | human gut metagenome | biome: human gut; feature: human-associated habitat; material: faeces | place: Denmark | collected 2008/2010 ... | reverse complement strand
TATTTATTCTTTGTGCATGAAGATGTTATATTTCATAGTTATAATTGGGGAAAGATAATAGAAAATAAATTAGCGGAGCCTGATTGTGGACTGATCGGTTTTGCTGGTTCTAAAGCAATGATGAATAGCTATGGAGGCTGGGGGCAATATGATTGGAGGTGGATTAGTTCTTTTTATTTTTTTAAAGGAGAAAGGGCTGCTGTACAATTGGAAGCAAATAATGTGAAACTATGTGATAATTATGATCCGGTGGCGGTTCTTGATGGCTTTGCATTTTTTGTTCGCCATGAAGTATGGAAAGAGTTTCCTTTTGATGAAGAGTTGTTGACGGGTTTTCACTGTTATGATATTGATTTTTCGTTGTCTGTTGGCAGCAAATATCGTAATTATGTTTGTGGTTTTCAGATTTGGGTTGAGCATTTGTCTGCAGGCAGCTTTAATTCTGAGTGGATTGTAGATTCTGTGCGTCTGTATAATGCTAAGTGGAAGAATATACTTCCAGTGAAAACGGATGACATTTGTTTGACCCCCAAAGAATTATATCGGAATACTGAAGGAATTTTTTATCGTTTTTTATTTAAGGCATTAAGAACGGATGTTTCTAGAAAAGTAAAGTGGCAGATTCTTAAAGATTTTTGGATGCTTCCGTTTAAATGGTCTCATTTTACTCATTGTCTGAGTTGTACGTTGAAGTTTATACGGTGTTAATTTCATTGCTTTTTGTCAATGATTAGAACTTTGTAGATTGAATATTTGGAAAATTCAATGTTAAAGAAGTCTATATAGACTTTAGTCAAAGATTATATATGGGCTTCTTATTTTGAACTTTTGCTAATTATTCATGGCGAGTCATATAAACATAGATACATTCTTTGTATCTTTGCAATTTCAAATCAATTCATATCACATAATGAAGGAATTCATACAGTTGATGAGGCGCTTCGTGTCGCCTTACAAGAAATACATCGGTTGGGCCATTCTGCTCAACATCTTGTCGGCCGTGTTCAACGTCTTTTCGTTCACCATCCTGATTCCGATCCTGAACATCCTGTTCAAGACGGGCGAGAACCAGCAAGTCTATCACTTCATGGAGTGGGGCAGCGGAAGCCTGAAGGACGTAGCCACAAACAACTTCTACTACTACGTCACCGAGCTGATAGCTACTCGAGGCCCCGTCATGACACTGGTCTTCATGGGACTCTTTCTGGCTTTTATGACTTTGCTTAAGACTTCCTGCTACTTTGCCTCGTCGGCCGTGATGATTCCCCTCCGTACGGGCGTGGTGCGCGACATCCGTGTGATGGTTTACTCCAAGGTGATGCACCTGCCGCTGGGCTTCTTCTCCGAAGAACGCAAGGGCGACATCATTGCCCGCATGAGCGGCGACGTGGGCGAGATTGAAAACTCCATCACCAGCTCGCTGGACTTGCTGATGAAGAACCCCATCCTGATTATCCTTTATTTCAGCACACTGATCATTACCAGTTGGGAGCTGACCCTCTTCACCGTCCTCGTGTTGCCCGGCATGGGCTGGCTGATGGGCAAGGTGGGCAAGAAGCTGAAGCGTCAGTCGCTCGACGCACAGGCCAAGTGGAGTAACACCATGTCGCAGCTGGAGGAAACGTTGGGCGGACTGCGCATCATCAAGGCTTTCATTGCCGAGGACAAGATGATACGCCGCTTCACCAAGTGCAGCGACGAGGTGCGTGTAGCTACCAATAAAGTGGCCACCCGTCAGGCGTTGGCGCACCCCATGAGCGAGTTTCTCGGCACGCTGCTCATCGTGCTCGTCCTCTGGTTTGGCGGCATGCTGATTCTTCGCCAAGGCTCCACCCTGGAGGCTCCTACGTTCATCTTCTACATGGTTATCCTGTACAGCATCATCAATCCGCTGAAGGAGTTTGCCAAAGCAGGCTACAACATTCCCAAGGGACTTGCCTCGATGGAGCGTGTGGACAAGATACTCAAGGCCGAGAATCCCATCAAGGAACCTGCCCATCCGAAAACGCTGACCGGTCTGCACGACAAGATCGAGTTCCGCGACGTCTCCTTCAGCTACGGTACGCGCGAAGTGCTTCATCACATCAACCTTACGGTGCCGCGGGGCAAGACCATCGCCCTGGTGGGACAGTCGGGTTCGGGTAAATCCACGCTGGTCGATCTGTTGCCCCGTTACCACGATGTGCAGTCGGGCGAAATCCTGATTGACGGCATCAACATCAAGGATGTGCGCATCGCCGACCTGCGCGGACTGATTGGCAACGTCAACCAGGAAGCCATCCTCTTCAACGACTCCTTCTTCAACAACATAGCTTTCGGCGTGGAGAACGCCACCATGGAGCAGGTCATCGAAGCGGCCAAGATAGCCAATGCCCACGATTTCATCATGGAGACCGAGCACGGCTACGACACCAACATCGGCGACCGCGGCGGCAAGCTTTCTGGCGGACAGCGCCAGCGCATCAGCATCGCCCGCGCCATCCTGAAGAACCCGCCCATCCTTATCCTCGACGAAGCTACTTCGGCCCTCGACACCGAGAGCGAACGTCTGGTGCAGGAGGCACTGGAGCGCCTGATGAAGACGCGCACCACCATCGCCATCGCCCACCGTCTGTCCACCATCAAGAACGCCGACGAAATCTGCGTCCTCTACGAAGGCAAGATTGTAGAGCGTGGCCGCCACGAAGAACTGCTGGAGAAGAACGGCTACTACAAGCGGCTGAACGACATGCAGTCGCTGAACTGATACGATGACAAGTTGACGAGTGGACAAAGGGAATTGGATCGTTGTCTCAGCCCCTTTCCTCTTTTCCTTGTCCCCTCGTCAACTCGTCCCCTCGTCAACTCGTCCCCTCGTCAACTCGTCCCCTTGTTAACTTGTCAACTAATACTAACCATACGCCTATGTTAACCGATTTCGATTACACCCTGCTCCCCGAGAATTATACCCTTTGTCTGCACGATGCCTGTCCCCGTGCCAAGGAATGTCTGCGCCGCGCCATAGCCGAAGGCGTCCCGGCTACTCATACTTCCATCCGCGTCTTCTCGCCTGCTGCCGCCCGGCAGATGGCCGCTGCGGGATGTACGTTTTTCCGTCCCATCCGGACGGTGCGCTATGCACGAGGCATAGAATCCGTGCTGAAGCAGTTGGAAAAGCTGCCTTATCAACAGGCTCGCATGGCTCGTGCCACCCTTTATGGCTTTTTCGGACGGAATATGTTCTACCGCATACGCCACGGCGAACGTTTTGTCTTCCCCGAAGAGCAGGAAAAGATTGCCGCACTTTTCCGCCGGCTTGGTCTGAAGGAAGAGCCGCAGTTCGATGAATATATCGAGCGTTACGACTTACGTTAGTCACTGCCGCACCATTCCCGTCTCTTTTTGCCGGACAATGCCTAAGGTCTTGTTCTTTCTCATACCTATGAGAAAGGAATTCTCATGCTTGTGAGAAAGACATTCTCATAGCTATGAGAAAACTGTTCTCATGCCTATGAGAAGAGAGAAAACATACGGGAGTATTGGCGGAAGGCTTAGGGGAGGAGTTGGAAAGAAGTTGATGAAATTGTGTATATTTGCGGAGGTTAAACTTGAAAATCGAAGTTATGAAGAATATGTTCTTAGAAAAGTCTATCCGTATGAATAAGTTAGTATCTATTGTCCTAACCTTGTTGTTGTGTGTTTCGATTGAGGGAGTGGCACAGTCTTTGCTTCCCGATTTTCACAAATATGCCCGTTTTGCCGGGCGCGCCACAGGCTTTGTGATGAAGAAGCCGGCCGGCTTTGAGGTTGTGCGGCAGGGGCAGGATGCCTGTTGGACGCCTGAGGAGCGTAAAGCGGGCGGGGTGACACCTTTTTACAACTATATGCTGTTGTCTGACGACGAGGAATGTGTGGCCTTTTATCCGGATGTCTCGGCTTTGACCTTTGCCTGGTTGGGAGGGGCGAAGACTGAACCGGATTACATAAAGCAGGCCGTTGGATCCGGCACAAGGGAAAGGCTGACGGTGTATGCGGCTTCCGATGCCGACAAGACATTGGGGGCTGACTCCGTCTGGCTTTTCGAGAAGAACCTGCCCGAAGCCGTGCGTGGCAGATACGCTTATTCGGCCGAGTGGTATGCCATCAAGGACGGACGCCCCTGCCTGTTTCTGATGTGCATACTGACTACAGACGGGCTGAAGCGCAAAGAAGCCTATTTTGAACGGCTTTATCGTTCGGTAGGATATAAAAGGAAGTGGACATACAGTCAGGAAGTCTTCGATCGTGAGACTTTACGCCTGCATACGAAGAAGTAAGGCTGCATCATCCTTTCCGCCCGAAGTCCGCCGGAATCTCGCCCCACCGTTCGGTTTCCCATTTCAGTATCGGCGTGGTGTACGTATTCTCGCGCAGCCACTTCTCGGCACGTTCTATCAGTTGGAAGAGGCCTTCGGTGCGGGGCTCGCGGGGCAGCTTGGTCTTGCATTGCTTCTGCCGCACCCAGCCGATGGCGTTGCGGCTGTCGCTGTAGATGGGCATGTCTATTCCTTTCTGCTTCAGCAGGGCAAGGCCGTGGACGATGGCCAGAAACTCGCCGATGTTGTTCGTGCCATAGACGGGTCCGTAGTGGAACACTTGCTGGCGCGAGGCCACGTGTACGCCGCGGTACTCCATCTGCCCCGGGTTGCCGCTGCAGGCAGCATCGACGGCCAGGCTGTTCTCTACCACCTCCGGCGGCAGTTCTCCTGTGGCTGCGGCGGCTTTTCGCGGTTCTGTGCCCGTGGCTTTCTGCCCGATGTAGGCGTAAGGTGACGATGCAAAGGCCTGTTCGGCTTCCTCCATCGTGTCGAACGACTTGAATCGCGCACCCTCGTATCCCTTGGTCTGGAGCTGGCAGTCCGTCCAGTTATCATAGATGCCGGGCGTGACACCTGCCCATACGACGTAGTATTTCTGTTTCTTTTTCATGCGGCAAAAGCTGATATTCAGTTTCGGTGGCAAAGATAGTGAATGGGATCTTTTTTAAACTTTCGGAAGGATAAAAAATCTTTTTAGGTGCATTCTCTCTGTGATTTGGCGGTTTGTCGTGCCATAATATTGCTGTTTTGCATATCTTCTTACTTGTAATGCGTTTTTTTTGTTTTATGCTATGCCAAAAAGACAAATCATTAAAATATGTTCTTATAGCTTTTATACATGTGATGTTATTGCAGATTGTGGAAATATGAACGAATATGATTATAAATTGTAGCATATAAATGCTTTTATATGATGATGTCTTCGTTTGATGTTAATATTGGATTATGATTTATGTTAGTATTATATTGTATATGTATTCAAAATAGAAGGTTAAGCATTAAATAATAAGCTAAAATGATGTTTTCTTTTTAAAAGGATTAGGATATAAAAAACTTAAATATATATTTGTGGTACCGTTAATAATTTAATTAAGAGAGAATTTATGAAAAAGAAGTTAATGCTTTGGCTGGTTTGCTTCTTTATGGGGGTAAATTTTGCATTGGCTCAGACGTCCACGGTTACGGGAGTTGTGACTTCTAATGAGGGCGGAGAGCCGGTCGTAGGCGCATCGGTGTTGGTAGTGGGTACTCAGATGGGTATCATGACCGATATTGATGGCAAGTTTACAATTAGCAATGTCCCGGCCGATGCCAAGACGTTGCGTATTTCGTTTGTGGGTATGCGGCCTCAAGAGGTTGCCATAACGCCTGGTAAAGTAATCAATGTTGTACTGCATGTCGATTCGGAGCTATTGGACGAGGTCGTAGTCACTGCAATGGGAATCAGCCGTTCCGAAAAATCGTTAGGATATTCGGCTACTACCGTTAAGAGTGACGAGATTATTAATGCACGTACTACTAATGTAGCCGATGCTCTTTCTGGTAAGGTTGCCGGGTTGCTGGTTAGCAGTACATCAAGTGATCCTGGTTCGGTGAGCAATGTTGTTATTCGTGGTTTTGGCTCAATTAACGGTGATAACCAGCCCTTGTATGTAGTGGATGGAATTCCTCTTTCCAACAGTTCCGAATATAGTTCAGGAAAAAATGTAACGTTGGGTGGCATCTCCAACGTTGCCTCTCAAGACATAGAGTCGATGACCGTTTTGAAGGGAGCTGCCGCTACGGCACTTTATGGTAGCCGTGCTGCCAATGGAGTCATTATTATTACGACCAAAAGCGGTAAACGAAATGGAAACCGTAATTTCTCTATTAATTATAGTGGTAATGTTCAGGCCCGCCAATTATCCTATTTGCCGGAAATGCAGAATAGTTTCGGACAGGGATGGTACGGTGGGCAGACGTTTATCGAAAACGGATCGTGGGGTCCTGCTTTTGACGGTTCGACTCAGGTTTATGGACCGGTTTGGAACAATCAGCAGTTGATACACGAGTACAGTGCCAAGAAAGATAACGTAAAGGACTTCTTTGATTTAGGCTGGTCGCAGAATCACAACCTTTCATTGAGCGGAGTTTCGGATGACCAAAAGATGACTTATTATTTGTCTTATTCTTATACTGGCGATGACGGTATTATGCCTGAAGATTACGATGTGTACAAGCGTAATACAATTGCTTTCCGTAACAGCTATGAACCAGTGAAGTGGTTGAAATTTTCTTCTTCTGTGAATTTTGCCCGTAGTCAGACAGATGCTGTAGGCGCTTACCAGGGAACGTCTGTTATTGATGGTTTGTTGGAACTGCCTCGTGATGTATCTATTGTAGATATGAAGGATCTGACCAGTGCTTTTAATACACCGGAGGCTTATTTTACACCTTATGGCATTACTAATCCCTATTGGGCATTGGCCAATAACTATTTTCATACCAATTCCAAGCAAATCTACGGTAAGGTACAGGTTGATATCAAACCTGTCAAATATGTTACTTTGACTTACCGTATGGGGTTGGATTATACAGATTATGATATAAAGACCGGTAAGCCGCAGATTGACCTGGACGATGCGCTGATTAACAATGACTATGGTTATGCCCCCTCTAATATGAATCAGGAAGGTCGTGTATCGGCCATTTACAGTCGCCGTTATGAGTTGAATCATGACTTTTTAGCTAATTATGCGCAGAAGTTTCTTGATGACCGTTTGGATATCAATCTCAATGTGGGTGTGAATATGAATGAACGTTATTCTACCTCACTGAACGGCTCAGGTACTAATTTGTCCATCAGTACCGGATTCTGGGATTTGAGTAACACAGCTTCGCAGACGATAAGCGAAAGCCAGAGTAAGCGTCGTTTGGTCGGACTTTTTGGAGATGTTACTGTTGGTTGGGACGATATGTTGTACTTGAATGTTACGGCACGTAACGACTGGTCATCTACATTGCCCATCGATCAGAATAGTTTCTTTTATCCTGGTGCCACATTGAGCTGGATCTTTACGCGGCTCATTCCCGGAAATAATATTTTGAGTTTCGGTAAGATGCGCTTGGCATATGGTAAGACAGGTAACGATGCCAGTCCTTATTATACTTCGTTATCCTATATACAAGGGGATTCAAGCGGATTATCTTTCCCTTTGAACGGTGTAAATGCTTATCAGACTTCGAATACGTTGGGTAGTGATAAACTGAAACCGGAGATGACGTCGGAATTTGAAGTCGGAATGAACTTACAGTTTTTCCACGGACGTTTGGGCATTGATGCTGCCTACTATAACCGTCGTACCAAAGACCAGATTTTTACTTTGCCTGCCGATCCGGCCGCCGGATATAGTTATGTCGTAACCAACTTCGGTGAAGTAGAGAATAAAGGTGTAGAACTGGCTGTTAATTTGACTCCTGTACAGACACGCAACTGGCGTTGGGACATCGGCTTCAATTTTGCCAAAAATCATAATAAAGTATGTTCATTGCCTGAAAGTTTGGAAGGCGGGCTAGTGTCAATTTATGGTTATTCATCCGGTAGCGATACCGTCAGAATGTATGCTGTAGAAGGTAAGCCCATTGGACAGTTTTATACCTACCTGCCACAATATACCGAAGACGGGAAAATGATTGTGGATGCCAATGGATATCCTGTATTGGGCACTACGCTGGAAGATACCGGCAAGAATATGAATAACGACTGGACAGGTGGTGTTACAACTGGTCTGACTTTTAAGGACTTTACTTTGAGTGCAGCTTTGGATATCCGTAAGGGTGGTTATATGTTTTCACACACCAAGAACATGATGCAGTTTACAGGAAACGGTGTGATCACTACATATAATAATCGTCGTCCTTTCGTTATCCCCAACTCGGTAGTCGATAATGGTGACGGGACCTATTCTCCCAATACGACTCCGATTTATCAGTATGATGGAAGTTACCAGGCTTATTTTTATGACTATGGTTATGGTTATGGTGGCGACTCATATTTACTGGATCGCTCGTTTGTGAAATTGCGTAATATCAGTCTGACGTGGAATGTACCGAAAAAGTGGGTACGTGCCATGCAGCTGAGCGCCCTTTCTCTGACGGCATTCTGCAACAATGTCTTTACGTGGACAGCCTCGGATAACCGTTACATCGATCCGGAATCGACTTCAGTTTCGCAGTCTTCTAACGGTGACCTTGCTACGCAGTTCGGTGAGCTTTACAGCAATCCCTCGTGTCGTGTGTTTGGTTGCAATCTTAATATCACATTCTAAAAACATGGAGATTCAGACAATGAAAAAGATATTTCTTTTATCTGCTTTTACCGTAGGCATAGGCTTGGGCGTAGCTTCGTGTGACAGTTATTTGGACATCAACCAGGATCCCAATTCGCCTTCGGAAGAGAACGTGACAACCGGTATGATTATGCCTGCTGCGGAGATGAGCATTGCAGAACGTTATGGCGATTTCCTGTACATTACGGGTGGCTATTTTGCACAATATTTTGCACAGCAATTCGGTACATCCAACTATATAGGCTATTCGCGTTTTGAAATGTCTCCTACCCGAAGTAGTGGAACATATACACAGCTTTATCAAGAGGTATTGAATAACTTGAAAAACATTAATGATCGTGCTACAGCTGATGAAGACTGGGGTACTTCTTTGGCCGCTACTGTATTGCGTGCTTTTACCTTTCAGGCATTGGTCGATTGTTATGGTGAAACCCCTTACTCAGAAGCACTTGACCCCAATAATCTGACTCCAGCCTATGATGATGGGCAGGCTGTGTATGAAGGCATACTGGCAGAGTTGGATGCTGCCCTTTCACGTGTGGAGCCTTCGGCTGATGTATGTACCAACTTTTTGTTCCCCAATCAGACGGCCGATAGCTGGATTAAGTTTGCCAAGGCATTGAAGCTGAAGTTGTTGATGCGTATGTCTAATGTGAAAGACGTACAATCTGAGGTCGCTGCTTTGATCTCCGAAAACGATTTCCCTACTTCCGATGTGAAATGGGCCGATTGCTGGTCTGATGAGGCGGAAAAGCGTAGTCCGCTTTATTCTGGAGAGTTTGCTCCCGGTATGCAGCAAAATTTAGTTGCTAATCTGTCGATTATCAACACTATGCAGGTCAGGGACGATTTGGGAAACATTATATATACCGATCCACGTCTAGCGGCATTCTTCAATCCCAATACTTATGGCAATTATGAAGGTTCAATTTCGGGGACACAATATGCTGGTACGGTAATTTTTAATGCTAATTTCTGGTGTCTTCCGGCTGTGGCATACGATCAGCCGGTCTATTTGTTAACGGTAGCCGAAATAGAATTTTTTATAGCTGAATATTATGTCCGTTACGGATCGGCAACTGATGCAGCTGCACACTATGCTGCTGCTATCGAAGCTTCGTTTGCTACAGCAGGGGTGGATGGTGTTGCCGAATATCTGGAGCGTTACCCTTACGACAGTGATAATTCCATTCAGTGTATTGGCGTGGCTAAATGGGTGGCGTTGTCAGGAGTTAATCCGTTTGAGGCATGGTGTGAGATACGCCGCTTGAAATATCCGGCTTTTGGTACTGCACAGGGAGACGATTTTTATAATAACAGCGATGACTCTTTTGATACCAGTAGCTATGTGCCTGGTACACTCTATACGCCTATCCAAGTATTCGGTCAAGTAGGGGCTAATCAATTGTTGCAGCGTTTCCCTTATGCTGAAAGCTCGTCGTCGCGCAATAGCAATGTACCTGAATTCCCCGGTTATACCGTTCCGGTGTTTTGGGCTAAATAAGAGAATGTGATGTTATACCAAAAAAGAAACAGAACAATGAAAAAAATATTAGTATATTTATTGGTTCCCATGCTTGTATTCTCCTTGTGGAGTTGTGACAAGTCAACAGAGGGACTAACGCGGATTACCTATTATCCTACACTTGAGGTATTGGGTGAATCGACGGTCGTAGTAAACGTTGGAGAAGCTTATTCGGATGAAGGCTGCTATGCCGAATTGAACGGTGAGGATGTCAGCAGCGAAGTGATTGTCACTTCTAATGTAGATTATTCTACGCCGGGCGTGTATTCTATTTCATATGTCATTTACAATGCTGATGGTTTCTCTACTACGGCATCTCGTACGGTGTATGTTGTTGACCCTGTTAACATTGCAACCATTTACCTGGGCGAAAGCATGACTAGTACAAGGCACTATTATGATGCTTTGATTTTTATTACTGACAATGGCGACGGAACCTATCATTTGGATGACCTTATGGGCGGATTTCAGTTTAATGGGTTGAATCCGGGTTTCGAACCAACGTATGATTTTCACGCTGAAGTTGATTTTCAGATTAATGCGGATAATAGCATATCACTGACTGGTAATGTCGGTAGTTGGTACTTTGGTGATACGGGTGATGTTGTGTTAGGTTTGACCAGTGGTAGTTATGATCCTGCTACCCGTACATTTACTTTGAATGTAGATTACGGTGGTACGCCGATGACTGTAATTTTAAGAGCTATGACCAAATAACTTAATTGATGTGATAGTATGAAAAGAGTAATATATTTATTAATGATTTGCGTAGGAGGGTTGTTTGCCTCTTGCGAGAAGGATGAGATCGGAGGAACAGCTACCGAGGCTTTGGCTGGAGAATGGCAGTTGACAGTTGATGCTGTAGATGATGCCGGGAATGTAGTACTTGTCGATCCGTTTGGGATAGGTGTTATACTGGGCATTACATATAATACGGTAGATAATGTTGCAGACAAGATGTATGTTAGTGACTTAGGTAACTTTTGGGATTACACTGTAGTAGTTAATGCCGACTGCAATAACTTGACATTCAGCTCCAATGGAGAAGTCCAGAACGAGGCTTATGACTGTAAAGTGAATATTGAAGGCGGTAAAATGCTGCCCGGTGCGGCCACTACTCCCAGTGGCATGCCGGCTGATAGTCTGGTGTATTATGTATCATTCAGTGATGATGAGAATCCTGCTACTTATGGATATTCTAAATACAAAGTTTCTGGTTATCGTCGTACAGGTTTTGCTGCTGACGAGCAATGAGCTAGGTATAAAAGATAAAGAACCTTGCAAGAAACGGCTTGCAGGCTGATTCTCTTTTGCCGGATATTGATATGTGATCCGGTTGGTTTAATTTATAATTTGTTTCTTACAATTATTTGAAGAACACGATGTGTGGCATCTTTGTGAGAAGGTGTCACGCATTTTTTTATGGTCTTGTGTGGACAACCGGATATCTAATTGTTATTTTCCCATCAAATAAGTAAGAAGCTTATAAGGAATTGCTTACCTTTGTCCGCAAACGGGATTTAAGTTCTTGAGTTTATAAGTTTGCAAGTTAATTTGTCGTGTAAGCTCAACCCCCTTAAAAACTCAAAAACTTAAAAACTCAAAAACTTAAAAACTCAAAATAACATGATACGTATATTCCTGACCGGCTATATGGGTGCCGGAAAGACAACCTTGGGCAAGGCTTTTGCCCGCGAGATGAATGTGCCGTTCATCGATCTGGACTGGTACATCGAGGAACGTTTCCACAAATCCATTTCCGAACTGTTCCGCGAACGGGGCGAGAATGGGTTCCGCGAACTGGAACGCTCGATGCTACACGAAGTAGGCGAGTTCGAGGATGTCGTCATCTCTACTGGCGGCGGCACGCCCTGCTTCTTCGACAACATGGACTACATGAACCGTCAGGGACAGACGGTGCTGCTCGACGTTCATCCCGACATCCTGTTCCGACGCCTGCGCGTGGCCACGCAGCAACGCCCCATCCTGCAGGGCAAGACCGACGACGAACTGCGTTCGTTCATCGTCAAGGCGCTTGGCGAACGCGAGCCCTATTACTCGAAGGCACGCTACCGTTTCAACGGCGGGCGGCTGGAAAGCCGGCGCCAGATTGCCGAGTCCGTGCAACAACTGCGTAACCTGTTGGGGCTATAATCCCTTGTAAATGTGTATTTCTGGGCAAAAGATGCAGGGGGTGTCATATTTATGCTTATTTTTGCACTTCCTAATTGATTGTAGCAGTCTCGCATTCCCTTCCGTGCGAAGAAGCAGATGCGGGCGCGTGTATTCATTAATTTAAATCTGTAAATAGAAAACAAGTCGATGAGAAAATGGCGTATTGAAGATTCTGAAGAGCTGTACAACATCACCGGTTGGGGCACTTCGTACTTTGGTATCAACGAAAAGGGACATGTGGTGGTGACGCCGCGCAAGGACGGTGTGGCCGTCGATCTGAAAGAACTGGTGGACGAATTGCAGTTGCGCGACGTGACTGCTCCCATGCTGGTACGTTTTCCCGATATTCTGGACAACCGCATCGAGAAGGTGTCCTGCTGCTTCAAGAAGGCAGCCGAGGAATACGGCTACAAGGGCGAGAACTTTATCATCTATCCCATCAAGGTCAACCAGATGCGACCCGTAGTCGAGGAAATGATCAACCACGGGAAGAAGTTCAACCTCGGTCTGGAGGCCGGCTCCAAACCCGAACTGCACGCCGTGATCGGAGTCAATACCGACCCTGACTCGCTGGTAGTGTGCAACGGTTACAAGGACGAAAGCTTCATCGAACTGGCTCTGCTGGCGCAGAAGATGGGCAAGCGCATCTATTTAGTAGTAGAGAAGCTGAACGAACTGAATCTGATCGCCAAGATGGCCAAACAGCTGAAGGTACGCCCCAACATCGGTATCCGCATCAAGCTGGCTTCCAGCGGAAGCGGCAAGTGGGAGGAGAGCGGCGGCGACGCCAGCAAGTTCGGCCTGACTTCGAGTGAACTGCTCGAAGCTCTCAACTTCCTCGAAGAACGCGAGATGAAGGACTGCCTGAAGCTGATACACTTCCACATCGGCAGCCAGATCACCAAGATACGCCGCATCAAGAACGCCCTGCGCGAAGCCTCGCAATTCTACGTGCAGTTGCACAAGATGGGCTTCAACATCGAATTTGTTGACACCGGCGGCGGTATGGGCGTGGACTACGACGGTACCCGCTCTTCGAACAGCGAAAGCTCGGTCAACTACTCCATTCAGGAATACGTGAACGACGTTGTTTCGACCTTTGTCGATGCAGCCGACAAGCACGGTTTCCCCCATCCGAACATCATCACCGAAACCGGACGCAGCCTGACGGCCCACCATTCGGTACTTATCTTCGAGGTACTCGAAACAGCCTCCCTGCCGCAGATGGACGATGAATGGGAACCCGACGAGAATGCGCACGAATTAGTGAAAGAACTTTATGCTATCTGGGACAATCTGAACCAACGCAGCATGCTGGAACCCTGGCACGATGCGCAGCAGATACGCGAGGAGGCTCTCGACCTCTTCAGCCACGGCATTGTGGATCTGAACACCCGTGCCCAGATTGAGAAACTGTATTGGAGCATTTGCCGCGAAATCAACTCCATTGCCAGCGGCATGAAGCACTGCCCCGACGAGTTCCGCAAGCTGAGCAAACTGTTGGCCGACAAGTATTTCTGTAACTTCTCCCTGTTCCAGTCGCTGCCCGACTCGTGGGCCATCGACCAGATGTTCCCCATCATGCCCATCCAGCGCCTGGACGAGAAACCCGACCGCGAAGCTACCATTCAGGACATGACGTGCGACTCGGACGGAAAGATTGCCAACTTCGTCAGCTCGCGTCCCGACGCTACCACCCTGCCGCTCCACTCGCTGCGCAACAACGAGCACTACTACTTGGCCGTCTTCCTGGTAGGTGCCTATCAGGAGATTCTGGGCGACATGCACAACCTGTTCGGCGACACGAATGCCGTACACGTTTCCGTCAACTCCAAGGGATATACCATCGACCAGCTGATTGACGGTGAGACGGTGGCCGAAGTGCTGGACTACGTGCAGTACAATCCGAAGAAGTTAGTGCGCAAGCTCGAAACCTGGGTGACACAATCCGTGAAGGAAGGCCGCATCTCGCTCGAAGAAGGCAAGGAGTTCCTGGCCAATTACCGTTCGGGTCTGTACGGATATACCTATTTGGAATAAAAAACATTTTCACCACAGAGGACACAGAGGAACACAGAGAGAGAATACTCTGTGAAGCTCTGTGTCCTCTGTGGTGAACTACTTATATATAAAGGAATATGAAAGAGAAACTGACACTGATCAAAGTAGGAGGAAAAATAGTAGAAGAGGAAGCCACTCTCCAGTCACTGCTGAGTGATTTTGCCGCCATCGAAGGCCGCAAGGTGCTGGTGCACGGCGGCGGACGTTCGGCAACCAAGCTGGCTGCCCGCCTTGGCATTGAAAGCCAGATGGTGAACGGGCGCCGCATCACCGATGCCGAAACACTGAAGATAGTCACCATGGTTTATGGCGGATTAGTAAACAAGAACATCGTGGCCCGCTTGCAGGCATGCGGCGTCAATGCACTGGGACTGACAGAAGAAGAGATGAAGCAGCTTCGGGGGCTGGATCTGATGCTGATCCCGGTTGGCGGGTATTATACCATTGACGCGAAGCAGGCCAAGGCGCTGGTGGAGCAGGTAAAGCCCGCCGCCGATGCCATGGAAGATGTGCCCACCGAGTTTGAGATCATCACAGCGCTGGGAATGCTCTATTTTGCCCAGCAGAAATGTGAGATCGTGGTGCTGGAGGTGGGCCTTGGCGGCACGCTGGATTCCACCAACGTCATTGATGCCCCGGAGTGCGCAGTCATCACGGCACTGGGGATGGATCATGTGAAGGAGCTTGGCCCCACCCTTGCGGACATTGCCGCCGCCAAGGCGGGGATCATCAAGGAAGAGTGCCCGGTGGTGAGCTACGGCGGCGTGCCGGAGGCAGATATTGTTATCCGCCGCGTCTGTGCTGAAAAGCATGCCGAGCTGACTGAGGTGGATTTCAGCAGGCTGAAGTACGAGGGCGGCAGCCTTGACGCGGTGGAGTTCGACTTTGACGGCCTGACGGATGTGCACCTGCCCCTGATCGG
>ERZ780208.1943-NODE-1943-length-15397-cov-3.327793_pt1 | contig 15397 bp, 10 predicted proteins | sample MGYA00511167_ERZ780208 | MGnify/ENA primary metagenome ERZ780208 (study PRJEB29588, sample SAMEA2159202) | human gut metagenome | biome: human gut; feature: human-associated habitat; material: faeces | place: Denmark | collected 2008/2010 ... | reverse complement strand
GGTGACGACTGCGGATGCGAAGGCGGATGCTGCCACTAAGAAAAAATATCTGCTAAAAGAACAGAGATAAGGCTGTCTCAAAAAAGAAAATCATAATCTTTTTGAGACAGCCTTATTTTTTATTCTAATGTACCTTATTCTGTAACAGGGCGAACTGAATAGCCTAAATAACGAAATCCACCTATCATATTATCCAAAAAGTGGTGCCTGTCACCCGGAACCGGTTCTATTGCCCAGTAAGCATCACAATTCAGACGATAAGCGTTATTACTATCCAACAACGTACCTGTCCAATAGTATGCAGCCGTATAGCCCATAGTTTTTTCTTCGATTTTTTCTCCATGACGGTGACCTGCTGCGGGCATGAATATTCGGTTCCCATTGTAGGAGATAAATTCGATGCCTTCCTGTCCACCACGATTTATCCAATTTATCTGACAGGGACTATTCGACCTTTTCATTCCGTCTCCCCCACAATTAAACCACAATTCTTCTGCTTCGTCATACGACGGCAAGCGCCAACCGGCTCCCCACTTCATAGCAGCAATATCCAGCGGGGTACCACAAATAGACGATGGTGGATTAGGACCACCATATAAAGGAGATACCCACCTACCCTCATCATTATAAACGCCATCTGTAGTTTCCAATCCGGTAGGATCAGCCCATCCATACAATCCACCCCTATCTGTTTCCGAAGCAGCGCCTACATTCCGAAGCGCCCATTTCACACTTAAGCCCAAATCAATAGCCTCATAATTACCCACTTTCGTTGGACGAGGAGCCTGTATTACTTCAATGATCTGCTTACTCTCGTTCTGTTCTACATATACAAGCCCACTGCGACTTTGACTGGTCGGATTATCCTTAGTTGTCCTCAACACCATGGTCGCTGTTGAAGGTTCAACAACTGCCTCCAGCCAATCTACTGTGACCTTGGTTACAACAGGTTCTTGTTCACTGTAATACATTCTGTAGTCTTCATTTCCTTTCTCATAGCCTATATAGAGAGTATCCGGGCAAAGATGACTATCATATCCTAAACTACTGGCCGAAACTACTGCATCAAGTCCAAACTGATAAACATTCAATCGTCTGACAAGATCCTGGCCGACAGCAGAAAACACGATCTCCGCCGACCTACCCAAATTAGCATCCTGTAAAGTCCTTATTGCTTCAACATTCAAAGTCACAATATCAGGAGTTCCCTGCTGTTTTTCTATCTGAATCCAACTTGCTGACGTACTTATCGTATAATCAATGTTAGCATCAACATTCACTTCAACTACGTTGCCAAGACATTCAACAGCACAATCAGTTTTGTCCAAATTTAGATAAACACTAGGCAACTGCTTTATGTTTACTTTCTGATTAATGCCGCCATGATAAATTTCGATTTCTCCTTCGCGAACCTCAAAATATGGATTAGCTTCGACCTGAAAACGCAAGACTTTATCTTCCAACCCCCTGGTTTCCTGAACTCTTTGAATCCAAGAACCTGGCAATATGATATCAAAATTAACATTGGTGCTTACCACAAATTCCAGCAATCCTCCTTCAGCCGGCATAACATATTCGTTCTTAGCCAACAGAATAGCATCTTTTTGAACTTGGCTAACACTGATCGTTTCTGTTATGCCGTTTTCCTTATTAAGGAATTCTATTTTCGCCTCTCGGCTGTCATAGTTTTCGTTTGGAGCCACTGTAAAATAATGGGTATAAGTAGATAAAGACCGCGTTTTGTTTTCTGTGATCCAATCAACTTCAGGCATCCGGATTTCATACGGCACATTGCTGGATAACTCCACACAGAAAGTCTCACCTTCCGCAGGAATAACATATTCACTTTGTGTCAATACCAAAGTGGGCTTTTCACCCTCCTGATATACCGAAACCACCTCCGATAAATCACCACTTCGAATCGTAATTTTTCCCTCGCGGCGTCCCACTTCTTCATTTGCATCGGCCTTGAAGTGTAATGTGGTCGAAGTCAACGAACGCGTATCAGCCTCCACTTCTTTTAGCCACGACTGACAGGACTCATCAATGCTATATTCAAAAGACACATTAGCTCGCACCTCAACATCAAACACAGCCTCTCCATTGCCCAACTCTACCTTAGACGAGGTTACCGTCAGAGCATCTTTTTGTTTCTGAGTTAAAGTTATCATTTCAGTAACCGCCCCTCCCGAAACCAATAAGGTTGCATTTCTTTCATCATAACCTTCATTGGCATCAAACGAGACCTGCAAAAACAATGTGCCAGGTTCACCCTTTGCCGGAACCACCCTACACCAATTCTGATCGGTAAATGCTTCCCATGAGACATTGGATGTCAGCTCTACCGTCATCGTTCCTCCTTCCGAACTAACTAATTGAGCGTCATCAGGCATCGTTAACTCAATCTGCGCCTTCGTAACAACAGCCTCATCTTCCTCGGACGTACATCCGAACAGCAAACCAAGTACAGTAAACAAAAACAGAAATCTCTTCATAACATTAGCTTTCTAAATTCCACACTAAATAAGCATCTTTGTCGCGATCTGAAAGAATTACCTCACACATAAACACAAAGCAAACTTCGTCTTTGATGATAAATAAACACCAGACCTCCTTTTTTGGCAAAAATAACCAAAAAAACTAAATTAATTATGCTTTCAAAACAGTTTTTGCCGCAACCTATTCCACTTGATATAAGGCTATGCTCCGTTTCCCTAAGAGGACGTCCGCAAACAAGTTAAATACAATACCGAAACATCATGATGAAACACTGAAATGAGATTCCATTTACTTGCTTGTCATGATATCAAGCACCAGCCGGTCCGTCTCGTTCATTCCCTGCGAGCCTATCTTCGTCAGGTTACGGATACTCTGATCGACATCTTCGTCAATGATACCCTCCACCGAAGTGACACACCGGTTTTCCATCGCCATGATGGCGGAAAGAACGGCTGTCGATACACCAGTTGTCACCTTCAATGCGCAACTCGGCTTCGCACCGTCGCATATCATACCCGTCAGATTGGCAATCATGTTCTGTACGGCGTACGTAATCTGCTCGTATGTACCACCCATCAGCCAGGTAATGCCACAACTGGAGCCTGTAGCAGCCACCACACAACCACACAAGGCTGAAAGACGCCCCAGACTTTCCTTGATATAAATCACCGTCAGATGACTCAACATCAGGGCACGTATCAGCTCCTCCTCCGACTTTCCGTTCTCCTCGGCATAAACCAGTACCGGAAGTGTTGCTGAAATTCCCTGGTTGCCACTGCCCGAATTACTCATCACCGGTATCATGGCGCCGGCCATACGGGCATCGCAGGCTCCCGACGTATAAGAAAGGATGTGCGAAAAAACACTGTCACCCATGATTCTATGCTCGTAATTCCCGCGAAGCATTTTGCCCAATCCGTGACCGTAATCGCCCTTGAACGACTGTTCGGCAGCCGCTTTGTTCAAGCGAGCAGTATCCAGAATGAAGCGTATTTCGTCGAGCGGAGCCGTCATGGCAAAGTCGTACACCTTACGCATGCTCAGGCTGATGCCTTCTTCCTCTTCTTCGGCCGCACCCGACGACGTGCGCTTGTCGAGTATAACCTCGGCATTGCGGGCTTCGTAAACGAAGTTTGTATGTCCGCCTGCAATAATGGCTGTAGCCTTTTCATCGCCTGCCTGACACACGACTTCGATATAAAGCTTCTCGGTAATATCCTTTTTCAGAGCAATCGAAATCCGTTTTTCGGCAATAAACCGTTTACCTTCTTCCACGGCTTCGGGAGTGCTGTCCTTCAGAACCTCCAGCTGATAGGCCGATTTTCCGATCAAAGCCCCCAAAGCCACTGCAATGGGCAGACCGATCATGCCCGTGCCCGGGATGCCTACTCCCATGGCATTTTTCAGGATATTGGCACTCAGCCACAACGAAATCTTCTCCGGGCGTTTACCCAACAATTCGGTAGCCCGCGCCACACACAACGCCACTGCAATGGGTTCGGTACATCCGATGGCCGGAACGACTTCCTGCTTCACCAGTCTGATAATTTTTTTTCTTTCTATTTCGTCCATAGTAAACTCTATTATTATTCAATAATCATACAAAATTAAAGGTAATGACAGATAAAACCATAAGAATCGGCCATTATTTTTACAGAATAACGGCTTTTAAAGACAATATTCCGAAATAATAGATTATTTTTGTAACTTGCTAATAATAGGTAAAATGAACCGTAAAAAAGATAAGACTATGAACCTCAGGAAATGGATACTTATGCTGGGTATTGGTATGGCTATGACATCGTGCATACAAGATGAGGCACTGAACAAGGAAGCTGCAATAGACGGATGTAGCGGAGCTGACATCCAACTGACAGATATAAACAATGCCGAAAAGCGAATCCTGCTCTATGTACAAAAAGGAGCAGACTTGTCAAAACAAGAACTGGAATTTGTTCTGCCTGATGGTGCCGTTATCGAAGCCAACGAAAAAAAACAAGGTGACAGCGGAAACATATATGACTTCAGCGAAGACGAGCATTTGCGTACCTTCACCGTCACATCGGAAGACGGAGAATGGAAAGCTGTATATACCATCCGGATAATTCTGACCGAACTGCCCACGACCTTCCGCTTCGAGCAACTACTCGAAGGATCGACCAGTAAATACGACATCCTTTACGAAGAAAACGAGCCCACAGCCATAGGAGATTCAAAGAAAATCCTGCAATGGGCCAGCGGAAATCCCGGTTACGAACTAACCAGCATGGCAAAGGACCGCACCGGATATCCTACCATGTTATCGGCAGATGGCTACATAGGCAACTGTGTCAAACTGGAGACCAAAGACACCGGCAGTTTCGGTGCTATGGTAAAAATGTATATTGCCGCCGGCAATCTCTTCATCGGTAACTTCGAACTCGGAGATGCTCTGAAAGATGCCCCGGCTGCCACCAAGTTCGGATTCAAGTTTTTCAAACGTCCCATGCGACTGACCGGATATTACAAGTACAAGGCCGGAAGCGTCTTTACCGAATCGGGACAGCCCAATGCAAGCCGGAAAGACCGCTTCGACATTTATGCCATCTTCTACGAAGCTTCGGACAACGCCTTCATGCTGAACGGATCAAACGCACTGACTCACCCTTCGTTAGTGGCCGTGGCACGCATCTCCGAAGAAGAAGCACGTGAAGCAAACAACTGGACCCGCTTCGACATTCCTTTCGAAATGAAAGCAGGCAAAACCATCGATGAGAAAAAGCTGGCCAACGGTGAATACAAACTCGGCATAGTTTTCTCCTCCAGTTTTGATGGTGCCTACTTTAACGGCGCCGTGGGAAGTACACTCTACATCGATGAAGTAGAACTGATCTGCCAAGAAAGCACTCATTAATCAAGAAGCTGTAACGTAATAAATATCATTATGAAAAAATACCATATCATCATAGCCGCCCTGATACTAAGCATGAGCACCATTCCTGCATGGGCTCAGAAAGAGCGTAACAAAAGCATCATCCAGTCCTATCTGCACGGCTGGGAATACTCACTGAAAGCAGGATTCAGCATCGGTGGAACTTCCCCCCTACCCTTGCCCGAAGAAATACGTAGCATTGACGGCTACTCGCCCAGTATGGCCATTTCCATCGAAGGAAACGCTACCAAATGGTTTGACATAAAAAAAATATGGGGACTGACCATCGGTCTGCGTCTGGAGAACAAAAGCATGACAACCGAAGCCACTGTGAAAAACTATAATATGAAAATCATCAATACCAACGGAGGAGAACTGCAAGGGCTTTGGACTGGAGGCGTAAAGAGCCAGGTGAAAAACAATTACATCACCGTACCCGTACTTGCCAACTACCGTATCAGCTCACGTTGGAAATTGGTGGCTGGTCCTTACTTCTCGTATCTGCTGGAAGGCAACTTCTCGGGTAATGTTTACGAAGGCCACCTGAGAACTCCCGATGCCACAGGCTCACGGGTCAACTTTGAAGGCGAAAGCATTGCCACCTACGACTTTAGCAATGAGCTCCGCAAATTCCAATGGGGCCTGCAACTGGGTGGCGAATGGCGTGCCTTCAAGCATCTGAATGTACATGCCGACCTGACGTGGGGACTGAATGACATTTTCCAAAAAGACTTTGATACAATAACCTTTGCCATGTATCCCATCTACCTGAACGTAGGATTCGGATATTGGTTCTAACCCCATCCAACAACCAGACAGAGTTCGTCGAAACAGTTCAACCATTCTTATCCTATGGCAGAACAGTCCGACGAACCCTGTCGATTTTTTCAGAATACATCCCTACAGCTTACAGTCATCTGTCACAATAACCAATCCTACATTGCTGCATCCATTGTTGCAGCAACACTGCAACCGTTACTGCAGTAACACTGTATCCGTTATTGCAGTAACAAACAAAAAAAGGGAATAAACCAGCTTCCCGGCATATTCCCTTACTATAAAATCCATATCTCCGTCCACTATATCACGACGGAGAAACACTTCTGACTTATTCTGCTACAACTTCCAGTTCGTCAACGATCAGCGTACTGTTACCTGCACCCTTGAACTGGTCACCATCTTTACTTGAAGAACATACAATAGCAAACTTATACTCGCCTTCCGGATCATAACCGTTATTGTATGTAAACTCTACATCAAACGGAGTATATTCAGCTGCATTTTCCGTAATAATGGAAGCAAAACCCACGATATATTCGGAAGTATTCACATCGTGTCCGGTCAGCGTAACTTCGTTGCCTTCTGCATCTTTAGCCTTATAAAGTACCGCAACGATAGAGCCTTTATCAACATCACCGGTCTCCACTACATTTGTATAATCGGATGCATCCAAATAGGTTTCACCAGCCTGATACTTATACATTCCTTTCAGACGAACAGGCTGTCCGTTCAGTCCGACAGTTGCAACCGGAAGTCCAAACTTGGTACAAGACAAACGATCACCCATAATAGCCGGTATCACATCGAACGTACCGATGAAGATAGAGCCTGCCGTGATCTTAGGAATCAGAGAAGTAGGATTACTCGGGTATTCGAAAGTTATCAGTTTAGCAGCAAAAGAACCGTCTTCATTCACCTCCTGCTTCAGCAAAGTGCCACCCAGTATGCTTGCCCCAGCCGCACTTGAAGCCCACAATTCTTTTGGAAGCAGGTCATCATTCTTATCACCAGTTTTCCAGTCCTCAAAAGAGAACTTCAAAAAGCTTTGCGATGCTGAAACAGAAACCTGATAAGTGTTCGTAGTTCCATAATCCTCGGACACAACTGTATATGTCACCGCTCCTTTCGAGAAGTCCTGAGCAACACCCGTAGCAGGAGTTACTGTAGCACCTTCGGAAACAGTAATAGTCGGAACCAAAGCTGTTACATCGGCTCCTTCGGCAACCTTGAAAGTAATCGTCTTATCAGCATTGATAACAGGCTGTTCGGTCACTGCGTCTGTATTGTCGAACGTAAAGGCAATAATATCTGCTTTCGTATTTTCTGTACCATTCAGTTTCGTACCGTCGAACGTAACTTTGACTTCCTGCTCCATTGTACCAAGAACGGCAGTAATATTCAAATTTAAAGAAAGCGTACCATTGGCAACAGTACCTTGCCCCTCCACATTAGCTTCCAGCCCTACAGCAACAACGTTCACGGTAGTTGTACCGGCAAAAGTGTACGCATTGCCATTCTGAGTCAATTCACAATTCTTCAAATTAACATCACCAACAGGAATATTCATAAAAGAAAAATCGGAAATAAACAGATTAATGGCAGTAGTGCTCGCCTTTTCTACAGTAATCTTCTGAGGGACAACAGGCATATCGTTCCCCATAACATTCACTTTCAATTCACCTTTGTAACTACCGGCAATCTCATCATCAATCACCTGTGTATAGTCCGTTGGAGTAGAGTCGTCATTACTACAAGCCGCAAACAGACTCATTGAACAAATCAATGCAAACACATAAAATAAATTCTTTTTCATTCTTCTTTCATATTTATTTTTGAATTAATAATATTTCTCCCAAACACTCTCTAATTTACCTATTTATATTGAGGATACAAAATAACACTTTTTACACGAGTCAGGCAAGGTCTTTTCTTCAAAAAAATGTTCTATTCTTAATGCTTTATATATAATTTCCCCAGATAGGTTTCACAATAATATCAAATTCTGTATCTGCCACATCCATAACCAGGCTATTTAACCAAACACAAAGATTCATATACCCGCAACAAGACATTTCGCAAAACTTTTCAAAGCTTTCACTTACATTTCACAAAAAAAGCATTATCTTTATAGAAAAATAAGATGCCTCACAAAGGCAGAAAGTAACATCAAGCTTATTCACAACCCTTTAAAGCATACCGACTATGTTCAACTCATTCGGAAACATCTTGCGACTGACCAGTTTCGGCGAATCGCATGGAAAAGGCATCGGAGGTGTAATCGACGGATTTCCCGCCGGCATCACCATCGACATGGATTTTATTCAAAAGGAACTCGACCGCCGTCGTCCGGGACAATCGGCCCTTACTACTCCCCGCAAAGAGGCGGACAAAGTGGAATTCCTTTCCGGCATATTCGAAGGAAAACCCACCGGCTGTCCCATCGGCTTCATCGTATGGAACGAAAACCAGCACTCGAACGACTATGACAACCTGAAAGAAGTCTATCGTCCTTCGCACGCCGACTATACCTACCGCGTAAAATACGGCATCCGCGACCATCGCGGAGGAGGACGTTCGTCGGCTCGTGAAACCATTTCGCGTGTCGTAGGAGGTGCACTGGCCAAACTTGCCCTGCGGCAGCTCGGCATACGCATCACAGCCTATACTTCGCAAGTAGGCCCCATCCGGTTGGAAGAGAATTATACGGCTTACAATCTGGACCTGACCGAGACCAATCCCGTACGCTGCCCCGACCCCGAAAAAGCCAAGGAAATGGAACAACTCATTGCCGAAGTGAAAGCTGAAGGCGACACCATAGGCGGAGTCATCACCTGCGTCATCACCGGTTGCCCAGTCGGACTGGGACAGCCCGTCTTCGGCAAGCTGCAAGCTGCCCTTGCTTCGGGCATGCTGAGCATCAATGCAGCCAAGGCTTTTGAATATGGAGACGGTTTCAAAGGTCTGAAGATGAAAGGATCGGAACAGAACGACGTCTTCTACAACGATGCCGGGCGCATCACCACCCACACCAACCACTCGGGAGGCATACAGGGTGGCATCAGCAACGGACAGGACATATACTTCCGCGTAGCCTTCAAGCCCGTAGCCACTGTACTTATGGAACAGCACACCGTCAACATTGACGGACGGGACACTACGCTGAAAGCCCGCGGACGTCACGACCCCTGCGTATTGCCTCGTGCCGTACCCATCGTAGAAGCCATGGCCGCACTGACCATTCTGGACTTTTACCTGATTGACCGGACCACACAACTGTAAGAGGTCTCTCCTCCCCCCTCCCCAAAGGGAGGGGGGGAGTAAACGGCTTACCTATTATATAATGTATTACTTTAATCCATCCGCTCCCATCCGCCCCGACGGACTGAGGAACGGTAAAAAGAGTTATCCGCGATTATGATCAAGACCTACATCACTGAAAACGAACCTCGCATGCTGGACGAACTGTTCAGCCTCATCCGTATTCCCAGCATCAGCGCACAGCCGGAACACCACGACGACATGCTGGCTTGTGCCGAACGCTGGCGCCAACTGCTACTGGAGGCAGGAGCAGACGAAGCCATGATAATGCCGTCGCAAGGCAACCCAATGGTCTTTGCCCGGAAAACAGTCGATCCGGCAGCACCAACCGTACTTATTTATGCCCACTACGACGTAATGCCAGCCGAACCGTTAGAGTTATGGAAAAGCAAACCGTTTGAACCCGAAGTTCGTGACGGACGCATCTGGGCACGCGGCGCCGACGACGACAAGGGACAGTCGTTCATTCAGGTGAAAGCGTTCGAATATCTTGTAAAAAACAACCTGCTGACCCACAACTTGAAATTCATCTTCGAAGGCGAAGAAGAAATCGGCTCGCCAAGTATTGAAGCCTTCTGTCAGGATCATCGCGAAATGTTGAAGGCAGATGTCATCTTAGTGTCCGACACCAGCATGTTGGGTGCCGACCTGCCGTCGCTGACAACCGGCCTGCGCGGACTGGCTTACTGGGAAATCGAAGTGACCGGCCCCAACCGCGACCTGCACTCCGGCCACTTCGGCGGAGCCGTTGCCAACCCGATCAACGTTCTGTGCCAGATGATGAGCCGCATAGTCGATGCCGACGGACGCATCACCGTTCCCGGCTTCTACGACGATGTGGAAGAAGTTCCCCAAGCCGAACGCGACATGATAGCGCATATTCCCTTCGACGAAGAGAAATACAAGGCTGCTATCGGCGTAAAAGAGCTTTTCGGCGAAAAAGGCTACAGCACCTTGGAGCGAAACAGCTGCCGACCGTCGTTCGACATTTGCGGCATCTGGGGCGGATATACCGGCGAAGGATCCAAGACTGTCCTGCCCTCCAAAGCTTATGCCAAGGTTTCGTGCCGCCTTGTTCCACATCAGGATCATCATAAGATTTCGCAACTGTTTGCCGACTACATCCAGAGCATCGCTCCTGCCACCGTTCAAGTCAAAGTGACTCCCATGCATGGCGGTCAGGGATACGTTTGCCCAATCGACCTGCCCGCTTACAAGGCGGCCGAAAAGGGTTTCGAAAAGGCATTCGGCAAAAAACCACTGGCTGTACGCCGAGGCGGAAGTATTCCCATCATTGCAACCTTCGAACAGGTGTTAGGCATCAAAACCGTTCTGATGGGCTTCGGACTGGAAAGCAACGCCATTCACTCGCCCAACGAAAACATTCCGCTCGACATCATTCGTAAAGGCATTGAAGCGGTAACGGAGTTCCACCTGAACTTCCATTGATACTTCAACAGGATATAATAAGATTTGCCTTGTATAGCGTTACACAAAAAGGTGTGTCAAAACCAAGTAATACCATCTGACTCCCCTCCTTCCAGAAGGAGGAGAGCTTCAGAGACTTTTGTTTTGACACACCTTCGTCTTATTGCATGTGCATAAGCCCACCTTTATCCGTACGGCCCTGAATACGGACCGATAACCAGTCATTATTGTCTGAGCCCGGCTTGTCAGAAGGGTTTTCGGAACGTACATCCGTTGCGCCACTCCGAACAGCCATAAGCCGTCTTACCTTTAATAATAGTACCCTTCCCACACAACGGACAAGGCGTACCCACCAGTTCATCGGTTGCAGGCGCTGACGCAACAGCGGTTGCTGCAGCCGGCGCTCCGGCATCAGAAGCCTCCACCTTTTTTTTACGGGGAGCGCGCTTCTTCACTTCTTTCTTCGGTGACTCTTCAGAAGCTTCACCGGCAGAAGTTGTGGTGACGTTGCGTACGGATTTACCGACAGGCGGTGCCTGCACCGTAATACGCCGATTGCTACGATCGGCCAGAACATTGGACACAATCTCACTCACCATCTGCTTCAACTCTTCCAGAAACTGGGCAGCATTGTAAGTTCGACGTTCTATCTCGCGCAACTTCTTTTCCCAGATTCCGGTCAGCTCGGCACTCTTCAGCAGCTCTTCATGAATGGTCTGTATCAGTTCCACCCCCGTCGGAGTAGCTATCAGGTTTTTCTTTTCCTTACGGATGTAGTTACGCTTGAATAACGTTTCGATAATTGCTGCACGCGTGGACGGACGCCCGATGCCATTTTCCTTCAGAGCATCGCGCAACTCATCATTATCCACCAACTTACCGGCTGTTTCCATGGCACGCAACAGGGTAGCCTCGGTATAAGGACGCGGGGGCTGTGTCCACTTCTCTACTAATTCGGGGACATGTGGCCCGCTTTCTCCCTTGACAAAAGCCGGCAGCACACGGTCTTCATCATTGTTGTCCTTACTACCATCGTCCGTAGCATCCTGCTGCGGCGAAGCGTTGTAATTGAAGACAACACGCCAACCCGGATCCAAAATCTGCTTACCCGAGGTTTTGAATTCGATTCCTCCTGCCTCGCCCATCACCGTGGTTGTTGAGAAACGGCAGTCGGGATAAAAGACAGCAATAAACCGACGGGCAATCAGATCGAACACCCTACGCTCCAAATCAGTCAGATTGACCGGTGGCTGACCGGTAGGAATAATGGCATGGTGGTCGGTTACCTTCGAATTATCGAACACCTTCTTCGACTTTGGCAATGTGACGCCTTCCAGCGGAGCGGTCAACGCTTCGTAACCACGCAAACCTTTCAGGATGGAAGGACATTTAGGATAGATGTCATCACTCAGGAAAGTAGTATCTACACGAGGATAAGTCGTTATCTTCTTCTCGTAAAGCGACTGGATAGTCTTCAGTGTGTCATCGGCCGAATAGGCAAATTTCTTGTTACACTCTACCTGCAACGAGGTTAAGTCGAACAGACGGAGCGGAGCTTCTCTACCTTCTTTTTTGGTAACGGCAGTGACGGTAAAAGGTACGTCCTTGATGCGTGCCAGCAGTTCTTCCCCCCGTGTACGATCGGTGATGGGGTCGATTCCACGGTTTTCTTCCTCTTTCTTAGGTTTCTTTCCTGCGGCTACAGCTTCTTTCTGCTTTTCTGCCTCCAACGCCAGTTCCTCGTCGCTCTTACGGATAAGCGCTGAAAACGACGTATCCCGATAGATGGTATTGAGCACCCAATACTGTTTGGGAACAAAATGCTGGATTTCCAACTGACGGTTCACGATAAGTGCCAGTGTAGGGGTCTGCACCCGTCCAATGGAAAGAACCTGACGGTTCTGTCCATACTTCATGGTATAGAGGCGCGTAGCATTCATGCCCAGTAGCCAGTCACCAATGGCACGGCTTAAACCGGCTTCATACAAAGGCTGAAAATCGGTAGCATCGCGCAACTTGGCAAAGCCTTCACGAATAGCTTCCTCGGTCAGCGACGATATCCACAACCGTTTTACCGGACACTTGGCTCCCGCTTTCTGCATCACCCATCGTTGAATCAGCTCACCTTCCTGGCCGGCATCACCACAATTGATGATCATATCGGCTTTCTGCATCAGGCCTTCGATGATATGGAACTGACGTTCGTAAGTAGGATTACTGATAAGCTTGATGCCGAAACGGGGAGGAATCATGGGCAGATACTCTAATCTCCACGACTTCCAGTCGGGCGTATATTCATGCGGCTCCTTTAGCGTACAAAGATGACCGAACGTCCACGTCACCTGATATCCGTTTCCTTCGATGTATCCGTCTTTTTTATCCTTGGCCCCCAGCACGTCGGCTATGTCGCGTGCTACGGACGGCTTTTCGGCTATGCAAACTATCATTCTTTTTCCCGTTGTTTTTAGTCGGGCAAAGATACAGATTTAATAAGGAATGAAAAAACGAAGCATTGGAAAAATCGCCCCACCGAAAAGGAGCACTTTATCCCTAACTGGGAAAAAATAATTGCCTGACTGGGAAAATATTTTTTGCCAACTGGAGAAAAATACCAACCCCTGCATATTCGGAAACGCTATACAGAAGCATGAGTACAGGCCTTTTGTAAAGAGACATAAAAAAAGGGCTCCGCTGAGCCCTAAAACTTGTTAATTTTAAATCTAATACTATGAAAAACACAGTGCAAAGATAGTCTCTTTTATGAATTCTGCAAATTATTCACGTAAAAAAAGGAATTCTATAACATCAATTAAGAAAAAGGGCGGAAAAGCAAACGCTTTCCGCCCTTTCTGCAAATATCCAAATAGACTCTTTATTCTTCGTCCATCAAGATTTCGAGGATCTGACAAGCAGCTTTGGCAACCGATGTACCGGGACCGAAGATAGCAAGGCATTAAATTAGGTAATTCGATCAATACCCCGGATTATTTTTAGCCTCTAACTTCGGATTACTCTGCAATTCGACCAAAGGAATGGGCAACAACTCATGTTTGCCGCTGACAAAGTTTTGGTAAGCAGGATAAGGTTTGTTTTCCTTTTTGTTCACCGAACTATTCTCACCGAAAAGTTTCAGAGCATCGGCCAACACCCCCCAGCGAATGAGGTCAAATTTACGCTGTCCTTCAAAAGATAATTCAAAGCCACGCTCCCAATAAAGAGCCGTGCGAAAACGTCCCTGTTCATCACCGTCAGTAATGAAAGGCAGATCATGTGTTTTTTTGCGGACAGCCATCAGTTGATCGTAGTTGGCCGATGTATAAGAAGTGGCTCCAGCACGTTGACGTACACTATTTAACAACATCCAAGCCTGTTCTGTCTTTCCCACTTCGTTGTAGGCTTCCGCTGCCATCAACACTACATCGGCATAGCGCAAGACACAATAGTTCACGTCACCATAGTTCATATTTTTGTTACGGCTTTCAGGAGCCATCCATTCTCTACGCCACTTACCTGGATACCAAGAACCGGCACCGCGTTCTTCCTTTACATGCTGCTTGTTTTTCCAAGCAAAACGATAAGTACAGATACTCACATCGCGACGCACATCGCCTTCCTCAAAAAAGTTCTTCCACTCAGGCACAGTAATAAAAAAGCCGTTGGCTCTCCCCATATAGTTGGCTGATTCAGAAGAAGCAATCCCCGTAGGTTCGGCCACCAGCGGACCGTTGTAAATGCCCCATGCGCCCCCGTTGCGACTGCCTTGCTGGTGATAGAACGAAATTTCGAACAGACTCTCCTTACTATTAAGCACACCTTCAGAAAAGCCTTTGAAAAGAGCTTCATAACCACCTTCATAGAAGCCGTGGTAACCATTTGCCTGAAAAGCATCCCACTCTGTAAGAGCTGCTTCAAAATACGTTTTACGGGTACTTTCATCGGGACACGACAGTTTTCCATCTAACTGTAAGCTATAGCCGGCACGTTGCAAATAAACACGCATCAGCAGAGCACGAGCGGCACCTTGCGTCACACGTTCTGGACTGGACGAAGCCGTAGCCCAGTCCAGGTTATTCTTAGCAAAGTCCAAGTCAGCAATAATCTGATCGTAGATTTCCTCACGGCTCACTCGGGCACCGAATGCCTCATCGTAACTGGCCGAGTAGGAAGTCTTGAAAGGCACATCACCCCAACTCTTTACCAAATCGAAAGCTAGGAAGGCACGCAGGAAACGAGCTTCGGCATCGAGTGCTTTCAGTTTCTGACTGTCAGCATAGGCGGACATATTCTCTATGCCGTCAATAGCCATATTAGCCCGGTCAATGCCCTGGTACTTCAACAGCCAAAGCATTCTGACCCATTCGTTGGTGGGGTTCACCGTGTAGTGCACCATATCCTTAATCTGATTGTCCGAACCGGTGCGGGCCAAATAATATGTATCGTCCGATGCCATGGATGCCATTT
>ERZ780208.1941-NODE-1941-length-15403-cov-6.517918_pt1 | contig 15403 bp, 11 predicted proteins | sample MGYA00511167_ERZ780208 | MGnify/ENA primary metagenome ERZ780208 (study PRJEB29588, sample SAMEA2159202) | human gut metagenome | biome: human gut; feature: human-associated habitat; material: faeces | place: Denmark | collected 2008/2010 ... | reverse complement strand
AGCATGGCCCGTCCGCTGCCGATACCGCCCGCGGCCAGCAACGGCAGTGACGTGGCGCGGCGCACCTGCGGTATGAGCGCCATCGTCGTGGTCTCCTCACGGCCGTTGTGGCCGCCGGCCTCGAAGCCTTCCGCCACGACGGCGTCGACTCCTGCATCCTCGCACTTACGGGCGAAAAGACTGCTCGAAACGACGTGGGCAACAGTCACTCCGGCTTCGTGGAGCATCGGCGTGAACCGTTTGGGACTGCCGGCGGAGGTGAACACAATCTTCACGCCGCTGTCGATGATGAGCCTTATCAGCCGGTCAATCTCCGGATACATCAGCGGGACGTTGACGCCCCACGGCCGGTCGGTGGCCTGTTTCATCTTCGTGATATGTTCCTGAAGGGTCTCGGGATGCATAGAACCGGCTCCTATGAGTCCCAGTCCGCCGGCATTGCTCACCGCGGAGGCCAGCCGCCAGCCGCTGCACCACACCATGCCGCCCTGTACGATAGGGTAGCGGATGCCGAAAAGTTCTGTTATTCTGTTCATGTTCGTTTATGTTTTACGTTCGTTTTCTATTTTACGGGACATCAGGAGCAAGCAGCTCCGTCCGGCTCGGGTATGCTTGATGGTCGTCTGCAGACCATTGGCTGGAGTCATTGTCCATGTGGCAAAGTTACGATATAATGGCGACAATCATCGCTTGTGTCTGTGAAAAATGCTTCAGTGCCGGCGGCTTGCCGGTTAATCTATGTTTATGAAACGAAAGATAAACCTTTTTTTCATTTCATTACGTATTTATTTTTGGCTGTAGCCTGCTGCGGCCCTATCTTTGCACCATCCTGCCGTCTCAACGGAATGTCCGGAAGACTTACGAAGGGTGACCGCGTGAGGAAGACAGTCGGCATGATTCGGTTGCCGGATGGCGACGTGTCGGTCACATTCATAGTCAGAACGGAATATGTATGGTGGCGGGAACAGGAGAACATTATCGTCTAACGTATTTAAAAGTCAATGCTTATGGGAATTATCGGATCAATCATCATCGGAATCCTGGCCGGATTCATTGCCGGCAAGATCATGCGCGGTGGCGGTTACGGATGTCTCATCAACCTCGTGCTCGGCGTCATCGGAGGCGCCTTCGGAGGGTGGATATTCAGCCAGCTCGGCATGGAGTGGGGCGGTCTGCTCGGCCAGCTCTGTACGGCCGTAGTTGGTGCCGTGCTCTTGTTGTATATAGCGTCATTGTTTAACCAAAACTGAAGGAGGTGTTCATAGTCGTGGCATGGCGCTTCGGGCCGGTCGTCCCGAGGCGCCATGTCTTTTTTCAGTCCCCTGCATTGTATGCTTTTGACTACCGTTTAGGGCAATCCTCGGAAAATCCGGCTGCGTTATCCCTCAGACTCTTCCACTTTTGGGGAGACTGGGCAGAGGTTTCTCCTGTCATCATAATATCACGGAATTTAACATTTGAAAATTCTCAAACCAGAGAGCGGCAAAGCCGAAACTTTGACATTTCGCTGCCGTCATCCTTCCGTTTTTCCGCCTCGGACGACCAAGGAGGCCCTCCCGGCTCTGTGACGGGGCCGCTTTCGCACTGCAACGGGGCCGCCGCCGCATGATGACGGGGCCGCTTTCGTGCCCCCGGGAGGCCCTTACGGCAGAGACTTCCGGCCGGAAAACGGCTCAAAAAACTGCACACTTGGCCCCGCCGGCCACTTAGCAGCCTGACGGTCTGGCCGTTAGACTTGCACGCTCAAAACTCGCGAATTTGAAAATAAAAATCCTTTGGTCCGAAATTCGCGAGTTTTGCGGACACTTTGTCCGCATGTTTCTGAATTTCGCGGCGCGGACGTCTGCCTGTTGCCGCAGTTTTATCGCGTATCTACCTGATGGTCAGAGGGTTTTATGGGGAATGCGGTTGAGTGCAAATCGCGTATAATTTAAGCCTAAAGACGCAAAAACGCAAAGGTTTCGCTTGTGGTATTTGTTGTATGATTGAAGTTTTGGAAGTTTGGAACATGTGCGCTCGCTGCCCTTTCAGGACGCACATGTTCCAAACTTCCGAAACTTCAATTGTATGACAATAATTCTTTGCGCTTTGCACCTTTTCGTTTACATTATATATAAAAGGTGGTCTCCGCGCCATCCGTCGCATGTAGAAAACGATTACGTAACATTTAGTCGGGCTTGGGCTTGCGCGTACAGATTTTATTATTACCTTTGCATAGTGAAAAAACAAACCTAAAAACAAAATAATTAAACCAAAGCAAAATGACAACATTAACTCTTGGAATTGTCATCGTTTTCGTACTCGGCTATTTCTGCATAGCCATCGAGAGCCTGACAAAAATCAACAAGGCGGCCATCGCCCTGCTGATGTTCGTGTTCTGCTGGACACTCTTCATGCTGGATCCCGGCAGCTACATCGCCGGTGCAGTAGGTGAACACGCCGCACAGGCCGTAAGCGAGGTGATGGAGAAGCATCTCGGCAGCACGGCCACCACGCTGTTCTTCCTCATGGGAGCAATGACCATCGTCGAAGTGGTCGACCAGAACGGCGGATTCAATTTCGTGCGCGACCTCCTCAAGACCCAGAGCAAGAAAGCCCTGCTGTGGCGCATCGCCGTGCTGACGTTCTTTCTCTCGGCCATCCTCGACAATCTGACGACGAGCATTGTCATGATTATGATTCTGCGCAAGCTGGTGTCCGACCACAAGGACCGCATCATCTACGCCTCACTCGTGGTCATCGCGGCCAATTCTGGCGGCGCTTTCTCGCCCATCGGCGACGTCACGACAATCATGCTCTGGAACAAGGGACTGATAACGGCGCTGGGCGTGATAACCGAAATCACCATACCCTCAATCGTTTCGATGGTCATCCCTGCCTACATTCTGTCGCTCTCGCTGAAGGGCAGCTTTGTCGCCGCCGGCAATGACGATGCGTCCGCAGAGGCCGACGAGGTTCTGTCGGCATCACAGCGCAAGGCGGTCTTCATACTCGGTGTGGGCGGTCTGATCTTCGTCCCCATCTTCAAGTCCATCACCCACCTGCCCCCGTTCGTCGGCATCCTGCTCGTTCTGGGTGTGCTCTGGACCGTGACCGAGCTCTTCTACCGCTCTCATGGCGAGGAGGACGAGGACGGAACGCAGAAGCGCATCACCAAGATGCTCACCCGCATCGACATGGGAACGATTCTCTTCTTCCTCGGCATACTCATGGCCGTGGCCTGTCTTGAGACAATCGGCGTGCTGACCATGCTGGGCGAGGGCCTCAATGTCGCTTTCGACGGCAACCACTATATGGTCACCGGCATCATCGGCGTCCTGTCGAGCATCGTCGACAACGTTCCTCTTGTGGCCGGATGTATGGGCATGTATCCCGTTGCTCCCACCGGAGATATGGCCGTCGACGGCATCTTCTGGCAGCTGCTGGCCTATTGTGCCGGCGTCGGCGGTTCGATGCTCATCATCGGTTCCGCCGCCGGAGTGGTGGTCATGGGTCTGGAGAAAATCACCTTCGGATGGTATATGAAGCGCATCACGTGGATTGCCTTTGTCGGCTATCTTGCCGGAATCGGTGTCTACTGGCTGGAGCGCACCTTCCTTTTCTGATGATGACATTGTCTTTCTAAGACAGTTCGGCTATAACGAAACGTGCCGGAAACCATGTTTGAACATGATTTCCGGCACGTTTCGTTTATGCTTGGGTCTTGTTGTACTTTCACACGCCGTTTTCCATTGGTTGCAATATTGTCATTCCGAAGGCACCTCCCCCTTGGGGGAGGCCGGGAGGAGGCCATGAGCCCACCCGGATGGTCCTACGTATCATCTTCTGTCTCTCATCTCGCTCGGCTTGCGGCCCGTCTTTATCTTGAACTTTGCGGAGAAATAGTCGGGCGAATCGAAGTTGAGGCGGTATGCAATCTCCTTAATGCTCAGGTTGGTCGTGCTCAGCAGTTCCTTTGCCCGTTGGAGCTTGAGGTCCTGCTGGTATGTGGCGGGAGAGAGACCGGTGTATTCCTTGAAGAGTTTCCGGAAGTTGGAGTAGCTCACGCCCAGCTCTTCCGCAATCTGCTGTATGGTCAGGCTGCTCTCCAGCGCGTCGTAGATGCGCAACCGTGCTCGGCGCACCATGTCGATGTGGGCATGGTTCTTGTTCAGCTCAATGTTGCGTTCGAGAGAATACATCGTTCCTATGATATGGTTGACAATGCCGGCCAGGAGTTGCTGGGCGTATGCCTGTTCTTCCTGTGCGGCACCCAATGCCTGTTCGTAGAGGCGGACAATGGTATGGGAGAAGCCGATATGATAGATGGGTTTTTCCTTGCGCAGGAAGCCATGGAGCACGCGGTCGTCGATGTTTTTTCCCTTGAAGCCTATCCAATAGCTCTTCCAGCCCGTGTCCGGCTTCGGGTGATAGGTGTGCCACTCGCCCGGAAAGAGCAGGAACATGTCTCCTTCGTGGATTTCCGTCTCTTCTATAGTGGCGCTGCGGAACACTCCGCCGCCTTCCGGAACATAGAGAAGCTGATATTCGTTGAGCTCCCGGCCTTCATCCACATGAAAGTAATAGCCGTCGGCATGACCGCGGGTGGGATAGGGGTCACCCGGTGCAATCTCTTCATAACCCACGGTACTCACCGTGAGTCCCCATAACAAGTCTCGCTCGTTGGCCAGAACGTATTTACTCTTTTGCATATCTTTCCTTATATTGTTTTTTCAGTTGTTTGGTCAATCTAGTCTTTTTCTTCCACATTCTCTATGTCACACGGAATCCATATCCAGAATGTCGAGCCCTTTCCCAGCTCCGAGTCAACTCCGATGCGGCCGCCGCAACTGTCGGCGATGGCCTTGCAGATGCTCAGGCCGAGGCCCGTTCCCTGGACGAAATCGTTGAGCTTGACGAAGCGGCGGAATACGTCTTCACACTTCTCCTTGGGTATTCCGCTGCCGGTGTCCTCGCAGTAGATTCTGATTCCGCCTTCCTCGATCCGGTAGCCCACGCGGATGTGGCCCTGACGGGTGTGCTTTATGGCGTTGGTCATAAAGTTGACGATGACCTGCTGGATTCTGTCGTTGTCCAGTTTCGTGCGCAGCGAGCGGTAGGGGTTCTCCTTTATCAGCTCAATCCCGTTCTCGCTGACCTGCTGGACGAACGTGGCGCAGACGTCGTCGAACGTTGCGGCGAAGTCAACGTCGTGCGGCTCGATGGTCAGTCCGTCGGTGTCCATTGACGATATGATGAGCACGTCGTTGATGATATGCAGTAGCATGCTGCAGTTGTTGCGTATGATGCGGAGGAATTCCTTGCGGTCTTCCGGAGCGTCGATGGTCTGGAGAAGGTCGCAGAAGCCGACGATGGAGTTCAGCGGCGTGCGTATCTCGTGGCTCATGTTGGCGAGGAACATGCTTTTCTGGCGCTCCGACTCGTTGGCCCGCAGCGTCTCCTGCTTCAGTTTCTCCTGCGTTTCAATCAGTTCGGTGACGTCGCGGATCAGGCCGAAAGTGCCTATGACATTGCCGTTGCTGTCGTGGTTCGGCATTCGGTTCATGGAATACCAGCGCTTCTTCCCGTCGTTCTCGAACATGTTCCGCAGAACCAGCACGGCCGTCTTGGTCGTCACGCTGTCGTGCGGCGGGTCTATGAAGTTGCGGGTCAGCGGTTTGTTGTTCTCGTTGATGGTGCATTCGATGATCCGGTCCATGCTGATGGTGACGCCTTGATTGTGCAGTCCTTTGTAGAAAGAGACGGTCCTGTCTGCGAACGACGCGCGCCAAATCCTTGTCTTGCTTTCCTCCAGCAGATACATAAGCTCTTCCTCGGCCCGTGTGGCGGCCTGTCTGATGTCTCTGAGAGTGTCGTTGTACTTCTTCCGTAGCTGATAAAGATTGCGTTCTTCGCTGATGGGACGGAGGGCGATGAGGATATATACCAGTTCGTCTTCTTCGTTCCGGATGGGGCGCAGACGTATCTCAACATATTCGGAGACATTCCTTTCCGGCACGTCAATCTTCGTGCAGAAGTGTACTTCCGTCATATCTGAGGAGCCGACGGCGTCTTTTATCGATGGGAAATCAAGCCAGCATTTGTTGTAGTAGAACTCGTCCTTCGGCGTATTGAAGCGTAGCAGTTCCCTCATTCTCCTGTTGGCGTCGATGAGGAAGCCGCGGCTGTCGTGGAGCGAGAGTCCCGTTATGGTCATTTCAAATATGCTGCTGTAGGTCATGGCGGTCTCGCCGGCCTGTTGTTCGTTGGCGAGGTCGTCGGTGATGTCCGTCAGCGTGCTGATGATGTTGGCCACTTTGCCGTTCCGTTTGGCCTCGCGGATGGAGTTGCAGTGTATCATCCGCCAGACAGGAGCGTCCTCCGTTCCGGCGTTCCAGCGGTAGATATATTCCACCGGACTGTTCTCCGTGGAGCCGGAGATGTTTTGGGCGGCGTCCTTCAGCTTCTGCCGGTCTTCCGGGTGTATCCGCTCGCTATACTGGCTGAGCTTGATTCCGGTTTCCGGGACATGGTTTCCGTAGACGTTGCTGATGCGTCCGGTCTTCAGATTGGTGCATATCACGTTCTGGCGGCTTATCTTCAAGGCTGCCTGCATGATGTTGTTCTTTTCAACTGTGAGCTGTGTGCTTTTCCTGATGCGTGCGGTTATGATGCGGTTCGCAATCACCGTGACAATTACCAGAATAGCCGCTGCGATGATAATGATGAGCACCACAGGCGATGCGTCGTTGTCGTCAATGTCCGGGTGAAACCATTTGTTCTTCAGTTTGTTCACCGTTCCCTGCTGTTCCATGCGTGCAAACTGCTCGTCAAGAATCTCTATGAGCTTTTTGTCGTGGCTCACGAAGCGCATCTCGCCGGCCGGGATGTCGATTTCTCCCACCTCAATGTCGGTGATATTGAGCTCTTTCAGCATTTTCTCGATTGGTTTCTCGCCCCATACGAAATACTGTCTGTCACTGCTGGCAAGTTCCTGAAGACTTGCCCGGGGTGAGCGGAAGACAATCTGGCGGCGGCTGATGTCGTCGCGGGCGAGTATCATCTTCGTCGCGTAATCATATTTCTTGAGTATCAGAGTGTCCTCCGGTTCCAGCTTACTGAGGTCTTTCAGCGGCTTTGTGCCGCGCCTGTATGCCACCTTGACCTTATATGGCGCGAGCGTTTTGCGGCTGTAGAACCGTTTCCCGTCGGGTTTGCTGCGGCTGTAGACCGGTTCTATCATGAGGTCAGCCTTGCCTTGGTTGAACATGCTCACGGCGTGGTCCAGCTTCCGTAGTACAAAAACGTATGGAATGTCGAGACGGTCGAGTATGGACGTAAGGATGCTTATGTTGTATCCTTCTGGCTCTCCGCTGTCGTTGGTATATTCATACGGCGCGAAATTCCAGTCGGAAACGATGCGCAGCGGATTCTCCCGGGTGTAGCGCGCAGTGTCCGGCTTTGCCGTGGCGGCAGTCATGCAGACTGCCATCAGGGCAATGATGATGGTGGCGCGGGCCGCGATGTATCTTGAAACGGATATTGTCATATTGGCTTTTCTCTAAGTAAGGATGTTCTTTTTCTTTGTTGTCAGAGCCTTGCATGGGATGGAGATCCATACTGTCGTGCCGTAGCCGGCTTCAGACTCGATGTTCATCCGTCCTCCCATCTTCTCTATGAGCCTCTTGCAGATGAGCAGCTGCAGGCGGATGCAGCAGTGGTCGACGTCTTCAAAGAAGTCCATCTTCTGGAACATGGAGTTCAGTACGTCTTTTTCGATGCCCTCGCCGCTGTCTTCCACGCTGATGGTCAGCTCGCCGTGGTGGTATTCATATTTTGCGCAGATAGTGCCGTTGTGGGTGAAGTGGGCCGCATTAGACGTGATTATCTCTATCACCTGGCCCAGATGGTTGGCGTCGATGTCCACCACGAGGTGTTCGTACGGGCTTTCTATGGATGTCTTCACACCTTCGGCGAGCTCGCGTGTCCATCCGCTCATGCAGTGGGCTGCGAATATTTCGGCGAAGTCAATGGGCGAAGTGGTTATCTCGATCATGTCGGAGTCGATGCGTGAGAGCGTCAGAATGTCGTTGACGATGCGCAGCAGGAGGTTGGAGTTCTTTTTTATTTCGTTCATGAAAATCGGTTCGTCTTCCGGTGCGTGGTCGATTTCGAACAGCTCGGCGAATCCCATCACGGCGTTGAGCGGGGTGCGTATCTCATAGCTCATGTTCTTGACGAAAGCGTTCTTCACCGTCTCGGCGTCCCGGGCCTTCTCCATTTCCAGCTTGAGCTGCCGTTCCGTCTCCTCCATCTTGCTGATGTTGCGGCAAAGTCCGTAGTAGTGGTCAATCCTTCCGTCGCTGCCGAAGATGGGAATTCCGGCCAGATGGAGGTATAGCTCGCGCTGTCTGTTGTCTGAGAAGACGGTCTTGACCTTTATCTCAAATTTTCCGGCCCGGTATTTGTCCATGCTGTTCATGAGCCTTATCACATCGTCGCGGCAGCTTTCGTCCAGCACGCGCAGACACCTTATCTGTGACAGCCGCATGGCGGGCTTGTGCGGGTCGTGGGTTATCTCCAGCATCTTTGTGGCCGGATAGTAGCGTGTGAGCCAGGTGTGGCTCACCTCAAGGTCGTAGTTTATGTTCCGTACGTACTCTTCCTGTCTCTCAATGCTTTCCCTGATGAGTTTTTCCTTGTATCTTTCGTTGTTGATGTTGTCAGCCAGTTCGGTCATATCGCGGCCCGTCAGGAAGTAGCGGATGAGCTTTCCGCCGTAGAAGATGGGCTGCACGATGTATTCGTAAAACCTTATGTTCTCCGGGAGGAAGTTCTTAAGGCTCTTGTCGTGTTCCACAATGGCCGTGGCATAGACGGTCTTCGGATTGTCCGTGTCCATCTGCATGCCGTCGGTGAATATCTCCGGTATGGTGGCCAGCTTCTCCGGAACCTTGCCGGCGCGCAGCGTCCTCATGGCCTTTGCGTTCAGGTCGATGAGCTTTCCCTCGCTGTCGTAGAGGCCCATGTCGATGTTGACGGCATTGAACACGGTCTGGAATTTGAGCTGTATGTTCTTCTGCTCTATGTATTTCCGCCTCTCTTCCGTTATGTTGTGCTGCGTGACGAGGAGCATCGCTGCCCGGTCGTTTTTACGGCGGAGCACCGATATGGTCATGTTGAAGTAGTGCTCGTCTGACGGTTTGGACGGACGGTGACACCGCGCCTGGATTGTTTTCGTCCGTGTGCGGTTTTCCTTGACGTCGTTCAGCGCTTCGCAGATTGTGATGAAGTCGTCGTGATTGAAAAAGACGGAGAAGCTGTTCCGCGTGTATTCCTCGATGGCCTTGCCTTCCGGCGAGAACGTGATGAACCTTTCGCGTCCGACGTCGTAAGCCCACATCTGTATCTTGCTGGAGCGCATGTATAGCATCAGCCTCTGCGTGAGGTTGTCGTTGATCCGGTTGACGCTGTTCTCCCTCAGCCGGTAGACAACGTTATAGACGACGAGCATCAGCACGACGAGCATCAGTCCGCCCGCTATGTACCATGCGAACTCCGGTATGCCGCTCTGTTTCACGTTCGGGTAGAACCACTGGCGGCGTATGGCCGGCAACTCGTCGTTGGCCATCATGACTTCATAGACGCTGTCAATCATCTCCAGCAGACGCTCGTCATGTGACATGAAGCGGTATTCGCCGTTGGGGATGTTGACCGGTGTTATCTCAAAGTTGTCAAGGTTGTATTTTCTCATGGTGTATTCCAGCGAGAGCGTGTTCCACAGCACCTCGCCGCTGTCGCGTGCGGCCAGCCGGAGGATGGCGTCGTTGATGTCGTCGGTCGGCTGCGTGTATTCCTCCATGCCGCTTGTGACCATATACCGGTGGCTGACGCTGTTCCGCTGCATGACGACTTTGTAGTTTTTCAGGTCTTCTGCCGTCTTTATCTGCGGCTTGTCGTGTTTTGGGTGGGCCACACCGTGGGTGAAGAGTCCGACGATGGACGTTCCGTAGCGTCCGAACTGTGAGTGATAGTCGGTGTACATGCCCAGCATGAGGTCAGACCGTCCGTCTTTCAGGTCGCTGTAGGCGTCGGCGGTGGGTTTGAGCCGTATGATATATGGAATGTCGAGTTTTCTCAGTATTGTCTTTATGAGGTCAATGTTAAACCCGCTTGGCTCTCCGTCCTTGTTGAGGAACGTGTATGGCGGAAGGTCCCAGATATCCTCATAGATGAGCGGTCGGTCTATTGTGTATTTGCCGTCATCCGGGTCATGCGTCTTCTGTGCCTGTGTACAGACGGACGGGAGCATGGCCATGATGGCCGCCATGATGTATAATCTTATGCGCATTAGTAGTAATTCTGCAGGTTTATATTCTGCAAAGATACTGTAAATCAGCTGAATTACCAAACAAATGTCTATTTATTTTCCGAACACACGCACACACTTCGGGCACAGGCGGCTTCCCGTCCGTGCCCGAAATGTGTGTGCGTTGATGCAAATGTGCTCTTTTTTGGCTCGTCCGTGGTCACGGTTCCGCCCTTAAAGCGGATAGCCGTCGAAGTCGTAGAGCACCGTCGAGAGATATCTCTCGCCCGTGTCGGGCAGGAGCGTGACGACGCTTTTGGCTTCAAATTCCGGTCTGCGGGCAATCTCCGCCGCCGCTGCCGCCGCCGCTCCGGAGGATATTCCGACGAGCAGTCCCTCGGTGGCGGCAAGCTGGCGGCCGGCACTTATGGCGTCGTCATTGCTGACGTCGATGACTTCGTCAACGACAGTGGCGTCGTAGATGGCGGGGACGAAGCCCGCGCCGATGCCTTGAATCTTGTGCGGTCCGGCCTTTCCGCCGTTGAGGACGGGTGACGACAGTGGTTCTACGGCCACAATCCTGACCTCTGGATTCAGCTCCTTCAGCCTCCGTCCGACACCTGATACGGTTCCGCCCGTGCCCACACCGGCCACGAAGACATCAACGTGGCCGCCGGCGTCGGCCCAGATTTCGTCGGCCGTCGTCTCGTAGTGGCGCAGCGGGTTGGCCGGGTTCTCGAACTGCTGGAGTATGACGGCTCCGGGAATGCTGTCGCGTAGCTCTCCGGCCACGCGGATGGCTCCGGCCATGCCTTCGTCACCTGGCGTGAGGCGCACTTCGGCTCCGTAGGCCTTGACGAGGCTGCGGCGTTCGACGCTCATGGTCTCGGGCATGGTGAGGATGAGGCGGTAGCCCTTGACGGCGGCCACGAGGGCCAGTCCGATGCCGGTGTTGCCGCTGGTGGGCTCGATGATTGTCGCCCCGGGCCGGAGCCGGCCCTTGCGTTCGGCGTCTTCTATCATGGCCAGCGCGACGCGGTCCTTGACGCTTCCGCCGGGATTGAAGTACTCCACTTTGGCTATGATGGGGGTGGAGAGTCCCCTCAGGGCTGAATATTTGCCCAGTTCGAGCAGCGGTGTGCCGCCGATAAGCTCAGTCAGGTTGTTGGCTATTCTTGTCATGTCGTTCTTTGTTTATAGGGTTTTACGGGAGAGAACTTCTTTTTGAATAACTTTTCTTCTGATGCAAAGATAGTGATATCTGGAATGTCTTCCAAGATTTTCACAAAGTTTAGAAAATATAACTGCGTTTGCGCTTTCAGGCAGTAATGATATTCTGAAAAGGCGGCCGAAACGCCGGTGGAACAGATGATTTCTTTTCGGCGCAAAGGCGTTAAGGCGAGAAGCTTCCCCTCCCCCCCTAAAAAAAGAAATCTTCGCGCCTTTGTTTCTTTGCGTTGAGAGCTAACTGTTAAAAACTCAGAATTATCCCGACAAATGCCTTCAAATCCTTGCGTTTTTCTGAAACAAAAATCTTTTGGCCGCAAATTCGCGAGTTTTGCGCGTGCATCTTTAAGTGTCTGAACACCTGAACGTTATCGCTGAAATTACGAAAGTGCGCAACTTTTTGTCCTCTTTTGTTCTGCCGTAAGGCCCTCCCGGCCTTGCGGCGGGGCCCTCGTTGCATTGCAACGGCGGCCCCGCCGTGATGCGAAAGCGGCCCCGTTGCAGAGCCGTAAGGGCCTCCCGGCTCTGCAATCAACGGGAAACGGGACGGCCGAGGAGGCGAAATGTCAAGATTCCGGCTTTGCCGCTCTCCAGAATTGAAATTTTCAAGTGTTAAAATCCGTGATATTATTATTACCTGATGTCAGAGCTCAGAGTGATGAGTGAAGAGGCGTGAGTAACGTTGGAGATCGGTCGGAGTGGACGGGAAAGGCGGCGGAAAAATGGCGATTTTGCCACCCAGATTGAAAAAAAACATTAAATGTTTGTCGGTACGGAATTTAATAATTAAATTTGTAAAACGAAATGCGACCCGCATAAAGACCGTATAAGACAAACAAATACACATTATTATATATTATGATAGACGTAAAAGAAACATTGGCTTCGGCCGAAGAGAAGATGGAGATGGCTGTGATGTATCTTGACGAGCAGCTGTCACGCGTGCGCGCAGGCCGTGCCAACGTCGCTATCCTCGACGGTGTGAGAGTAGACTCCTACGGCTCCATGGTTCCGCTCAATCAGGTAGCCACAGTGACAACGCCCGATGCCCGTTCCATCGCCATACGGCCGTGGGACAAGAAGATGATTCGCAGCATCGAAAAGGCCATCATGGACAGCGACGTGGGCATCACACCGGAGAACAACGGCGAGATGATCCGCCTTGGAATACCGCAGCCCACGGAGGAACGCCGCCGCGAACTGGCAAAGCAGTGCAACAAATACGGCGAGAACATCAAGGTGCAGATCCGCAACGTGCGCGCCGAGGTGAAGGACAAACTGAAGAAGGCCATCAAGGACGGACTCTCTGAAGACGTTGAAAAGGACGCCGAAAACGACCTGCAGAAGATACACGACAAGTTCATCAAGCAGGTGGACGACCTGCTCGCTGCGAAGAACAAGGAGATCATGACAGTGTAGAAATTACGAATTTGGAATTACGGATTGCGAGTTGTCGCTGCGCGATTACGAGTTGTTCAATTACGAATTGCAATTATGGTTCGTCAGAGTTGCTAATTGTGGTTTCCTGTTGACGCGGACTTGACAGGTTTTTGGCTTGAACGTGGCAGGTTGTTGACTTGGACTTTACAAGCTCAGTGGTAATTCATAATTGAACAATTCGTAATCGCGCAGCGACAACTCGTAATTCATAATTCATAATTCAAAATTCACAAATGTTCGGTTTAGTAGTAAGAAACACCGGAAGCTGGTACACCGTGAAGACGGATGACGGCCGTATGGTGGACAGCAAGATAAAGGGAAATTTCCGGCTGAAAGGCATCCGGAGCACCAATCCCGTGGCCGTCGGCGACCGCGTGGAGATTGTCGAGAACGCCGAGGGGACGGCTTTCATCACCGCCATCAGCGACCGCCGCAACTATATCATCCGCAAGTCGCCCAACCTCTCGAAGCAGAGCCACATCATCGCCGCCAACGTCGACCAGGCCCTGCTCGTCGTCACGGTCAACCGGCCGCAGACCAGCACGACCTTCATCGACCGCTTTCTGGCTTCGGCCGAGGCCTACCGCATACCCGTCGTGCTCGTCTTCAACAAGACCGACCTGCTCACGGACGACGAGCGGCGGTATCAGGAGATGGTCATCGCGCTGTATGAGAACATCGGATATGAGTGCCGCGAAATCTCGGCGGCCACCGGCAGCGGCGTCGATGAGCTACGGAAGATGCTCGCCGGGCGCATCACCGTGCTCAGCGGCAACAGCGGTGTCGGCAAGTCTACGCTGATCAACAGCCTCCTTCCCGGCGTAAACCTGCGCACGGCCGAAATCAGCGACGCCCACAACACGGGCATGCACACCACCACGTTCAGCGAGATGCTGCCCCTTCCGGATGGCGGATACATCATCGACACGCCCGGAATAAAAGGTTTCGGAACGTTCGACATCGAGCCGGAAGAGCTGACGGGCTATTTCCGCGACATATTCCATTTCTCCCGTGACTGCCGTTTCAGCAACTGCACCCACCGCCACGAGCCCGGATGTGCCGTGCTCCGCGCGCTGGAGGACCACTATATCGCCGAAAGCCGCTACCAGTCCTACCTCAGCATGCTCGACGACAAGGACGAGAACAAATACCGCGAGGCGTTCTGAAAAGGATGGTTTTTGCTGTTTATATAATGCAAACGCAAAGACGCCAAAACGCAAAGTGTCATGTATGGTCACATACAAAAACTTTGCGTTTTAGCGTCTTTGCGTTTGCACTATGTAGACTTAATTGCGTCTGATTAATGTCCCAATCTTCTTATCCTTGCCGTGTACCATGCCGTGACCGCGATTGTGGCCACGACCAGACCGATGGTGAGTCTGCCGGCGACGGCCTTTCCGGCCATGCCCCATGCAATGCAGAGGAACATCAGTGATATCATGACGCCGAGAATCCTCACCATCCGCACCGCCGCAATATGCTGCGCCGGATTTTTCATCTCGAACGGCATGTTGATGTAGCGCGAGGGACGGTATGCGCTGAAGCAAAGCAGCGCTGACACGAACGAGCCGATGAGGCCTGTCAGCGGCATCATCCATCGGGTTCCCCAGCCGTCGGCCGTGCCGGTGACGTCAAAATGTATGGCGATCTGTTCCGGCAGATGCCTCCAGAGATATGCAATCATAATCCACATACAGATATTGATAATTGCTATTGCGATTTCGAAGGCAGTGCCCTCGGCCGAGCGCGTCATTCTTATGTCCACGCCTGATTTGCTGTTGTTTCCGAATGAAATCATCTTTTGAGATTTATAGTTGTGTTGTATCGGTGTCATGCCTGACGTGTTGTCGGGCTTATTCTTTCTCCTCCTTCGGCTTCGCCTTCCGCTTCTTCGGCATCCGGCCGGCCTTGCGCAGCGCTTCGGCGTGAGCAGCATCCCGACGCTCGTCGTCATCCGTGACGGCAAGGCGGTAAAAGGCGTCGTCGGCCTGCATAACCTTGAGCAGCTCAAGGCTCTGCTCGCGTAAACAAAACAAAATACTTTGCGCGGCAGGTGTTGACAAATCCGGCTGCCTGCGCTAAAATCATTCCATTGCTGTGACAGGCAGGAGTACGCGGTGTGCGGATCTCAGAGAGGGAGCGGTTGGTGAAAGCTCCTGTGAAGCGCTGCGGAAGGTCGGCCTTGAGCATCCCGGGTGAAGGGTGACTGTGTAGTCCGGGCGTGGCTTTCGCGTTAAGGAAGGCATGAGTGCCGCAGTATGCGGAATTCAGGTGGTACCGCGGTAAATTATCGCCCTGAAGCTATGTGCTTCAGGGCGTTTTTCTATGTGAGAGGAGAGCAGAGAATGAAAGAACTTCCGAAAGTGTACGACCCTAAATCGGTCGAGAAAAAGGTCTATGAGATGTGGATGGACGGGCACTATTTTGAGGGCAAGATCGACCCCGATA
>ERZ780208.1934-NODE-1934-length-15466-cov-5.288430_pt1 | contig 15466 bp, 10 predicted proteins | sample MGYA00511167_ERZ780208 | MGnify/ENA primary metagenome ERZ780208 (study PRJEB29588, sample SAMEA2159202) | human gut metagenome | biome: human gut; feature: human-associated habitat; material: faeces | place: Denmark | collected 2008/2010 ... | reverse complement strand
TGATCTGCAGTGACATCTGCTGCCGCGGCATCCAAACTCTTTCCGCCCAGCGCAAGCTTCTTGCCGGCGGGGAAAGATGGATCGAACTGCAGCAGACGGTTCACCCGGAAATGTGGAATTACCGCCTTTTTTCCGAACTGCGCCGACGCGGCATCCTGCCGCCGGACGACCGCTCGGAAGAAGAAGCCAAGGCGGACTTTCTCAAATGGCTGCGACATAACATGATATGTTCGCCGCTTGCTTATAAAAGCGAAAAGGAATACGGCGTGACGTCACAGCTTCTGATGGCCGCGGGCGCTTGTTTCAGCAAACTGCTGAGCGAAGAGGAAGAAATTTCCCTGCTGGCGTCAAAAGACTGGAAAAAGGTGCGCGAGTACGCGCGGAAGTGGAAGCCGAATGCGGAAATCCTGTTCTTCCGAACGGCGCCGCTCGAACTGATATTCGCTTATATCCGCCTTTTCCGGCCGCAAACCGTCGAAGCGGAGCGGGCGCTGATTTTCCGCGGCGACAGCATCCTTACCTGGGAGCTGGTTTTAAATCATCCGCTGAGCTACGAGGCCAGCGAGCGCACGGCCGAATACTACCGCACGCGGCCTTGTGTCAAGCAGGTTGTTGCGGCGGCGAGGATATTCGCCGACTATCTGGAGCAAAAGCAGAACGGCCAAAAGGAGCAGACCACCGTCGGATGAAGCGACCTTAAAGACTTTAAGGACCTTAAAGACCTTAAGGACCTTAAAGCAATAAAGCAGAAACAAAACAACAACAGATAATGAAAAAAGACGAAAAAGACATGATGCAGCTGCCGGAGAACGCTTTCCGCGAGTTGCACGAAGGAGAGAATTATGAGCCGATGATGAGTCCGCGGGAACAGTATCCCGAGGTCAACGCATGGTCGGTGACGTGGGGAGTGCTGATGGCCATGCTGTTCTCGGCCGCCGCAGCCTACCTCGGACTGAAGGTGGGACAGGTCTTCGAGGCCGCCATTCCCATCGCGATCATCGCCGTCGGCGTTTCGGCGGCCGCCAAGCGCAACCGTGCGTTGGGTGAGAATGTCATCATCCAGAGCATCGGTGCCTGCTCCGGTGCGGTCGTGGCGGGCGCCATATTCACCCTGCCGGCCATCTACATCCTGCAGGCCAAGTATCCCGAGATGAGCGCGTCGTTCATCAAGATATTCATCTCGTCGCTCCTGGGCGGTATCATCGGCATACTGTTCCTCATTCCGTTCCGCAAATATTTCGTCAGCGACATGCACGGCAAATATCCCTTCCCCGAGGCGACGGCCACCACTCAGGTGCTCGTCAGCGGTGCCAAGGGCGGCAATCAGGCCAAGCCTCTGTTGCTGGCCGGACTCGTCGGAGGACTCTACGACTTCATCGTGGCCACCTTCGGATGGTGGAACGAGAACGTGACGTCGCGCATGGTGGGCGTCGGTGAGACACTTGCCGAACGCGCCAAGCTCGTCTTCAAGGTCAACACGGGAGCCGCCGTGCTCGGTCTGGGCTATATCGTCGGCCTCAAATACGCACTCATCATCTGCCTCGGCTCGCTGGCCGTGTGGTGGCTGGTCGTTCCGGGCATGTCGATCGTGTTCCACGACGCCGTGCTCAACGCTTGGGACCCGACAATCACCCAAACCGTCGGTGAGATGAGCCCGGAGGACATCTTCCGCGCCTACGGCAAGTCGATAGGCATCGGTGCCATCGCCATGGCCGGCATTATCGGCATCATCAAGTCGTGGGGCATCATCAAGGGCGCCGTCAGTCTGGCCGCACGCGAGATGAAAGGCGGCAACGCCGGCGACGAGAAAGCGCAGCTGCGCACACAGCGTGACATCTCGTTCCGCTTCATAGCCATCGCTTCCATCGCCACAATCATCATCACCTTCCTCTTCTTCTGGTTCGGCGTCATGGACGGCAACATGCTCTTCGCCCTCGTGGCCATCGTGCTCGTGGCCGTGATAGCCTTCCTCTTCACGACCGTGGCGGCCAACGCCATCGCCATCGTCGGCAGCAATCCCGTGTCGGGCATGACGCTGATGACGCTCATCCTTGCTTCCGTCGTCATGGTGGGCGTCGGACTGAAGGGTACGGGCGGCATGGTGGCCGCGCTGATCATGGGCGGTGTCGTCTGCACGGCACTATCGATGGCCGGCTCGTTCATCACCGACCTGAAAATCGGATACTGGCTCGGCACCACCCCGCGCAAGCAGGAGTCATGGAAATTCCTCGGCACGCTCGTCTCGGCGGCTACCGTCGGCGGCGTGATGATGCTTCTGAACGAGACCTACGGTTTCGCCAGCGGCCAGCTCGCAGCGCCGCAGGCCAACGCAATGGCCGCCGTGATAGACCCGCTGATGAACGGCATCGGCGCGCCGTGGGTGCTCTACGCCATCGGCGCCGTGCTGGCCATCGTGCTCACGTGGTGCAAGATTCCGGCCCTGGCCTTTGCCCTCGGCATGTTCATCCCGATGGAGCTCAACGTGCCGCTCGTTGTCGGCGGTGCCATCAACTGGTATGTCACGACCCGCACGAAGGACGAGAAAGCGAACAAGGAGCGCGGCGAGATGGGCAATCTGATTGCGTCGGGCTTCATCGCCGGCGGTGCGCTGATGGGCGTCGTGAGCGCCATCCTGCGCTTCGGCGGTGTCAGCTTCGACTATGGCGCATGGTGGGCCAACCCGATGTCGGAGCTGTGCTCGCTCGTGGCCTACGTTCTGCTGATAGCATATTTCATCAGAGCAACGAAGACTAAGTAAGAGTTAAGAGTGTAGAGTGAAGAGGTATGATATGCTTTAAGTAAGAGTTAAGAGTGTAGAGTGAAGAGGTATGATTACCGTTAAGGGATGACTATTTCTTCACTCTGCACTCTTGCTTTTACGTCAAATCATCCCTTAAAGTAATCATACCTCTTCACTCATCACTCTGACCTCTTACTTAATAAAGTTCATCCCTTAAAGGTAATCATACCTCTTCACTCATCACTCTGACCTCTGAACAGAATCCCTCTTCACTCATCACTCTGACCTCTGAACAGAATCCCTCTTCACTCTACACTCTGACCTCTTACTTAAAAATCATGAAACAATTCATCCTATCCCTAATCATCGCCCTCGGCGCCATGCCGCTCAGGGCAGCCGACTACAACATCACGGCCTACGGAGCCGTCAGTGACACAGCCCGTCTGAGCACCGAGGCCGTCCAGCGCGCCATCGACGACTGCTCGCGGGTCGGCGGCGGGCGTGTCGTCGTGCCCACGGGCAACTATAAAATCGGGACTATCGTGCTTCGGAGCAACGTCAATCTCCATCTCGAACACGGTGCGACGCTCTACGGAAGCACCCGTCTGGAGGACTACCGCCCGATGAAGTCAGACTATGTATCGCTGCGCACGCAGACCGAGACAATCCAGCTCGTCTATGCCGACGATGTCGATAACGTCGTCATCGACGGCTACGGAACCATCGATGGCCGCGGCCGCGCCTTCGCAAAGCTGTCATGGAACGACGAGGGCATCACCCGTCCCCATCTGCTGCGCTTCATCCGCGGCCGCGGCATAACGGTCAAGGACGTCACGCTGAGGAACAGCGGATGCTGGATGCAGCACTATCTGGCCTGCGACCGCGTGCGCATCGACGGCATACGCGTCTTCAACCGCAACAACTACAACAACGACGCGCTTGACCTCGACGGCTGCCACGACGTGGTCGTCACCGGCATGCTCGCCGACAGCGACGACGACGCCATCACGCTCAAGAGCACGTCGCCGCGCCTCTGCGAGAACATCACCGTCACGGGATGTGTCGTCAGCAGCCACTGCAACGCCATCAAGCTCGGCACGGAGACCAACGGCGGCTTCCGCAACATCAACATCAGCGGCATCTGCGTCAAGCCCTCCGAGGACCAGTCGTCACAGTTCTTCGGACTGCCCCGCGGCATATCGGCCATCTCACTCGAAATCGTCGACGGCGGCACATTGGAGAATGTCATCGTCAGCGACATCACCGTCGAGGGAACGGAGTCGCCCATCTTCGTGCGCCTCGCCAACCGTGCCCGCGGCTATTACGACGGCCAACGGATTGACCACGTCGGCCGCATCGACGGTGTCCACGTCAGCAACGTCTTCATCCGCGGCGCCGGCACGACGGGATGTTCCGTGACCGGTCTGCCGGGCCATCCCGTCGAGAATGTCAGTCTGCGCGACATCACCATCTGCCATCCCGGCGGCGTGGCCGAGACACCCGTCCCGGCCGACGAGAAGGAGAAGGAATATCCCGAGGCGACGATGTGGGGCACGTTGCCGGCCAGCGGTTTCTTCATCCGCCACGCCCGCAACGTCACGCTCGAAAATGTCGTCGTGCGCACCGACGCGCCCGACCGGCGGCCGGAGGTCGTGAGGGTTGACTGACCGTGGAAAGCGGAACAGTTTTTTAGAGACGTCATGACATCATGGCGTCTTTTTTATTTAAGCAGGAGTATTGAAGCAGGGGAGTGCATCCGGTTGTCCGAAAGACAGCACATGCTGTAACGGGTGTTGCAGAACCATATAATTTACCCGATAAGTATGGACACCCTCATGAAAGACAGCATGATTCATGGATCATGGAAGCACTTAAAGCATATCAAGCTCCCTCCCTTCGGGAGGGTTGGGGTGGGTATCAGGTGGATATATGTCACCATAATATCACGGAATTTAACACTTGAAAATTCTAATTCTGGAGAGCGGCGAAGCCGGAATCCTGACATTCCGCCATCGTTGTCATCCGGTTTTTCCGTTTTTGTAGACCCGGGAGGGCCTTACGGCTCTGCAGCGGGGCCGCTTTCGCATGCTGACGGCGGCCCCGCTGTCTTCCGACGAGGGCCTCCCCGCAACGCCGTAAGGGCCTTACAGCGGAAAGAAAGGGGACAAAAAGTTGCACACTTCCGATGTTTTCTCCGTAACATGCTGCAGTTCAGGTGATAAAAGATGCACGCGCAAAACTCGCGAATTTGCGGCCAAATGATTTTCATTTTTGAATTCTTCACGGATTTTGAGGTATTTGTCGGGTTTCTTCCGAGTTTTTAACAGTCTGTCGCGTAGGGGCTTATATATACTTGTAGGGACATATTTTTGCCTTTCTCCGCAACAAAATGGCGGAGAAAGGCAAAAATATGTCCCTACATAGTGGTTTCTGTTCCGTTACGGCATGATGATTGTGCCGTGACGTTTCGTTTGTTTCAAAGTTCAGCCTTGCTTACTTCATCACTTTGAATGCGGGCTTGCCCTTACCGATGGCCAGCCTGGGCGCGTTGTTCTTGCTCACGGCCGTCTTGCGGGGCGCGTTGGCTCTGGTCGAGGAAAAGGACGTGTTTTCGGTGATATCCCACTCCGACTCGGTGTCCGGCCAGAAGTTCATGCGGGTGATGGTGGTACCCTCGCCGTTCTTTGCCATGATGAGCAACGAGTTCCAACGTGTGGGCACCTCGTCGTTGACGTAGGTATATTCGCCCTCGGTGTTGATCTTGTTGGTGATGTCGATGGCATCGCCGCCAGCGGCAAGCTCCGGAAGCGTATAACCGGCGTTCATGCGGTCGTCACAGTCGTTCTCGTCCATCAGACGGACGTAGGCCTCGGTGACGTTGCTCGGGCTGATTTCGAAGTTGACGCTGACCTTGCCGGCGCTCTTCTCCTTGCTGAAAATCTTTATCTGCGGGCCGACATGCTCCGGTACCGGAGGAACGATGTGGGTCTCGACCTTCTGCACTTCGGTCTGGTCGCCGTTGGCGTCTATACCGACAACATACATGACATAGTCACCTTCGCCATTCACAGGCCATCCGTTGCCGTCGCCGGGGATAAGGTCTGCGGGAGCGAAACGGCCGGCATAGGTGAACATGGTGTAGTAGAAGCCGTAGGCGTTGATGAACGACTCGAGGGCAGCCTTCTGACCGTACATCGTGCATATCTTGGTGATTTCGGCGCTTGCGGTGAAATTGAACATGGCCTCACCTCTCTCGTTGAGTCCCGCGTAGGTAGCACTGACGGTTCCGGCTGAACGTCCGGCAGATTCGGTCGTGATGAGCTTATAGTCGAAGTTGTCGCCCAAATCCTGACCTGTGGCGTCAAGGTCGCATGCCATGACGAAATAGTCGGTGCCGGCTATCACGTCAAAATCCTCATACCCGTCCGACTCGCCGTCCCGGATGGTGTATGAAGATGTTCCTGCGGCTAAGAATCCGTTGTACAGATAGTTCTTCAGCAACATAGTGACGAGCTCCGGATCAGAGTTCTCGACGGTCGTACCATAGTATGTCAGCAGATAGATGTCTATCATCGACTTCTGAACGAAGTAGTGGGCATACTCTTTCGTCGGGGAAAGGGTCTTGACGGTGTATGTGAAATAGTTTTTGCCAACCTCGTCGACGTTGACCGTCACCTGACTTTCCTTCACGCCCTCGGGCAACTTGAACGAGACATAGTCGACATCGTCAACGCTGTATTTTGCAACGACTTGGTTGCCTTTGATGAGATACATGTTCTCCTGAGCCATGCCCGTGGCGGCAAATCCTGCCACCATGATTATCATTAAAAGTAATTTCTTGATCATCGCTTTGCTGGTTTTATTTCTTTATTAACTTCTGGGCCTTCTGTCCGGCCTTCACTACGTATGTTCCGGCCGCACCGCGCGAGGCATCAATCTCGGCCTTGCCGTCGCGGCTGACGGTACGGCCGGCGAGACGGCCGGCGGCATCATAGAGTTCGACGGCCGTGCCGTCCGGAGCTCCCGTCACGATGACGGTGCTGCCACTGACGCTGAAGCGGATGTCCTCGGAGCCGGTCTTTGCGTTGCGGATGCCCGCACCATCGGCAATGAGGGCAATCCGGTCAATCTCCGCCGTCTGCCACGTGCGGCTTCCGCCCGTCATCGGCACGACACTGACCGTACCCGAGCCAATCTCGATTTTCTCCACCTCCGACATCTTCAGCGTATATACCGTTCCGTCAAGACAGAGAACGCTGACGTCCGTCTTCTGCGCCATGAGCCCAAGGGGCAGCGCCGAGAGAAGAACCATCAGCAGGGTGTACTTCCTGTTCATGTCTTTTATAAATCATTATGACTCTGTCGGTTATTAATTGAATAAAAAAAGGCCGTAGATACCAGAGCCATGTTAAGTATCTACGGCCATTATAGTTGCATTATGAAATGTTGTCTCCTGTCATTGTCCGGGTTATGCGAGAAGGCGCTTTACGATTTCCGAGATAGTCTTTCCGTCAGCCTTTCCAGCCAGTTCCTTGCTCGCCGGGCCCATCACCTTGCCCATCTCGCGGACGCCCGAGGCACCCGTGCGGGCGATGATATCACGCACGACGGCCTCAATCTCGGCCTCGCTCATGGGCTTGGGTAGGTAGCTCTCGATGACGGCGACCTGTGCCAGCTCGGCGTCGGCGAGGTCCTGACGGTTCTGCCCGGCGTAGAGGGCGGCCGAATCGTGCCCCTGCTTGGCCAGCTTCTGGAGTATCTTGAGCGCTGCCGAGTCCTCCAGCGTGTCGTTGGCGCCGGGTGCTGTCTTTGCCTCGATGAATACTTTCTTGATGTTGCGCAGGGCCTCAAGGGCGACCTTGTCCTTGGCCTTCATTGCCGCAACGATGTCTTTGCTTACTTGTTCAAATAGTGTCATGATGCTTTATGCGAATTTTATGGTTCCCTGCATTGCCTCTCGCGCGTCGTCCGGCTTGCTCGGAACGATGTCGTCGCCGCTGGCCTGACTGTGGATGTTGTCCAGAATCTCACGCGTCCGCTTGTATGTGGGCGTCGATTCCACCGCCGAGATGACGTCGTCGTTGTCCAGATCCTCCGGACTGAAGAGGTAGATGTGCGGCCGGCGCTTATATTTCTTGCTGTTGCTGTCGTTCTTGTAGAACCGTCCGCGGCGCTCCTGCCGCTGCGCCTCCATCTCCTGCGCCTCCGCAATGCGGTTGGCCTCCTCCTGAGTGTGCTTCTTTATGCGGTCCTGCATGCCCTCGACGTTGCGTATTCCGAAGCCCGTGGCGAGGATGGTGACCTTCACCTTCTTGCCCAGCTCGGGGTCGATGGCCACACCCCACTTGATCTCGAAGTCGCCGAACTTGTCCATGAAGTCGTGGACATAGTTCATCTCCTCCATCATGAAGTTGTCCTTGCCGTCGCGTTCCTCGTTGAAAGCGATTGAGAGAAGAATCTTCTTTGAGTTGAAAACGTCGTTGTCGTTGAGCAGCGGCGAGTTCAGCGCATCGTCGATGGCCTTCTTCACGCGGTCCTCACCCTCTCCGTAGCCGGTCGACATGATGGCCACGCCACCGTCCTGGAGCACGGTCTTGACGTCGTTGAAGTCGAGGTTGATGATTCCGTGGACGGTGATTATCTCAGCGATTGACTTCGCCGCCACGCTCAGCGTGTCGTCGGCTTTGCCGAATGCGGCCATGAGCGAGAGGTCGGGATATATCTCCCGCAGCCGCTCGTTGTTGATGACGAGCAGCGCGTCGACGTGTTTCGACATCTCTTCGACGCCGTCCAGCGCCTGGTCAATCTTCTTCGCACCCTCAAACCGGAACGGAATCGTGACGATGCCGACCGTCAGAATGCCCATCTCCTTGGACACACGGGCAATCACCGGGGCTGCTCCCGTTCCCGTTCCGCCGCCCATTCCGGCCGTGATGAAGGCCATGCGGGTCCCGTCGTCGAGCATCGCCTTTATGTCCTCGATGCTCTCCTCGGCTGCCTGACGCGCCTTCTCGGGACGGTTTCCGGCTCCCAGTCCTTCCTTGCCGAGCTGCAGATGCACCGGCACGGGCGAGTCGTTGAGCGCCTGATTGTCGGTATTGCACAACACGAACGACACGTCGTGTATGCCTTCACGGTACATGTGGTTGACGGCGTTGCCTCCGCCACCGCCCACTCCGATGACCTTTATGATGCTGTGCTCCTTCTCCGGAGCGCCGAAGTCCACTATATTGTTGTCTCCCATATTCTTATTGACATTATTGTTTGAATACCTTTGTTATATGACGGTTGCCTCACTATTATATAAGGAGTATATCATTATTATATAAGTCGCATGTACCTGTCGTGTGACTTCTGCCTCCTTATTATATAATAGCGGCCGCGTCATCAATTCTCTTCCTCCATGAGCTTCTTTCCGAACATCTTCGACCACTTGATGAACTTGTTGATCGGGCTGTTGGCCTTGCGCTCCTCTTCACGCCGGCGGGCCTCCTCCTCAGCTGCCTCGCGGGCTATGCGCTCTTCTTCCTCCCTCTTGCGGCGCGCCTCTTCTTCGAGTTTCTGCTTCTCCGCCTCAGTCGGAACGACGCCAGGAGGAATCTCTCCGGGCTTGCGGGGGGCTTTCTGGCGCGCGTCTCCGGATGCGGTTGTGCCCGTCTTGGCGCTGCTGAAGAGGTCTTCGGGATCCATCTCGTCACCCGCGCAGTTGAGGTCACCCTTGGCAAGAAGGCCGAGCACGGTGTTCATCATGCCGTTGCGGGCGTTCACCTCGCTGTTTCCGGACGTGATGGAGTGGGTCACGAACTTCGCCGTGCGTATCTTGTCGATGTGCGTATGGTTGACAAATGCGCGCTCGATGTTCTTCATGTTCGAGCCGCCGCCGGTCAGGATGATGCCTCCGAGGAGCTTGTCGCAGTATTCGGCGGGCACCTGACACCACACGTTCTCTATGATTTCCTCCACGCGGCTCTCCACAATCTCGATGAACTTGCGGCTCTCCACCTGTCTGTCGGCGTCGATGGAAAGGCGCAGGGAGTTGTCGATGTCGTTGTTGTCGGTGTAGGCGCAGCCGTATTTGAGCTTCATCTTCTCTGCTTCGGGCTCCTCCATCTGAAGCGACATGAGGTCCTTGGTGATGTTGGCAGAGCCGAGCGGTATGACGGCGAGGTGGCGCAGGACGTTCTTGCTGTAGACTGAGACCGTCGTCGTGTCGGCGCCGATGTCAACGAGGGCGCATCCGGAGCGCTTCTCGGCCTCCGTCAGGACGCTGTCGGCGAGGGCCAGCGGTGCGAGGAACATCTCGGCGACGTTGATTCCAGCCGTCTCGAAGCACTGGTTGAGGTTCTTGTAGAACGTCTTCCGCTGGAGGATGTTGAGGAAGTTGCCTTCTATCCGTGAGCACTGAATGCCGACGGGATCAAGCTGTGCCTGTGTGTCGACTTTGTATTCTTGTACGGCTACGTCGAGTATCTCCTGGTCGGAGTATTTCCAGTTGCGGTTGATGTCCATCAGTTCGATGACCAGGTCCTGTGTCACCTTGGTCTCCGACGGCAGGTCGCGGGCAATGACGTTCCTGACGCTGCGTATGGACTGTCCGCCCACGCCGACGTAGACCTGTGTTATTCCGGTCTTGAGCTGTGCCTTGAGCTTGTTAACGATCGTTGTGAGGCACAGGGCTGTCTGGTCGATGTTGTAGACCTTGCCCTTGCGTATGAAGGCGGACGAGTCCTCCCGGACGACTGCGAGCACGTTGATGCTGCCGTCGAGGTTCTTCTTTCCTGCGATGCCGGTCATCTTTGATGAGCCGAGTTCTATTGCTACGATAAAGTCCTTTGCTGCCATCTTATTGTCTGTTCATGTATTCTTTTCTTGTTCTTTCATTCCTGCGGTGCGGCCGTCACGGTGTGAGGGCGGTGCACGCGCTTCCTGCATATTATCTGGTTGTCAAATTCCAGGCTGATATATGAGTACTTGTTCCATCCGGCGCGGTTGAGTCCGTAGCGGTAGAACTTCTCCAGCCGGCGCAGCTTGCGTCCGGCGTGGTAGGGCCGTCCGAGATAGACGATATGGTCTCCGACGCGGGGCACCATCTCGATGGAGCCGTCGTTAAGGACATTGAGCTGAACGACCTGATTGCGCCAGAACTTGTCCTTGACGATGTATGCTGCCAGCGGGGTAAGCACTTTTGCGGCATACCGGCGGCTGATGTTTCCCGTGGCGACGATGAGGTCGGTCGTGTAGCGTGTGTTCGGCATGATGCCTCCGCGGCTGTCGAGATAGTAGTCGTCGCCGTTGTCGGCCTTGACGCGTATGAGCGGCATGCGCTGGGTGACGCTGATACAGACATGTCCGCCCGTGGTCTTGTGGCACCGGGCGCGGTCGACGAAGGGGCTTTTCTCCAGTGCGTCCTCTATGGCGCGCACGCTGACGTCGCCGAGCGGCTTGCCGAGCGGGTAGATGCCGTTCCGTGTCAGGATGCTTTTTATCTCATCGGTGTCGAGAAAGCCCTCGACGACGTCCTCGCTGATGTTTATCCTGACCTGCGAACAGATGTCGCGGCTCTCGTCCGGCTTGTTGAAAGCCGTGACGGCAAGCAGCAGATACACCGCCACGACGGTGTCAAGAGCTATGACCAATGTCTTTTTCCAGCTGAACGTCATATTTATTTTCTTTATCCGGTCTACTGTTCCTTCACTCTTTCCTGAAGCATGCGGGCCATCTGCGGGACGTAGTTGTCGAGGTCGCCGGCGCCGAGGACGACGAGCACGTCGAAGTCGTGGGAGGCCACATAGTCCATGACGTCTTCCTTGCGGACCATCACTTTCGCGACGCCCTCGCGCAGACAGTCGTATATCAGCTTTGAGGTTACGCCCTCGATGGGCTCTTCGCGTGCGGGATAGATGTCGCAGAGGACGACCTCGTCGAGCAGACTGAGCGCATCGGCGAAGTCGCGGTAGAAGTCTCGGGTGCGGGTGTAGAGATGGGGCTGGAATATGGCCGTTATCTTCCGGTCGCGGTACAGCTCGCGGAGGCTGCGCGCGCTCTGGAGGATTTCCTTCGGATGGTGGGCGTAGTCGCTGAGGAGCACGAGACGGTCGGTCTTGATCTTGAAGTCGAAGCGCCGCGCGACGCCGCCGTAGGTCTGCATGCCGTAGCGCAACTCGTCTGCCGTACAGCCCGATAGCTGGGCCATGGCCATGGCGGCGATGCCGTTCTCGATGTTGATGGGCACGGGCTGGCCGAGCTGGATGCCGCGCACGGTCTCTATCGGCGAGACGAAATCGAAGGAGATCTCGCCGTTTTCGATGCGTATGTTCTCGGCGTGGAAGTCGCCTTCGCTGAGGGAGTATTCATACCGGCGGACGCCTTCCTGCAGCCGTTCTTCGACGCGCAGTCCGCGGTGGACGATGAGCGCGCCGCCCGGCTGGATGAGCGACGTGTAGTGGGCGAAGCTCTCCAGATAGGCCTCTTCGGTGCCGTAGATGTCGAGGTGGTCGGCGTCGGCTGAGGTGATGACGCTGATCCAGGGCCGCAGCCAGTGGAAGGAGCGGTCGAACTCGTCGGCCTCGATGACGGTGTAGGGACTGTCGGCCGAGAGCAACAGGTTGGTGCCGTAGTTTTTCGAAATTCCTCCTAAGAAAGCGGTGCAGCCTACGTGCGACTGGTGGAGCAGGTGTGCGGCCATGGTGCTGGTAGTGGTCTTACCGTGGGTGCCGGCCACACACAGTGCCTTGCTGCCGCGCGTGATGAGGCCCAGCACCTGGGCACGCTTGTGTATCTCGAACCCGTTCTGGCGGAAATAGGCCAACTCGCGGTGGTCGTGCGGGATGGCGGGGGTGAAGACAACTAATGTGGTGTCCTTGTCCTTGCAGGCCTGGGGTATCAGGTCGGCGTTCTCTTCGTAGTGTATCTGTGCGCCTTCGGCAATGAGGCGTTCGGTCAGTTCGCTGGGGGTACGGTCGTAGCCGGCCACGGTCTTGCCTTTCGACAGGAAGTAGCGTATCAGGGCGCTCATGCCGATGCCGCCTGCGCCGACGAAGTAAACCGACTTTATGTTTTCTATATCCATTGTCTGTATGTCTTTAGGTTGTTGTTATGCGTTATCTGCCAGTTTCAGTACTTCTTCGGCGATGCGTCGGGCAGAGTCGGGCAAGGCCAGCCGGGCAATGTTGCTGCTGAGTGCCTGCAGGCGGTTGTCGTCGGCTATGGTTTCGAGGGCGGTGGGGATGAGTTTCTCCATCGCTTCGGCATCCTTGACGTAGAGGGCCGCATCCTTGTTGACCAGCGCCAGGGCGTTCTTCGTCTGATGGTCCTCGGCCACGTTGGGCGAGGGCACCAGTATGACGGGCTTGTGCAGCAGGCAGAATTCGGAGATGGAGCCTGCTCCGGCACGCGAGATGACGAGGTCGGCCAGCGTATAGGCTTTGGCCATGTCCTTGATGAAGTCGGTGACGTACAGGTTGGGGATGGCCGTGATGTGCGGATGGCGCACGGCTTCGCCCGTGAAGGCGACAATGGCCTGCTTCACCTGCTCGATGTATATTTTTCCGGTCTGCCAGATGAACTGGATGTCGGGATGTGCGCGCATCGTTTCGAGGGCGGCAGTCAGCGTCTGGTTGATGGTGCGTGCGCCCAGGCTTCCGCCCAGTATCAGGATGGTCTTCTTTGCCGGGTCGAGGCCGAACAGTTCGGCAGCTTCCTGACGGGTGATGGAGTGGCCGAAGAGGTTCTGCCGTACGGGGTTGCCGGTCATGATGATTTTATCGGCCGGGAAGAACTTCTCCATGCCTTCGTAGGCCACGCAGATTTTGCGCGCCTTCTGGGCCAGCAGTTTGTTGGTGACGCCGGCGTAGGAGTTCTGCTCCTGTATCAGGGTGGGGATGCCCATCATGCCGGCGGTCTTCAGCGTGGGCCCGCTGGCATAGCCGCCTACGCCTACGGCCACCAAGGGCTTGAAGTCCTTGATGATTTTGCGTGCCTTCCACTGGCTGCGTGCCAGCTTCACCAGTACGGCAAAGTTCTTCCACAGGTGCTTGCGGTCGAATCCGGCCACGGGCAGGCCGATGATTTTGTATCCGGCATCGGGCACACGCTGCATCTCCATGCGTCCTTCGGCGCCCACGAACAGTATTTCGGCTCCGGGGCGCAGTTCCTTGATGGCGTTGGCTATGGAGACGGCGGGGAAGATGTGGCCTCCCGTGCCGCCGCCGCTGATGATGATATGAGGATGTTCGTTCATTTCGTCTGAAGTATTAAGGGGTTGTTGTATGTTATTCGAACTCGGCATCGCTGTTCAGTGCTTTCGAGGTGGGGTCGGCCGCCGTCTGTGCGTCGTCAGAGGGCGACGGCTCGGGGGCAGCTCCGGTACCGGCATCGACCAGCAGCGGAATCTGTGCGTCGTGCAGCTTCTGCTCTTCCAGCTTGGCGGTGTAGCGGCTCACGCTCAGTATCATGCCGATGTAGGCACAGTTGATGAACGTCGAGGTTCCACCCTTGCTGATGAGGGGCAACGGCTGTCCGGTGACGGGGGCCAGTCCGACGGCCACCATCATGTTGAACATGGCCTGCGTGACCAGCAGCAGGGCGATGCCCATGATGAGGAATGCCGGAAAGGTGCGGTCGCACTTCCTTGCGATGCGTCCTACGCGCACCAGCAGGCAGATGTAGAGGAAGACGACTACGACGCCGCCTACCAGACCCAGCTCTTCGATGATGATGGCGAAGATGAAGTCGGAAAAGGCCTGGCTCAGGAAGTCGCGCTGCACGGAGTTACCCGGTCCCTTGCCTATGACGTGGCTCGTGGCCACGGCAATGCGGGCGTGGGCTACCTGTCCGTCGCCGTCGATGTCGAACTTGGCGGCGGGCACTTCTTCCTTGCCTGCGAAGTCGGCGATACGCGACTTGACGGTAGTGAATCGGTGGCCCATCGGAATCTTCTCAAGCGTCTTGTCGGGCGTGACCAGCAGGAACGACACGAATACCACTAAGAAGGCGGCGATGCCTCCGCCCAGCAGCAACAGCTTTTTGGGCTGGATGCGTCCGATGAACATCATCAGATAGACGGTGCCGAAGAGCAGCATCCCCGTGGAGTAGTTCTCGGGCAGGATGAGGCCGCACACGATGCACGTGATAATCATGATTCGCTTGAAGGCCTTCGGGCTGGCTCCGTTTTCGTCCTGACCCTTCGACAGGATGAAGGCGGTGACGATGACCACGGCCATCTTGGCTATCTCCGAAGGCTGGAACTGGATGCCCATGAACGTCATCCAGCGGGCGGCACCGTTGACGCGGTCGCCCGTGACGAAACCCATCAGCATGACGAAGGCCAGCAACCCGATGGAGAGCGGCAGCAGAAATACGGGGAATACCTGGAACCACTTGTAGGGAATGTTGTGAACCAGTACCACGATGACTGCTCCCACCATCAGCAGGATGCTGTGCTGCGTGATGGGTGCCCAGTGGTCGCCGCTTTTGTAGGTCAGCGTGCTGGCGGCACTGAACACTTCGATGATGGAGATGAGACAAAGACAGAGGAAGATCATCCAGATGACCTTGTCTCCTTTGAATATGCTTTTTAGTAAATCCACGTTAGTCGATAATTGAGTTATATGGTTTCTACAGTTTCGTTGTTGCTCCGGGTGGCTTTTGAGGCCTCTCAGAAGGCGTCTGGCAGGGGTGCTGAGCCGTGCAAGTGTGGCTCGCGAGCCGTGCAAGTGTCTCTCCCGA
>ERZ780208.1924-NODE-1924-length-15496-cov-2.624377_pt1 | contig 15496 bp, 15 predicted proteins | sample MGYA00511167_ERZ780208 | MGnify/ENA primary metagenome ERZ780208 (study PRJEB29588, sample SAMEA2159202) | human gut metagenome | biome: human gut; feature: human-associated habitat; material: faeces | place: Denmark | collected 2008/2010 ... | reverse complement strand
GGACTGGGAGTAGACTACGACGGTACACGCTCCAGCAATAGCGAAAGTTCTGTGAACTACTCCATTCAGGAATATGTGAACGACTGTATCTATACTTTCGTCGACGCTGCCAATAAAAACAATCTCCCGCATCCGAACCTGATTACGGAAAGCGGTCGGTCGCTGTCTGCCCACCATTCGGTGCTCATCATGCAAGTGCTGGAAACGGCCTCTCTTCCCCGTATGGACGAGAATTTCGAGCCTTCGCCGGAAGCTCACCAACTGGTAAAGGACATGTATGAGATTTGGGACAACCTGAACCCGCGTACCCTTCTGGAAGACTGGCACGACGCCCAACAAATCAGAGAAGAATCACTGGACCTGTTCAGCCACGGCATCGTAGACTTACGGACACGTGCCGACATCGAAAGCATGTATTGGAGCGTCACACGTGAAGTCAACCTTTTGGCACAAACCCAGAAACATATACCGGAAGAGCTTATGACGCTCGACAAACTATTGGCCGACAAGTATTTCTGCAATTTCTCGCTGTTCCAAAGCCTGCCGGACACATGGGCCATAGACCAACTCTTCCCCATCATGCCGATACAGCGGCTGGACGAACGTCCGAACACGCACGCCACGATACAGGATATCACCTGCGATTCGGACGGAAAAATCGCCAACTTCGTGACCAACAGCCATATCTCCCACAGCCTGCCGGTGCATACGTTGAAGAAAAGCGAAAACTATTACCTCGCCGTGTTCCTGGTCGGTGCCTATCAAGAAATATTGGGCGACATGCACAACCTGTTCGGCGACACCAATGCCGTACATGTTTCCGTGACGGACAAAGGATATACCATCGACCAAATCATCGACGGCGAAACCGTAGCCGAGGTGTTGGAATACGTGCAGTATGAACCGAAGAAACTGGTTCGCCGCCTCGAAATATGGGTGTCCAAATCCATCCAAAGCGGAAAGATTTCGCTCGAAGAGGGTAAAGAGTTCCTGAACAACTACCGCTCGGGACTTTATGGTTATACTTATTTGGAATGAACATGAAAGAGAAACTCACCATCATCAAAGTGGGCGGCAAAATCGTAGAGGAAGAAGACTCGCTCCGCCAACTGCTGGCAGCTTTCACGGCCGTTGAAGGCCATAAGATATTGGTACATGGCGGAGGACGTTCCGCCACCAAAGTCGCAGCCCAATTAGGAATAGAAAGCCAAATGATCAACGGTCGCCGCGTCACGGACGCAGACATGCTGAATGTGGTCACCATGGTGTATGGCGGACTGGTCAACAAAAACATCGTGGTACGCCTTCAGGCACAAGGAGTCAACGCCTTAGGCTTGACCGGGGCCGACATGGATGTGATACGTTCTCACAAACGTCCGGTGAAGGATGTGGACTACGGTTTCGTAGGAGACGTAGACGCAGTAAACGGTACGCTTTTAGCCGATCTGATTCGTAAAGGCATCGTGCCCGTCATGGCTCCCTTGACGCACGACGGGCAGGGACATATCCTGAATACCAATGCCGACACCATTGCCGGGGAGACCGCCAAGGCCATGGCCGATGCGTTCGATGTCACCCTGATGTACTGTTTTGAAAAGAAAGGCGTATTGAGAGATGCAGAAGACGATGACAGCCTCATTCCTCATATCAACGAAAGCGAATTTAAACGCTACGTGGAGGAAGGCATCATACAAGGCGGAATGATTCCGAAATTGGAAAACTCATTTGAGGCCATCCATGCCGGAGTAAGCAAAGTCATTATCACTTTGGCCACGGCTATCGACGGCGTATCCGGCACAGTTATAGAGAGATAGGATAAGACGAAAAAAATATTTCAAAAAAAATGGCGGGTGAGTGTAACTTTTCAGGCACTCGCCCGTCATTATTACAGAGAGATGAAAGAAATCAGTTTTCGGAACGATATATTGCCCCTGAAAGACAAACTCTATCGGTTGGCTCTTCGTATCACGTTCGACACGGCAGAAGCGGAAGACATCGTTCAAGAAACACTGATAAGGGTGTGGGACAAGCGCGATGAATGGTCGCAACTGAACTCTATCGAAGCTTATTGTCTGACCATTTGCAGGCACCTCTCCTTAGACAGAAGCGAAAAAAAAGAAGCGCAGCATGTCGCCTTGGACGAAAGCCTGCATAGCCGCCCCGATACTTCCACTCCATATGATAGCCTGACGGCTCGTGAAGGGCTCGGACTTCTTCAAAAACTGTTGAAGGAATTGCCCCAAACCCAACAGGACATCGTCCAACTGAGAGAAATAGAAGACAAAAGCTATAAAGAGATTGCAGCGATTCTGAATCTGAGCGAAGAACAAGTGAAAGTCTATCTGTTCCGTGCCAGACAACGAATCAAACAAAAGTACACAGAAATACAAGGATATGGACTATAAGTACATAGAACAACTTCTGGAACGCTATTGGCAATGCGAAACCTCCTTGGAAGAAGAAGCCATACTGAAAACCTTCTTCAACCAAACCCATATACCGAGCCATCTTATGCCTTACAAGCCTCTCTTTGTAAGCGAAAAGATGTGGCAGGATGTGAAATTAGGTGAGGATTTTGACGCAAGAATCATAGCGCACATAGAGAAGGACGAACCGGTGAAAGCACGTAGAATCACGTGGGTACGCCGGATGATGCCTCTCTACAAAGCCGCTGCATCCGTAGCCATCATCCTCACGTTAGGCAATGCCGCACAAAGTTCTTTCCGCCGTGAAGCCACTGTGGAGAACGACTACAACTACGAGAACTATCAGGATTCGTACAATGATCCGGAAATGGCTTACAATCAGATATCCGATGCCCTGCAAATGGTGTCGCAAAGCCTGAGCGAAGCATCCAAACAGGATTCCCTCCTGCAAATGCAGCCTAAAGAGACACAAAAAGAACAATAAAATGAAATGCGTTCTTTGCTTATTGTTAATAGCATGTTCTATCCACGTGTGGGGGCAGGACTTTGCGTCTAAGTTCATGGAACAATGTGCCAAGGAGGACGGTGAAATACAATGCCAGACCGTCAGTCCGATAATGATGGAGAAACTCATGGACACCATGACGGCCCCGGATGGAGACAGAGATGAAGAGGTTCCGGAATATCTCCTTTCCAAACTGAAAAGTGCCCGTATCATCACGGCGACAAAGCAAAGCGAGAAGCTCTTCCGTGAAGCCGAACAGCTCATAGAAAAGAACAAAAACAGATTTTCCCCGTTGGTAGAAAACCAACCCGGACAAAACAATAAAGTCTTTGTCCGTAAACACGATGAAGTGATACGGGAACTGATCGTGCTGAATCTGAATCCGGATGAGAAAACACTGACCATCGTCAATCTTACAGGAGATATGGATGACCGGTTCATGAAAATACTTTCATCAGGGAAGCTCAAACAAGATTAATGGAACATTTTATGCTTTTTCTATATAAACAAGTTAGTGCTTAATAAAACGCAATGAAACTGTGAAGTTTCAATTCTCTCAAATTTTTTCATAACATACTAACGACGAAAAGGGTTGCCTGTGGAGGTGGCCCTTTTTCATTTTTACGGTTTTTGCATGCCTAAACCTTGATTTTTACTCAAGATTATACTATCTTTGAAGCGAATTCTAATTTTATAAACCTGGCCATTATATTATGTTAAGAAGAATTGTAATTGCTGCAGTGGCCGTATGTGCATTGGGAACAGTACACATTCAGGCACAAAAAAACGAGTTCTTCCGTCCCAAAGAAGTTTGGAACGACACGGAAGGTAACCCCATCAACGCTCACGGAGGCGGTATCTTATACCATAAAGGTACGTACTATTGGTACGGTGAATACAAGGTCGGTAAGACCGTCCTGCCCTCCGATGCAACTTGGGAGCGCTATCGCACAGACGTAACCGGAGTAAGCTGCTACTCCAGTAAGGACTTACTGAATTGGAAATTCGAAGGAGTGGCTCTGAAAGCCATTACCGACGACCCGAACAGCGACATCCACCCGACGCAGGTACTCGAACGTCCCAAAGTGGTTTACAACAAAAAGACCAAGAAGTTTGTCATGTGGATGCACATAGACAGTCCGGACTACAGTAAAGCAGAGGCCGGTGTAGCCATCGCCGATTCACCGACAGGCCCGTTTAAGTATCTGGACGGATTCCGCCCGAACGGTACGATGAGCCGTGACCAAACCGTATTCGTAGACGATGACGGAACTGCTTACCAGTTCTCTTCGTCAGAAGAAAACCAGACCATGCACATCAACCGGCTGACCGCAGATTACACCAAACCGGACGGAAAATATGTACGCCGTTTCGTTGGTATGGCAAGGGAGGCACCTGCCGTCTTCAAACACGGAAACAAGTATTATATGCTTTCCAGCGGTTGTACCGGTTGGGATCCCAACAGTGCCGAATTGGCAGTGGCCGACTCCATTATGGGAGAGTGGACGGTTTTGGGAGACCCTTGTACGGGACCGGATGCCGAAAAGACATTCTACGGACAAAGCACTTTCGTTATCCCCGTGCAGGGCAAGAAAAACGCCTTCATAGCATGCTTCGACATGTGGAAAAAGAAAGACCTGCAAGACAGCCGTTACATCTGGTTGCCTATGATGATTGACAAGCAAACCAACAAAATTACGATTCCATGGCATGCCGAATGGAATCTGGATGTATTCAAAAAGAAATAGGCAAGATTACACATATTAAAAAACCGACTTCCCCGCCACGTTTCTTACCGTAAGAACCGTATGGCGGGGATTTTGGAATCGTGATATATCTTCATGACAAACCCACAACAAAATGATGATAGACGGTAATTTTAAGATAACTACCGACCAACTGACTCTCACATTCACGGAGGGACAACGGCAGGACTTCTTCATCCGGCATACTCCCCACCGCGTGGAAATCATCTATCCTCCGCAAACGGATTTCGAACATTTGCAACCTTGGCTTTTCAAAGTCGTCACGGAGGCATTGCGCAAGCAAGCCAAGGCCATACTACCGCCACGGATTCAGGAATTGGCTTCCCGTCACGGATTCCGTTACACCCGGCTCAGTATCAATTCTGCCCGTACACGTTGGGGAAGCTGCTCCAGCAAAGGACATATCAACCTGTCGCTATACCTGATGATTCTCCCCCTCCGGTTATCCGATTACGTACTGCTCCACGAGCTTTGCCACACCCAAGAGATGAACCACGGTCCCCGCTTTTGGACTTTAATGGATAAAGTGACCCAACAGCAATCCAGCACACTCAGAAATGAGTTGCGCCACTACCCGTCTCCTTTCCGATAGGATAATATCGAGACGGAAGAAAACCTCTATCCCTCTTAACATTCTCCAACACGTCATTTCCCCATTTTGTAGAAACCGACTTCATTTGACCAATCAACGGGAATCAATATTTACCGCTCAGTCATCCCGAAAAGAACCATGCATATCCGACTTGTAAAATCTGACAAGAAACGTTTCCTCGACCTATTGCTCCTGGCCGATGAGCAAGAATCGATGATAGACCGCTATATAGAACGAGGTGACTTGTTCGTCATGGAAGAAAAGGACGAAGCAAAAGCCGTAGCCGTAGTCACTCGCGAAGGACAAGGAGTTTATGAACTTAAAAACCTTGCCGTAGCTCCCGCCTGCCAACGCAAAGGTTACGGACGGATGATGGTGGAGCACGTATGGCATTACTACACAGACTGCCGTACCCTGTTGGTCGGCACGGGCGACAGCCCGCTAACCCTGCCGTTTTACCACAGTTGCGGATTTACATATTCACACACCCTGCCCGATTTCTTCACCCGGCATTATGACCATCCCATCATAGAAGGAGGCATACTGCTGAAGGACATGATCTACCTGAAACGGGAAAAACAAAACCCCAAACGGGACAGTGCAGTCCCTACTTCAGATACGGAGCCATACAAGACCATGGCGTTTCAAGAAAACCGACAAACCTCCCCAAATGCCTCTTCTCTATTCCCTTGCCTCATTTTGCGTTTTCCTCTCGTCTTCTACATAAAATACCCACAAAAACAAAGGTTTCGTTCTTTTATTCCGGCCTTTTTCCCCTGACAGCTTGCAGATTCCGCTTTTTTTTACGAATATTGCAACACTTTTAGAAAGCGAGGAAAACTCAGAACTTTAGGAGGCTCACAAAATATGACATCATCCACACTGAAAGAACGTGTACAAGCCACGCTGAAATCGGAAGACACGGAAGGGACGTTCGAACTTTACGTCACGCGCACTCCGGGCTATCTTTGGGCTTTGCTGTTCAAGAAACTACATATCCACCCCATCGCCGTCACGTTGCTCTCCATCGTCATCGGGGCATTGGCCGGTTACTTTTTCTGGTGGGACGACCTATACATGAACCTCATCGGCATGTTTCTCCTGATATGGGCCAACTGGTACGACTGCGCCGACGGGCAACTGGCCCGCATGACGGGACAAAAGACGCTAATCGGACGCATTCTGGACGGCTTTGCCGGCGACGTGTGGTTCTTCTCCATTTATTTTTTCCTGTGCCTGCGCCTCACTGGCGAACCGGCTCCGTGGGGGCAACCGTGGGGAATATGGATTTGGCTGATTGCCGCTTTCTCCGGTTTCCACTGCCATGCCAAACAATGCGCCGTGGCCGACTACTACCGCAACATCCACCTTTATTTCCTCAAAGGAGCATCGGGAAGCGAATTGGACAACTATGCCCAGCAACGCGCCCTGATGCGGTCGTTACCTTGGAACCGCAAGGAATGGTTTCACAAGATATACCTCTATTTCTATGGCAACTACACGCGAGGACAGGAACGGCAAACCCCCAAATTCCAAAAGTTCTATGCCCTCGTCCAGCAACGCTATCCGGACGGGTTGCCGCAGACGTTGAAAGAGCAGTTCCGGACAGCGAGCCTTCCTTTGATGAAATACACGAACATCCTGACTTTCGATACGCGGGTCATCGTGCTGTTCGTATCGCTGTTCATCAATATGCCGTGGCTCTTCTTTGCTTTCGAGATTATCGTACTCGAAGCCTTGCGTTACTACACCCGCCATGTACATGAAACTTTTTGCGACCGGTTTACAAAGGAGATAGAAAATGGATAAGCCACTCAACGTCGTATTGCTGTTGGCCGGAGGACATGGCTTCCGCATGCACACCGACCGCCCCAAACAATTCATGGAGATTGCAGGCGAGCCGGTCATCTCCTACACCCTGCAAGCCTTTCAACGCCATCCCGAAATCGACCGCATCTATGTGGTTTGCAATCCGGAATGGAACGAATTTGTAAGAACTACGGCCCGAAACGGCAGAATAAGCAAGCTTCACACGCTGTTCCCGGCCGGAGACACCAGCATCGCCTCCCTGAGAAACGGTATCGCAGGCTTGCATGCAGAACTGGGGGAACAGAACCCTGCCGTCCTGACCCACGAGGCCGTGCGCCCCTTGGTGACGGACGAAATCATCAGCCTCAACCTGAATACTTTCCGCACACACGGAAATGCCGTCACCGCCGTCCGCAGCCAAGAAGCCTACATGGTAAGCCCCGACGGGATTTCTTCGGGAAAGTGCATCCCACGCGAACTGCTGTATCGCGCACAGACCCCGATAACCTTCAGTCTGGACGACCTGACAGAAGCGTTCCGTAGGGCAAAGCAAATCCAAATCAGCCACAGCCAATCCCTGTACACTCTGATTACGGAAGTTTTTCCTCTGAAAAAACTCTACATCTCACCCGGTTCCGAACTTAACTTCAAACTCACGTTGCCCGAAGACATCGAAACCTTGAAGGCTCTTCTGACTTATCGGATACAAAAGTGAACCGCAAGCCGTTGCCCAATTATTTCTTCGGTGGAAGATAACCGTGACGCGACCGCCACGCGTAATGCCATATTTTAAACAAAGGACTCCAAAGGACTTCGTCGGGATAATCCGTCAGGAATCCCATGTTGCGTGACACCTTGCGGCGGAAACGACCGAAAGGTGTCTCATTCGCGTCATGCCGTATGCGTTCGTCATGTTGCCCGAAATTCCCGGCTTTCATGATTTCTGCCAACAGGCGCTGCCCTCGTCCGGGCGACGGCGGCACCAACAAATGCTCGTCCTCCAGTCCGAAAACCGTTTGCAGCACATACATCACCGCACCGACAAAACGCTTGAGATGCAAACGCTCCAAGCACCGCACGGCTTCCTCCCGCTCAGCTTCGGAACAGGGTTGCCTCAGCACAAAGTGATAGTCCAGTAATTGACGCAAACCGATACCTTCATCAAACAAATGACGGTAAATATGCACCAACAGATACACACGGTTCATCGCCAGAGTGGGCACAGCCACCTCACCCACCCGTTCGGGCAACTGCACCTTATGAAGCAACGACAACGTTTTCCATTCCTTAAAATAACGTTGCAGCCTGAGGTTCATCCTCCAACTGTTCATCCATGAAGGCGTAAAATGCAACTCTATCTCAGCCTCCTTCAATACGGGAAAGTCCACATGATGATAGACCACCTCCACACCGGGACAATACTTCCGGGCATAATCCACCACCACCTTGCGCCCGTCGTTCATCCACAAGTCGATGTCGCCGGGCGTACGATGCAGCGGACGGGGATAAAACAAAGAATTACCCTGTCCTTTCAGCAGGACGGTGCCCATTCCCTCTTTCAAAAACTTGTCATACACCATTACGACCGTCCGGTTGAGCCTGCGGTTGCGGGTTTCTATTTGCTGCACCAATCCGATCCAAGGCATCACGACATCCATCGGGGGCTTTTGAATGATGGACAAACGCTCCACGCCATCCAACACAATGGCAGCCACAGCCTGTTTGCACGCCATGTCGTACACAGCCGCCCATCCGGCTTTGTCCAACGCCACATCACGGTCGTGGCACGTCCCGATTCCTAAACGCAGAAGTTTGAAGAAGGCTTCGTCAGCCTGCATATATTTTGTTTTTCCCATCTTTATTTGTCTGTCTTTTTCACACCTCGTTTCCACAAACGTTTCTGCAAAGATAACATTTTTTCGAAGCAAATCGGCATTCCAACGCAAAGTTATTTTAAATCACTCACTATAAACCTATTACACCATATACAAATCCCCCGAATTCAATCTCAGCAGAATGAAAAATCAATCTCAGCCAAACGATTTTTCAATCTCAGCCAAACGATTTTCCGATCGAAGGAGATTGAAACCGTAAAGTCTGCACAGTAAATTCCGACACGCCTTTCCTTGTCCCGTCTGCTATCGAAAACAATCGTTTCTGTAAATTAAAACAACTTAAAAGGAAGAGGATACAAGGAAAAAGAAGTATATTTGCATCTAACAATATCAAATCAATTCAAAAAATGAAAATGAAGAAATTAAGCACAATGGGAGTAGCCCTTCTCGCCATTGTATTGGCAAGCAGTTGTGGAAGCAGCAAGAACGCCCTACAAACCAGTGCATTGGAAGGCGAATGGAATATCATCACCGTAAACGGAAAAGAGGCTACGGCCGATAAGGATGTTTTTATCGGGCTGAACCTGAAAGAGAACAGAGTATACGGCTGTGCCGGATGTAACCGTATCATGGGAGCCATCCAGGTGGATAAAGACAAAGCCGGGCACTTGTCTTTCGGGCAGGTGGCTTCCACACGGATGCTTTGCAGCGACATGGCTACCGAACGTGCCGTGCTGGAAGCTTTGGAAAACGTAACCGGCTATAAGGGTACGGAACAGGAACTGACCCTGACAGACGGCAACGGCAACGCCCTGTTCACACTGAGCAAACGTCCCGCCGCCACTTTGGCTTCCTTGAACGGCAAATGGAATATCACGAAAGTCTACGACGAAGCGGTAGAAGACATCGAAAAGACGGAGAAAACACCGTTCCTTGAATTCAATGCCGACAAAAAGACATTGCACGGCAATGCCGGATGCAACATCGTAAACGGCGACATCGAACAGGAAAAGGGAAAACCCGCTTCACTGAAGTTCGACAAGTTGCTTTCCACGATGATGGCCGGACCGGGCATGACGGTAGAAGGCAAAGTGCTGGAAGCCATGAACAAAGTGAGAAGCTTTATCGTCAAAGACGAGCATACGGCTGCCCTGTTGGATGAAAACGGCGCGGAAGCGTTAACGTTGGTGAAACAATAAAGGCGCCTATACCTGAAAATATTAACCGGGGGATGCCTGATTATCCAAAAGGGCATCCCCTTTTTAAACATCAATATCATGAATCATTTCTTTATGCATGCTCCCAAGTGGAGAACCGGAGCGGGCGTACTGACCCTCTTGGCATGGCTCGCTTCCTGTGGCCCGAACAACAAAGCTGTGGAATATCCCTTGATTGAAACGGCCAACACCAACGCACTCGACATCGCAAAGGTGGAACTGACGGACTCAGCTACCATCCTGCACACCGACGCGTATTACCGTCCCCACAATTGGATTCGCATTTCTTCGGAATCGTATCTGCAAGCCGGAGGAAAACGGTATATGCTGACCGGTGCCGAAGGAATCACTCCGGACTCGCTTTTCTGGATGCCTGAATCGGGCGAAGCTTCTTTTACCCTCCGCTTCGAACCGCTCCCTTCCGACACGCCATCGTTCGACTTCATCGAGTCCGACTGTGAGGACTGTTTCAAGCTTTTCGGAATAGACCTGACGGGAAAGAAAACATTCGACACGCCGGACGAAGTGCCCGAAGACTTGCGGCAGGCCGACGGGGAAACGGCGATGCCCGACCCGATTTTCAAAACGGGCACCACGACCGTCAACATCCATTTCCTGCATTATCGTCCGGAATTAGGCAAAGAGGCTAGCCTCTACGTCAACACCCTTTTCGGGACGCAACAGTCTTATACAGCCACCATCGACCCTGAAACCGGCAAGGCTTCGTTCAGTTTCCTGCAATGCGGTACGGCAGACGCGTTTTTCACCATCCACAATTCCGTCATGGGAAGCGCATGGCTGGCACCGGGCGAGACGACCGAACTGTACGTGGACATGCACATATCGGGATATTATCTCTTGTCCCACCGGAAACGCGAGGAAAAATGCGGTAAGGCCGCCCCATTCCAACGGCTTTATTCCTCCGGCACGTATGCCAACTTGAATAATGTAACCAACCTTTTGGATGATACCCCCTACTTAGGTATGGACTTGTATACAGGCGAATTTGCAGACTACCGCATGACCTCGGCCGAATATGCCGCCCATGTCGTGGACACCTACAAGGCCCTTGTGGACAGCATCGCCCGGAGCAACCTTTCGCCGCTCGAAAAAGAGGTGAAGCAACTTTCCCTCCGGCAAGAGGCCTTTTCCGCCATGGCCCAAGGCGATTACCTGCGTGAACACAACTACCGGCACACAAACCGCCAATGGGACTACAACTTCAAGGTGGAAGGTATCGAACCATTGAAACCGGAGGATGCCAAGGTCATCTGCCAACTCTTCGACATCAACGATTCCAAACTCTTGATGGGAATCCATCTTTCGGACTATGTGCGTGCCGCCTGCTCATCCTCTTTCGACTGGCCGCAACTGGCCGGTATCCCAAAAGGACTGGTAAAGGACTTGAGCCAAACCGCCGGTTACCCGGCCAAGGCGGAGAATGTCGCGCTCACCGATTCGGACTTTGCCCAAATGAAAGCCATGGACAACCCGTTCTACCTCGAAGCGTTCACCCTCATGCAAAAGAAAGCCAAAGACGAACTGGCCGCCGTAGAAGCCAAGTCGAAGGTGGAAACCGCGCCCGACGTGCCCAAAGAACGGCTGTTCGACGCCCTCATCGCGCCCCACAAAGGCAAAGTGGTACTCGTGGACTTTTGGAATACCTGGTGCGGCCCGTGCCGTGCAGCCATCCAAGCCAACGAACCGCTCAAATCCTCCAGTCTGAAAAGCGATGACCTCGTATGGGTCTACATTGCCAACGAGACCTCTCCCATCGTGAAATACAAGACCATGATTCCGGACATCCAAGGCTTGCACTACCGCCTGAACCAGGAACAATGGGACTACCTGTGCGACAAATTCAAGATAGACGGCATCCCCTCCTACGTGTTGGTGGACAAGTCGGGGGCATACAAGCTGCGTAACGACTTCCGCAACCACAAACTGATGGAAGAGACACTGAAGGAAGAGTTAAAGAAATAAGAAGTCTTACATCAATAACAAATTATGAAAAAGATATTAGTCTCCGCATTGCTGTGCGCGTCCTTGTTCGCTGCGGCGCAGGCCCAGACCACCCATACGGTGAAACTCGTGGACACCCAGTTGCAGGATGTACTCAACGTACTCGAAGACATGGACATCTATATACACCGTTTCGACGTGAGCCAGTTCCTCGATGCCACGTACCACATGGAAGTCTATGTGGAAGAATACAAAGGCAACCAAAAGACGGGGAGGGTGCACCACTTCGACTTGGGAAAGAACATCCGCTCGTTAGACGAGATTCCGGAAGAACACCGGAACGCTTTTCGAGAGACATACCAAATCCCCGCCGGGAAAAAAGAAAAGCGGAAGCTGCAGCGGACGCAGCGCGTGGTACAACCGCCTCCGGGGCGTCCACACCGAATACAGCGCGGAGTGCAACTGCCTCCAGGGCGTCTGCGTCGAATACAGCGTCTGGCAGGAAAACGGTGCTGTCAAGGCTGGGTGCGCTTAAGGCTGCAGCACCTACGCTGAACGCAGCGTCGAGGAAAACTGCTTTTGGGACAGCTTATCAGGCCCGCTTGGGCAGTACCGGCGCCCTCTTCCCGAAGCTTTGCCGGATTGGCTGCCTGGTGCTTTTGTTGGTTCTGGTCGGAACGGCGCTGACGTCCGTCAATCAGTACTCGGATATGAAAGCGGTTTCCGCCCTGTTGGCAGGAGCTGTCCGGAATACAAAAAATGAGACGGAAAATATATCTCCCGGACTGATTGTAGAAGAGACTGTTGGCTGGAATTCATCGGACGAAATGGCGCAGTCTGCCGCCTTGGACGAAGCTACACAGGCGGACGATGAAACCGGTGCGGCCAATACGGCGATGGATGGCGAAGTGACAGACAATAGGACGGCGGACAGTGTAATGCCAGACAGTGTAATGCCAGACAGCGTAATGCCAGACAGCGTAATGTCGGACAGCGTAACAGCGGATAGCGTAATGGCAGATGGCCAGAATGCGGTCACGACCGACGCAGACGCTGAATCCTCGGCAGTCCGGCAGTCCGCATCAGCCTCCGATTCCTTTCCTCAGGTTCAGGAAGCCCTGGCGCGCCCGGAAAGCTATCAGGTGCAGAAGGGAGACAGCCTCATCGCTATTTCCAGGAGATTTTACGGAACAGATGAAAAGGTGATAGAAATCTGTCGCCTGAATAATATAAAAGACCCGAATCAAATCCAGCCCGGACAGAATATTTTACTACCTTCAAAATAATGAATGTGTTATGATGGAATGAGCGCACAAGAAAAACAAGCGACGCCGAAGGCGACATTTGTTTTTCTTGCGCCATTAGAGAACGAGCAGCCTGCGTAGCAGGCGGTAAAGCGCGTCAGCGCGGGCTCGTGATGGAATGAGCGCAAGTGAGTCAACATGCTCGCAAAGATGTTGCAAAAGAAATGGGGACTTATCTCATATGGTAGATATCAGGGAATACCTGCGAAAAAAAGGAAAAAACGAGAAAAAAGACAGCAAGGATTTTAAACGGGAAATCCGGGCGCATCGTCTGAAAGTGATCCTTCGTTCCGGCTGCATAATCGGCGTGATCGCAGCGCTGACGGTGACGGCGGTAACACTGCTTAAAAATCAAACCTACTCCGGCTACACGGTCGTGTCCGCAATCGACAGGAACCAGGTGTCCGGTTCTACTCTGCTGAGCTACCAGAATGGCTTTCTGACCTACAGTAAGGATGGTATCAGCTATACGGATTACAAGGGCAACGCCATGTGGAACCAGACTTACGACATGCAGTCGCCGTGCGTCTCTGTGCGGTCGGGCTGGGTCGCAGTTGGGGATTATAACGGCAACCTGATTTATGATATCAGTCAGGACGGGACATCCAAACAGATTGATACGAATCTTCCGGTGAAATCGCTGTCCGTGGCAGCGAATGGCGTTGTGGCGGCGATTCTGGAGGATGGGGATGTGACCTGGATCAACGTCTATAATCCTACTGGGGAAAAAGCAGTCGGAATCAAAACGACGATGCAGAAATCGGGTTATCCGGTTTCCGTGTCATTGTCGGACAATGGAAAACTGATGATGGTGGCATATCTGAAAGCAGAAAGCGGCAGTATGAAATCGATCGTCAGCTTTTACAATTTTGACGAAGTCGGACAAAACTACACCGACACGATGGTAAGCTCCTACGAATATTCGGATACGGTAATCCCGCTGGCAGAGTTTGCGGGGACGCATACGGCGTATTCTGTGGGAAATAATCAGTTCATGTTATATGAAGGAAATGAAATTCCAAAAAATATCTTCCAGAATTTCATGCAGGAAGAGGTGCAGGACGTCCGCAGCAGCGGCAATTATGTGGCGTTTATTTTTAATGGTACGAATGGAAACGGAAAATATCGGATTGACATTTACAATATGAACGGGACGCAGGTGCTGTCGTTGCCGTTTGCAATCGAATACCGGGATGTTCTGATTTCGGATCAGGAACTGATTATATATAATGAAGGAGAGTGCCTGATTTATAACCTGAACGGAAAAGAAAAATACAGCGGACCGATACCGGAACAGACGCAGCTTTTAAAAACGCTGGGCGGAAACCGGTTTCTTGCGGTTACTGCAAACAGCATAGATATGATAGAAATGAAATAAACGGGAGAAAAAATGAACTTACTGCTGGTTTGTGTGATCTTATTTGCCCTCTGGCGGGGATATGCCGGAATGAAAAAAGGAATGGTGGATGAAATCAGGATGCTGCTGTCTCTGGTCATTTCTCTGTTCGTCCTTTCGCTGGCTATCCTTTTATATAGCAGTGTGAAAGAAAAAAACACTACCAATATAATACTGTCGGTTCTGATGCTGCTGACTACCGGACTCGCAGCCAGACTGGTGAACCTGATTTTCAAGTCACTTTCGGCAATCGCGCACCTGCCGATTCTGAAACTGCTCAACAGTGTACTGGGAATCGTGGTCGGCATGGCAGAGAGCATCGTAGTTTTATGGATTATTTATATTGTAATCGCCAGCTTCGATACAGGAAGAGTCGGCAGCCAGATCGCGGCGTGGACTGTTGAAAACGAATGGCTGACGAAGCTTTATCAGATGAACCGGTTCGCCTACTGGCTGGCGGGATTATCCTGATGTTACGGGATTGTAAAAAAGTAAGAAAAAAGCAAAAACTGATTGACAACTAAAAAAGGATAATGCTATACTGAAGTTCCACCGCAGGGAATGCGATGGAACTTCTTTTTTAAAAAAGAAGAAAAAGTGCTTGACATCGACGAATAGTCTTGGTAAAATTTATGACTGTTGCGGCGAACGAAAGCAACACGGATTTCTGAAAAGAAATTCAAA
>ERZ780208.1921-NODE-1921-length-15555-cov-6.377161_pt1 | contig 15555 bp, 11 predicted proteins | sample MGYA00511167_ERZ780208 | MGnify/ENA primary metagenome ERZ780208 (study PRJEB29588, sample SAMEA2159202) | human gut metagenome | biome: human gut; feature: human-associated habitat; material: faeces | place: Denmark | collected 2008/2010 ... | reverse complement strand
AGCGGCCAGTGCCTTGCGGCAAGCCTCCTCGTCACGCGACGCGCGGACGGCAGCCAGACTCTCCTCCTGCTGCTTGCGAACGGCGGTGTTGTCCACTTCGAGGATGTCGATGGGGTCCTCGTGGTCAAGACGATACTTGTTCGTACCGACGATTGTCTGTACACCGGAGTCGATGCGGGCCTGAGTGCGCGCAGCGGCCTCCTCGATGCGCATCTTGGGCACGCCGGTCTCGATGGCCTTGGCCATACCGCCGAGCTTCTCGATCTCCTGAATGTGCTCCCACGCCTTGTGAACGAGCTCGTTGGTCAACGTCTCCACATAGTAGGAACCGGCCCACGGGTCAATCTGCTTGCAGACCTTGGTCTCGTTCTGGATGTAGATCTGGGTGTTGCGGGCTATACGGGCTGAGAAGTCGGTAGGCAGGGCGATGGCCTCGTCGAGTGCGTTGGTGTGCAGCGACTGCGTGTGACCGAGCACTGCGGCCATTGCCTCGATACAGGTACGTCCGACGTTGTTGAACGGATCCTGCTCGGTGAGCGACCATCCTGATGTCTGCGAGTGTGTGCGCAGTGCGAGCGACTTCGGGTTCTTTGCGCCGAAGCTCTTCACAATCTTTGCCCACAGCAGACGGCCGGCACGCATCTTGGCTATCTCCATGAAGTGGTTCACACCGATGGCCCAGAAGAACGACAAGCGCGGAGCGAAGGCGTCGATGTCGATACCGGCGTTAACACCGGCGCGGATGTAGTCCATACCGTCGGCCAAGGTGTATGCCAACTCGATGTCGGCCGTTGCGCCGGCTTCCTGCATGTGATAACCTGAGATTGAAATGGAGTTGAACTTCGGCATGTTCTGCGATGTGTACTCGAAGATGTCGGCGATGATCTTCATTGAGAAGGCTGGCGGATATATATAGGTGTTGCGCACCATGAACTCCTTCAGAATGTCGTTCTGAATCGTTCCGGCCATCTCCTCGAGCTTGGCTCCCTGCTCCAGTCCGGCCACGATATAGAAGGCGAGGATGGGGAGCACGGCGCCGTTCATGGTCATCGACACTGACATCTTGTTCAGGGGGATGCCGTCGAAGAGCACCTTCATGTTCTCCTCGTTGCAGATGGACACTCCGGCCTTGCCCACGTCACCGACCACGCGTTCGTTGTCGGGGTCGTAGCCGCGGTGTGTTGGCAGGTCGAATGCAACGGACAGACCTTTCTGACCCGACGCGAGGTTGCGGCGGTAGAACGCGTTGGACTCCTCGGCCGTAGAGAATCCGGCATACTGGCGGATGGTCCACGGGCGGAACGGGTACATCATCGAGTACGGGCCACGCAGGAACGGCGGTATGCCGGCCGTGAAGTCGAGGTGCTCCATGCCTTCGAGGTCTTCTTTGGTGTAAACAGGCTTAACCTCAATGTGCTCCGGAGTCTTCCAGTTGGGAGCAATGCCGTTAGCCTTCTGCCAGTCGGCGCCGTCGGCGGCCTTTATACCGGCATATATGTCTATGTCTTTAAAATTCTTTCTCATTTTGTTTTATTTAATTTTGGAACACAGAGACACAGAGACACAGAGTTTTTCTACACACTCTTTATCCCTGTATACTCTATTTTTCCGTTGATTTTCCTTTTTATTCCCGCTTTTAAAATAGGTGTATTAAAGTTTATCAACAGTCCTATCTTCTTTCCTGTCAATTTCAGATAAGTTACAAGTCGTATCTCATGAAGAGTCTTTATCTCCTCAATAGCTTTTAATTCCACAATCACCTTATCTTCAACCAACATGTCCAAACGATAAGTTTTACCTGTCTCTATTCCTTTATATATGAGAGGAAGACTTATCTGAGATTTCACGTTCAGCCCTTTCGATTTCAATTCCGAAATCATACAGGCTTCATAAGCAGATTCTAAAAGACCTGGACCTAATTCCTTATGTACCTCAATGGCTGCACCAATTATGTTGCCACATAATAGATTCAGTTCTTTATATTCTTCCTGCGTAATCATAAAATCTCTGTGTCTCCGTGTCTCTGTGTTCAAAAAAACATTATATTCCTAACTTCGCATTATACTCCTTCAGTGTTTCAAGTACATTACATTTCACGTGAACGAAGTTCTCTATGCCGGCTGCCTTAAGCTCTTCCATACAGGCGGGAGCGCCGGCAACGATGAACATGGCGCGGCCATCGAGATACTGGTATGCCGGGATGGCGTAGGTGGCGTATTCGTCGTCGCTTGAACAGAGCACGACGATGTCGGCACCGGCCTTCAGCGCAGCGTCGACACCCTCCTCGACGGTATCGAAACCGAGGTTGTCGATGATCTTGTAACCGGCGCAGGCGAGGAAGTTCGACGAGAACTGTGCGCGTGCCTGACGCCAAGCGAGGTTGCCGATGGTCAGCATGAAGGCCACGGGCGTCTTGCCGCTCTTCTCCGTTGCGAGGCGCAGCTGCTCGAAATCGGCGGCCAGACGTGTCGTGGAGATGGCTTTGAGCGTCGGCTCATGCTTGTGACCGCAGGCACAAGAGCAAGCCTTCGGCTCCTTACCCTCGGATGTCTCGGTGAAGTTGGGGAATTGGTTGGTTCCGAGGATGAACTCCTTGCGCTTGGCGGCGTCGGCGTGACGCTTGTCGTTGGTGGCGTTGATGTCATCCTGAACGGTGCCGGCCTTGACGGCAGCGAGGAATCCGCCCTCCTCCTCAATCTTGAGGAAGAGCTTCCAGGCCACGTCGGCCAGCGAGTGGGTCAGCTCCTCTATATAATAAGAACCGGCCGACGGGTCAACGACCTTGTCGAAGTGGCTCTCCTCCTTGAGCAGCAGCTGCTGATTGCGGGCTATGCGCTCTGAGAACTCCGTGGGCTGCTCGTAGACGGCATCGAACGGAGTGACGACGATGGAGTGGACTCCGGCCAGAGCGGCGCTCATCGTCTCGGTCTGCGTGCGCAGCAGGTTGACATAGCTGTCGAACATGGTCTTGTTGTATGTCGTGGTCTGAGCGTTGACTATCATCTTGCACGAGCAGTCGCACTTGGGCTCATACTGCTTCACGATCTCGGCCCAGAGCAGACGGGCGGCGCGGAACTTGGCAATCTCCATGAAGTAGTTTTCGCTCACGCCCATATAGAACTTGATGCTGCGGGCAGCCAAATCGACATCGACACCGGCCTCGACGAGCTGATGGAGATATTCGTTACCCCATGCGAGAGCATAGCCCAGTTCCTGAACGATGTATGCACCGGAGTTGTTGAGAGCCTCCGAGTGAACCATGATGCAGCGCATGTTCGGATAGTCCTTCAGCTTCTCCACGAGCACGGGGGCATTGGCGAGCAACTTCGAGGTGTCCTTGCCCTTCATGAGCATCTTCTCGATGGGGTCGAAACCGATGCCGCCCACGAGCTTCTCCTTGTCGTAACCCTGCTTCTCGAAGTAGGCCGTCAGTATGTCGGTCAGTTCGAGCACGTGACAGGGGCATGTGCGGAAGCTCACCTCCACGATGTCGCAGCGGATGTCACGGAGCAGCGTGTCGATGAACTCTGCGCTCACCTTGTCGCCGGGGATACGGAAGCCGAGCGAGTCGACACCCTTGTTGAGGATGTCGAGAACCTTGGCGTTGGCCTCGGCGGCATCTTCGGCCACGATGTTCTGGCGCACGTACCACTCGTTGTTGTCTTTCTTGTTACCGCGCACGAAGGGGAACTCGCCGGGCAGGGCCTCGGGAGTCTTCAGCTTCAGAACGTCTTCTCTACGGTAGAAGGGCTGCACGTTGAACCCCTCGTTGGTTCTCCAGACGAGCTTCTTGTTGAAGTCGGCGCCTTTCAGGTCGACCTCAATCTTGTCCAGCCACTCCTGAGTGGTGGGAGCTGCGAACTCGCTGAAGAGTCTTTCTCTGTTGTTTGACATAGTCCTTTGTTATGTTTATTATATAAGTTATACCTTATTAATATGGCCACGGCAGTATCGTGACGATATATCAACATGCAAAGATAACGTATTTTTTTTATAATTGCTAAAAATGAAAGATTATTTAATCTTTATACTGTCCGGTACTTGTCTTTCCCCACCAAACGCTATCAGGTTCAAAGGCAGCGCAAACGAGCGCAATGCGAACTTGCTCACAGATTGCCGAACGTAGCCTGTCTCATGCAAAGATACAGGAAAACAGCCTGGTGACAGAAACAAGACTGCACGCTACAATCATGTCATACAAGATGGGACTACAGCACGATGAAGTAATGATAATATCACAGAATTTAACACTTAAAAAATCCAATTCTGGAGAGCGGCAAAGCCGAAATATTGACACCGCGGCCCCATTTTCCGACATCGGACAGCCAACCGTAGAACCGGGAGGGCCTCCCGGCTCTACAGCGGGGCCGCTTTTGCATTACGACGGCGGCCCCGTCGCAACGCCGTAAGGGCCCCGTCGCAATACCGTAAGGCCCTTACGGCAGAATAAAAACATACAAAAAGTTGCACACTTCCGCCATTTTCGTTGTAACGTTCTGTTGCTCAGGCGATAAAAGATGCACGCGCAAAACTCACGAATTTGCGTCCAAATGATTTTTATTTCTGAATTCTTCAAGGATTTGAAGGCATTTGTCCGCTTTCTTCTGAGTTTTTAACACTTCGCTTCTTAAACGCAAAAACTCGATAAAATCAATACAAAGACGCTATTGTTTCAATGCAAAGACGCGAAGACGCAAAGTTTTTGTATTTTTGGCAGACTTTATTAAAAAAATCTTTGCGTCTTCGCGTCTTTGCATTGAAACAATAGCGTCTTTGCATTGAAACTCGGAAGAAGTAGCCCACACGGACTTACTGCTTTACGACACCTTTAGTAAAAAAAAGCAAAAACTTAATCGCAGGGCTAAAAATAACTGCACAAAAATTAGCTTTTGCGCAATATTTTGCCTAATTTTGCACGACATTCACAACGGATATAAATGGTATAAATGATTTGTATATTATCAACGTAATTTATGGATTGGCTTATTAATCTGTTCACTACCACCGATTCGGTAGCACACATCGCCCTGCTCTATGCCCTGGTCATAGCCGTCGGCGTTCTGCTCGGGAAGGTGAAATTTTGGGGAATCTTCCTCGGAGTAACGTTCGTGCTGTTCGCCGGCATCGTCGCCGGCCACATCGGACTGACAGCACCCACAAACATCCTCACGTTCATTCAGGACTTCGGTCTCATTCTCTTCGTCTTCATGATCGGTCTTCAGGTCGGCCCGGGCTTCTTCGAGAGCTTCCGCAAGGGAGGAGTGACGCTCAACGCCCTATCCACGGCCACGGTTCTGCTGAATGTGGCCGTGATGTTCGGATGCTACTTTCTCTTTTTCGACACGTCCAATCCGGTCAATCTCCCGATGATGGTCGGCACAATGTATGGCGCCGTGACCAACACCCCCGGACTCGGAGCTGCCAACGAGGCGCTGGAGAGCGTCTTCGCGGGAGCCACCAAGCCGCAGATTGCCTCCGGCTACGCCTGTGCCTATCCGCTCGGCGTGCTCGGAATCATCGGCGCTACGATAGCCATAAGATACATCTGCAGCATCCGGCTTGACAAGGAGGAGAAGCGGCTCAACGACGATGCGGCCGAAAACGCACACGTCAAGCCCCACATGATGCACCTGAAAGTGACAAACTCATATCTGGCAGGACGCACGCTGAAGCAGATTCACGACTTCCTCAACCGCGACTTCGTCTGCTCACGCATCCTCCACGAAGGCCACGTCAGCATCCCCAACCGCGACACCGTCTTCGAACTCGGTGATCAGGTCTTCATCGTCTGCGCCAAAGCCGACGCCGAAGCCATCATCGCCTTCATCGGTCCGGAGACGGAAGTGGCATGGGAGAAACAGGACCAGCCGCTCGTCTCGAAGCGCATCCTCGTCACACAGCCGTCCATCAACGGCAAGACGCTCGGACAGATGCACTTCTCTTCCGTCCACGGGGTCAACGTGACACGCGTCACACGTCAGGGTATGGACCTCTTCGCCAGCCTCGACCTGGCCCTTCAGGTGGGTGACCGCGTGATGGTCGTAGGACCCGAAGACGCCGTCAACCACGTGGCCAAGGTGCTCGGAAACTCCATCAAGAGACTCGACGCCCCCAACATCGCCACCATCTTCCTCGGAATCATCATCGGTATCATCTTCGGAAGCCTGCCGATAGCCATCCCCGGAATGCCCGTACCGCTGAAGCTCGGTATCGCCGGCGGCCCGCTCATCATCGCCATACTCATCGGACGCTACGGCTACAAGGTCCACCTCGTTACCTACACTACGACCAGCGCCAACATGATGCTCCGCGAGATAGGGCTCGTGCTCTTCCTCGCCAGCGTCGGCATCAAGGCCGAAGCCGGATTCTGGGACACCGTGGTCCAGGGAGACGGACTGAAATATGTCTACACCGGTTTCCTCATCACCGTCATCCCGATTCTCATCATCGGAACCATAGCACGGCTGAAATACCGGTTCAACTACTTCACCATCATGGGTATGATTGCCGGAACCTACACCGACCCGCCAGCATTGGCCTACGCCAACCAGGTGTGCTCAAAGGAAGCGCCGGCCGTGGGCTACTCAACGGTCTATCCACTGAGCATGTTCCTCAGAATCCTTACGGCACAGCTGGTCATCCTCTTCTGCTGCGGAGGATGACGACGGAGACACGACGGAAATACATCTAAAATAAACTTATATAATAAAACAGACTACACCAAATGAAAAAATTCGGATTACTGTTAGGTCTTCTGATGGTGGTCGGCCACTCGGCGATGCTCGGACAAATAGAGAAGAGCATCAAGCTGAACGAGGTCATGACCGCCAACACGGCCAGCATGCAGGACGAATACGGACGGTGCAAGGCCTGGGTGGAGATTGCCAACGTGTCATACACGACGTATAACATACGCGGCATGTTCCTCACCACCGACCGCTCCGTGCTCGACCCGGACATGAGTGTGCCGGAACGCATCAAGCTCATGAGCATCATCCCCAACGGGGAGCCGCGCACCAATCTGGGCGCACGACAGCATCTGCTCTTCTTCTGCAACAGCGAACCCGCCAAGGGAGCGCTCCATCTCTCTGTGAAAATCGACCCGGAGCGTCCGACATGGCTCGCTCTCTACAACGGAAACGCGACACAGCTCATCGACTCCGTGACCATCCCCGTGCTCGGACCGAATCAGTCGTACGCCCGTATTCACGACGGCGCGGCACAGTGGCAGGTCAAGACCGTCGACACCGTCACACCGGGCATATCCAACCACACCACCGTCAGCGAGTCAAAAGTGGCCAAGCTCAAGCGCGAAGACCCCCACGGATTCGGAATCTCCGTGCTCGCCATGGGCATCGTGTTCTCCTGTCTGGCCATGCTTTTCATCTTCTTCACGGTCTTCGGACTCATCATGAGCCATCGCTCCGCCGCAAAGAAGGTCGCAAACATGCAACCGCTGAAAGCCGGCGTGAAAATGGTGGAGACGGCAGCCGAAATCGGAAGCAAGACAAGCGTCATCCTGCAGGACGGCCTCAAGTCGAAAGGTATAGACAAGGAAATCTATATCGCCGTCATAGCAATGGCCATCAAGCAGTACCAGAACAACGTCCACGACATCGAAAGCGGCGTCATCACCATCAAGCCGAAGACAACGGACTGGAACGTCGAATACATCCAGATGACCCAGTTTCATGAGTAAGAGAGACTGACCGCTATATAGAAATACTAACCATATTATATAATAAGACACCAGATATGAACCAAAATAAGTTTCAGTATAAAGTACAGGGCGTCGACTACGACGTTGAGATAGAAGAGATGGAGGGCAACCTCGCCAAAGTGAACGTCAACGGTATATCGTTTGAGGTCGAGCTGAAGCAGCCCATCAACCCCTCACACGCCATAACACGCCACAAGGTAGAGGCTCCCAAACCCGCACAGAACATGTCCAAGATCACAACGACCCACTCCGTACAGCCTCAGCCGGCCGCACCCGCAGCCGCACCGGCCGGCGCCGGAACAGCCATCAAGGCCCCGTTGCCCGGAACAATCACGACAGTCTGTGTCAAAGTGGGCGACAAGGTCAACGCCGGCGACACTGTTGTGGTGCTCGAAGCCATGAAGATGCAGAACAATATCGAAGCTGAAGCCGCAGGCACAGTGACTTCAATCGTAGTTAACCAGGGTGACTCGGTGATGGAAGGAGCCGTTTTGCTCACAATAGGATGACAGCGATATGGGATTTACTGACTTTCTGATAGAGAACTTCAACGAGTTTCTGACCTACACGGGCTTCGTCAACGCCTCTGCCGGAAACCTCGTTATGATCGTGGTGGGAGCCATTCTCATCTACCTCGCGATAAAGAAGGACTTCGAGCCCCTGCTGCTCATACCAATCGGTCTGGGCATCATTCTCGGCAACATCCCGTTCCGTGCCGACGCCGGACTGGAGATAGGACTCTACGAGGACAACTCCGTTCTCAACATATTCTATCAGGGTGTGCGCATGGGATGGTATCCGCCGCTGGTCTTCCTCGGCATAGGAGCCATGACAGACTTCTCCGCTCTGATTGCCAACCCGAAGCTCGTGCTCATCGGAGCCGCCGCCCAGTTCGGTATCTTCGGAGCCTATATGGTCGCTCTCGCACTGGGATTTGAGCCGAACCAGGCTGCCGGCATAGCCATCATCGGCGGTGCCGACGGTCCGACAGCCATCTTCCTGTCCTCCAAGCTCAGCCCCAACCTGATGGGCGCCATCGCCGTGTGCGCCTATTCGTACATGGCCCTCGTTCCGCTCATCCAGCCGCCGCTGATGCGTCTGCTCACAACGAAGAAGGAGCGCGTCATCCGCATGAAGCCGGCGCGTCAGGTCAGCCAGACCGAGCGCATCCTCTTCCCCATAATCGGACTGCTGCTGACGACATTCCTCGTGCCATCCGGCCTTCCCCTGCTGGGCATGCTGTTCTTCGGCAATCTGCTGAAGGAATCCGGAAAGACCACCCGTCTGGCCAAGACAGCCGGCTCTGCTCTCAACGACATCGTCGTAATGCTGCTCGGTCTGACCGTCGGCTGCTCCACTCAGGCAAGTGAGTTCCTCACGCTCAACACGCTGTTCATCTTCCTCGTCGGTGCCTGCGCCTTCATGGTGGCAACGGCCAGCGGCGTGCTGTTCGTCAAGCTGATGAACCTCTTCCTGCCGGCCGACAAGAAACTGAACCCGCTAATCGGCAACGCCGGCGTCTCCGCCGTTCCGATGAGTGCACGTATCAGCAACAACCTCGGACTGGAATATGACCGCCACAACTTCCTCCTCATGCACGCCATGGGCCCGAACGTGGCCGGTGTGATAGGCTCGGCGGTGGCCGCCGGAACGCTGCTCGGCTTCCTGTCGTAATGTTTCTGGATTGCAGATACAATGCTTAAGGACTCCTGTCGTAACGTTTAAGTACTCCAGCAACAACAATTTAGGACTCCTGCTACAACGTTTCAGGATTACTTCAATAAAGAAAGGATGGAAATCAAAGACTCTAACGGCATGTACGTCATGCCCAAAATAGCCATTATCGACCCTAACACCCTCGCGGTGTTAGGGTTGAAATGTATATTGCAGGAAGTCATGCCAATCGCACAGGTGGACACTTTCGGCTCGTTTGCGGAGCTTGACGCCAACACGCCGGACAGCTATTTCCACTACTTCGTGTCCATGGACGTCTTTCTTCCCAACCGTGCTTTCTTCTGCCAGCGACGCAACAAGACCATCGTACTCACTCTCTCGCTCGACACCTCACAGCCTGGCGGTTTCCACAGCCTTTGCATCAATGTCCCGGAAAAGCAGCTCATAAAATCCCTGCTGGCCCTCGTCCAGAGTGCCCACGCCCACGGACGCAACCTTCCCCCTGCCCCACCGGCCCGCGACACGGCTTCCGGAAATGACACATCGGCAACCGGAGACAATACAACAGATGCCCCATATTCCCGCAGCGCTACGGCCCCTGACTCCCGCAAGAGCCTCACCGAACGCGAGACAGAGGTCATGGCGCTAATCGTCCGCGGCTTCATCAACAAGGAAATTGCCGACCGCCTCAACATAAGCCTCACCACCGTGATCACCCACCGCAAGAACATCATGGACAAACTCGGCCTCAGAAGCGTGTCGGCCCTAACCATCTATGCCGTCATGAACGGATACGTGGACATCAATAAAATATAGTTTGAACAAAAGCAACAGCATCATGAATGAACAAAGACTATACCCCATGCTGTTCCGTCCGAACCTCCATCAGGTCATCTGGGGCGGAACGAGACTCATACCCTGGAAGAAACTCGAAGCGACGGAGGCCGGAGCACCCGTCGGGGAAAGCTGGGAAGTAAGTGCGGTAGACTCTTCTCCGTCGGTCATTGCCAACGGAACACACGCGGGAAGACTGCTGCCGGACGTCATCAGCGAGATGCCGGACGACATTTTGGGTTCCACCGTAGCCAAACGCTACGGAAACAAGCTGCCGTTGCTTGTGAAGTTCATTGACGCGGAGCGCGATCTGTCCATTCAGGTCCACCCCGACGACGCAATGGCACAGCGCGAGCACGGCAAGTTCGGGAAGACCGAGATGTGGTATGTCATTGATGCCAAGCCTGGAGCATACCTCTACGCCGGTTTCAAGGAGCAGCTTTCGGAGGACGACTACAAGCGGAAAATCTCCGCCGGGACGATAACCGAGGCGCTGGCACGCCACGAGGTCCGTCCCGGCGACGTCTTCTACATTCCCGCCGGACGCGTCCACGCCATCTGCGGCGGCATACTGCTGGCGGAAGTGCAGCAGAGCAGCGACGTCACCTACCGCATATTCGACTACAACCGCCCCGGCATGGACGGACGGCCGCGTGAGCTTCACACCGAACTGGCTGCCAAGGCGCTGGACTTCAACGTCTATGATGAGTACCGGACGATATACAAGAGTGCCGAGGCGCAGGCCAACCATTGCATAGACTCTCCGTTCTTCAACGTGCGTGTAGTGGACATCGACGCTCCTTTCCACCGCAATCTGATCAAGTACGACTCCTTTATAATCACAATGTGCATGGAGAACGACTGTCTGATAAAGATGCGGACGACGGGTGACGAGGTGCTTCTCAAGGAAGGCTGGTCATGCCTCATCCCTGCCGCGATAGCCGACTATGACGTCATTCCCATGCCCGACAGCCCCCATAAGAGAGGACATGTCAAGCTCCTTGACGCTTTCATAAACAATAAGGACAACAGTATTATGAGAAAAGCGACCCGCTTTCTGCACATAACAAGAAAATGAGGACGGACAGACGAGTCTGCCTATACAAGCCTGAAAGGCCGCCCCGACGTCGTATATGAAACGTCGGGGCGGCCTTTTAAATTTGTATCGGCATGAAGGTTCTACCTCCGGACAATCCCAGTTACATCTTCCAGAACCGGGATTTTCTTCTTCCAAACCGTGAAATTACTTCTTCCAGAACCGTGAGGTTATGTCGGTGAAGTCATCACCCGAGGCCCGCTTGTAGAGCCGCTGGTTGGTCGTGCGCTCCTTCAGACACCCGAGATGCTCTATGTAAGGGCCGAGCTTGATATAGTCGAAGTCGGACTTGCGCACCGCTGCGGGCACTTTCGCCCTGCCGCTGTACCACGCCACCTTCAGTTCCGGATGCTCCCGGTGGAGATAGCGGGCCAGCGTATTGATGTAAGCCGGTTCCGCATCGCCGCCCATAAAGCAGATACAAGTTATGTCGCTGCCGTAGTCGCGAATGAAACCCTCCAGCGCCATTGGCGTCAGAGGCTCGCCGATGTCCTGCCAGAGATACTGGCTGTGACAGCCCGGGCAACGGCACGGACAGTTGGAGAGGTTGATGGACAGCGTCACTTCATCGGGGATTTCCTGAAAGACAATGCCCGTATTGACATATTTCAGCATATATTCTATTCTTTTTCTCCATTTCCTGCTGTCCGGTCGCTTGCCTTTTCCTTCATGGAAACGTCACGGACGGACAGCCGGAGACACATTACGGTCATATCATTCCATCACATCTTGGCCGTTCCGGCATAGTAGCGGCGGCTGGCTTCCTGCTGGCGGGCCTCCGAGAAGTTGCTCACGCGCTTGAGATAGCCGATGATTCGCGTCATATAGTCGACGTTCTTGGAGTGGCAGTGAGGACATTCGTGCAGATAACGCTTGTCTATCGTTCCGCAGTCGTTGCAGATTGTGTTCGGTATGTTGAACGTGAAATAGTTGCATCCCTCCTTTGCGGCCACCTTCAGCAGTTGGCGGTACTGCGCCTGCGAGAGATGCTCCTCAAGGTTCATGTGGAGCGCCGAGCCTCCCGTGAGGTGCTGGATGTATGGTGCGCCGTGGAGCTTGAACTTGTCGATGATGTTCAGCGAGTCGTCCTCGACGACGTAGAAGTAGCTGTTGTAGCAGTCGCGCGGAACGAAATAGCCGTCCTCGCGGTCCCACTTAGCGTGCTTCACGCCGACGTTCTCGGCCGGAATCATCTCGCAGTTGAACATCACATCCTTTGTCCTGTACTCCCTGTTCTTCTTCTCAACCAGTCCCAGAACGGTCTGGACGAACTTCAGATAGTCGGGATTGTCGTCGATGCGGAGTCCCATGAACTCGGCCGCCTCGACGAGACCGTTGACTCCGATGGTCAGATACTGGCGTCCGATGTTGATATATCCGGCGTCGAAGAGGGGCAGCATACCGTGCTTCCAGAGTTCCTTCAGGTTCTCGTTGTAGGCCAGCTGTACCTTGTGGCAGACGTCGATGATGTCGGTGAGGAACTCGCAGTAGTCGAGCTTGTTGTTCACGGCGTACTGTATGCAACGGTTGAGATTGACCGTCAGCACGCTCTTCGAGCCCGTCGAGACACCTCCCGCGCCCAGCGTATAGCTGAAACCGTTGTCCTGTATCTCGTTGCGCAGGCGGCAGCAGCTGGACAGCGAGTCCGCGTTGTCGCTCATATAGGTGAAGAACGAGTGACCCTCGGAGTACATCTCGGCCGTGAAGTCGGCCCATTCAGTGTCGACCATCTCACCGTCCTTGCTCAGCAGCGCCATCGTCTCGACGGGGAAAGTCAGCACCGTCTTCGTGCGCTCCTTGTTGAACCACTTCATGAACCGCTTCTGCAGCCAGCTCAGTCCGTTCCAGTCGGGACGGCTGCCGTCCGGGAAGTAGAACTCGCCGAAGAGGCTTTCGAAGTACGGGCGGTCATAGTAGGCGATGTTCCAGAACACGGCCTGATAGTTGCGCGCGCCGGTCGGCTGGTTGATTGAGTAGACGATCTGCTCGAAACAGTCGGTTATCATCTTGTCAATCGTGCGCTGCTTGCTGGACAGGTCGACCACTTTGTCGGCCTCCTTATAGTATTCCAAACCATATTCCTTGCCGATGAAGTAGTTGAGATACATCAGGAACTCCGGCGTGGCGCATGCTCCGCTGAGCATGCTGGAGACCATGAAGACCATGTTGACAAATCCGCCGCAGAACGACTTCAGGTTGGTCGGTGCCGTGGAGTTGCCACCGATGGACATCGTTCCGCCGATGAGCCACGGATACATCGTTATCGAAGCGCAGTAGTTGGCAAGGCTCGTCTCGTCGTTCTTATATATAAAGTGGTGTGTGAGCAGGTCTATGTAGCGGTCGGAGAGTTCCTTTCCGTACATCTTCTTGATGCGGTCGGTGAGCAGACGGCGGTTCAGGCGGATGAAGCTCGACTTCGGCAGCTCGCCGATAAGCGTGGCGATGTTCTTGTGCTCGACGTTGGCATTGGCGTCATATTTCGAGCCCGTGGCGGCGTTGGCGGCGTCGCAGTAGTCGGCCAGGAACTTCAGCTTGTCCATTGTCTCGCGGTCTTCCGTGTGACGCTGGCGGTAGAGCATGAACGACTTGGCCACGCTGTAGAAGCCTTCCTTCATCAGAGCCTCCTCGACCTGATTCTGAATTTCCTCGACGGTGATGCCCTCGTGGATGTCGAGATGGCTCAGTATCTTGGAAATGCGTCCGAGGTCGGCCGGAATGTCTACAGACTGGAACGCCTTTGTGACGGCGTTCATTATCTTGTCAAGCGAAAACCGGTCCACGGAACCGTCGCGTTTGGTGATAGTAAAGGTTTTCATCTCCATGTCTTGTTTTCCGTTTTGGAAAACTTTTCGTCGCCCTTTTCAGAAAAAGTTTTCCGTTTTTGATAATTTATAGTTTAAGTTCGAGGCTTTCGGTTTTCATTTTTAGAACACGAAAGCGGTCACAAAGGTACAATAAAAATCCGATACCATGTACCGGATTTCACAGAATTTTTATCTCAAAAAGAAAGATTTTCTCAGAGCTTGACAGTCGAGATGTCGACCAGTCCGTTAACTATTGCGTAAATGGTCAGACCTGCCGGACTGTGTATCTGCAACTTACGGGCGATGTTGCGCCTGTGGGTGATGACGGTGTTGATGCTGATGCAGAGATGGTCGGCAATCTCCTTGTTGGCCATACCCTGAACCAGAGCCACCACGACGTCGCGCTCGCGGTCGGAAAGGAGGTCGGCGTTGTCCGTCCCGCCCTTGAAGACCATGGTCGAGATGTTCTTCGCCACGTCCGTCTGGCGCGACATCTGCTCCAGCCGGCGGATGGCCGGAACGAAGATTTTGTCCTCCACCTGGGCGTGGAGATTGAGCCATTCCTCATTGTTATATATGTCGTGGAGCGTCGCCATGAGCAGGTTGTTGCGGTGGGCGTCCTGCGGCATATACTTGATGATGAGCATCTTCAGCTCCTTCAGCTTGGTGGCCGGCTCCTCGTGGTTGCGCGAGAAGGTCTCAATGCTGTAGTCGCCGCCGGGCCGTCCCTCCATCAGGGCGTTGACGTAGGGGAAGAGCATCTTCTTCTCGAAAGTCATGTGCTTGTAGATTTCGCGTGCGTAGTCGTCGTAGAGCTTCATTATGAGCATGCCGAGACTGTTGCTGCGGTCAATTGACTCCTCCAGCTCGCGGCGGATATAGGGCAACTGGAAATCGAGATAATAGACGTGGCTGGCCTCCAGATAGTGCATCAGCGTCGGCACGGACAGCTGTTCGTCGTTGTCAAAATCGGAATATCCGTTGATGGTCAGATTGACCACGGCGAGGAAAGTGTATGTGTCGACACCGTTGTCCTCACATATCTCACGGACGGTCTTGTCTCCGAAACCAAGGTTTATGCCGAAACTTCCCAGCGACTGCAATAGGTCGTAGTTGTCCTTGATGAGGGAGATCATCTTGTCGCCGGCTTCGTATATCTTCTGATTTTTCATCGTCACCTTATTATAATACTATATCAAGGTGCAAAATTACAAAAAAAAGCATACCGTCGCAATAATAATTTATAGGTATTTGACACTGGCGGAGACCGCGGCGGTAGCAAGATTTAGGTATGGAACGAATGCTCATTCACCACTATTTGCATACATGTCCCATAAGGTAATCACACCTCTTCACTCATCACTCCGTCCTCTTACTTAGGGTCTGCTGAATAATTATCTGTTCACAGACAGAGGGGAGCAGACGTA
>ERZ780208.1919-NODE-1919-length-15563-cov-6.747227_pt1 | contig 15563 bp, 19 predicted proteins | sample MGYA00511167_ERZ780208 | MGnify/ENA primary metagenome ERZ780208 (study PRJEB29588, sample SAMEA2159202) | human gut metagenome | biome: human gut; feature: human-associated habitat; material: faeces | place: Denmark | collected 2008/2010 ... | reverse complement strand
TTCACCTTTGTTGTTAATCTCAATGACGGGTCAAATGTAACGGTATGCGGGCAGAAAGTGTCTATGCAGAACCAGGTCATTGTTCCTTCTGCGGACACTGTAACGGTTGATACATTGCGGTCGGAAGTTCTCTTTCCTTTGCAGGAAACTTTTGATTTGATTGGTATCGCATGGGACATTCAAAATGATGTGCTGAATATGGCTTGCCAGTATCATATCGAAGCGGATTACGGAAAAGATCTGCCGCACCTGTGCAGCGTCAATATGCAGACGCTGCAGGTGTATGATCGGGATGGCGTCAGCTACATGACGCTTCCGCAGAAAGCGCAGGAGCAGGACGGAGTTTTATATATCCCGCTTTCATGGCTGGAACAGTTTTTTGCATTTCATGTATCGGATACCGAACTGATTCTCGATACGGAACAATATCTTGCGTCGCAGCCGATCAAAAGCGACGACGGAACACTGAAAAAGTGGGTCTATTTGAACCAAGACGAAATCCCGGAGCGGTTTGCAAAGATCCAGACAGAGGATCGGAATGGGATGCCGGTAGAAGTGTGGTCGGACGGCAGCTTGGAACTGCGCATATTTGAGGGAATGAGCAGCGTGTTTTCTGTTACGCTGCTGGATGATTCCCACGAAACAAAACGAGGCATCCGTGTTGGCGACAGCGTTGATCAGCTATGGGAATGGTATCTGGAACAGCAACTGGACGGAATGGTCACAAGGAACGGAAAAGAAGAATACAAGCAGAATCAGGACAAGCAGCAGTTTGCACTGATTCCATATGTCCTTTCCTACACACAGGAAGACGGTTTTTTGACAAGCATTACAATTTCAGCACCAGAGTAATTAAAAAATAAAAAGGCAAGGCGCTCCAGAACATCATTCTGGGGCGCCTTGTTTTGGCTTTTGATATGATTGACAAAAAATATAAACTTGATATAATGTAAATAACTTATATAAATTAAATAAAAGGAGATGCTGCAATGAAAGTAATCGCAATTGCAAATCAAAAAGGTGGCGTGGCGAAGACAACCACAACGCACAATTTGGGCGCTGCGCTGGCGGCTGCGGGCAAGAACGTGCTGCTGATCGATCTGGACAGCCAGGCCAGCTTGACGATCAGCGTCGGCATGGAGCCGCTGGAGGTTCCGAAGACGATTGTAGACGTTCTGAAGAAAGACGGCGCGCCGATCCGCGAGTGCGTACAGAAAATCAATGACCGGCTGCACATAGTGTCGTCGATTATTGACCTGGCTCCGATGGAGATGGAGATGCTTTCGAGGGCGAGTCGGGAGAAGATCCTCGACCGGGCGCTGAAGCCGATCAAGGACAGCTATGACTATATTCTGATCGATTGCCCGCCGCAGCTCTCAATCCTCACAATCAATGCGCTTTCCTGCGCGGACGGCGTTCTGATCCCTGTCAAGACGGACTACCTGGCATACCGTGGCCTGACGCAGCTGCAGGACAGCATTCGGGAGATCCAGGAACTGATTAACCCGGATCTGAAGGTACTGGGCGTGATTGCGACACTCTACGATGCGCGGGTATCGGACGATAAAGATATTCTTGCATTGCTGAAGGAAGAGTATAATCTCGTCGGTGTTGTGAAGCGGCTGGCGGTGGCGAAGAAAGGGATTTATGATGGTCTGGCGGTCGTGGAGCAGGCACCGAGCAGCGAAATTGCGAAAGAATACACGGCAATTGCAAAGATGATTATAAACGGAAATTTCGACCGGGAGGATATTGAAAATGGGTAATTTGAAAGAGCGTGAGAGCCGGCGCAGAGCGTCTGTTGTTGGCAGCATCATTGAGCAGCAGCCGGCAGAGGAAACAACGCAGCGTAGTGTCGGCCGCGGACGGCCGAAGGAGGATCGGGAGCTGCGGAAACGGGTGAGCCTGTCTGTGCTGCCGAGCCTGTATGAAGATATCCAGAAAATTGCCTATGTAGAAAGGCGCAGCGTCAGTGAGCTGCTTAGTGATTTGATGCTGCAGTATCGGGAGCAGCAGAAATCGGCACTTTCGGAGTATGAAAAGGTCAGAAAATGAAAGAGGCAACTCAGAGTTGCCTAGATGTAAACCACTTGTGGTTTACATCTGATGGGGTCTGAATATAAAATCAGGAGTGTAAAGCGCATGACTCTTAGGGAAAAACTAATCGTATTAAGGGATAAAGCTGGAATCTCACAAATGTCGCTGGCTCATCATCTCGGCGTGTCCCGGCAGGCGGTTACCCGTTGGGAAAGCGGAGATACGACGCCGTCCATGGACAAGCTGAAGGCACTGGCAAAGATCTACGATGTATCATTGGATTGGCTGTGCAGTGATGCTTCCGATGCTGGCGCGTTGGTACAGGAAAAGAACATAGACGAGCGCGATCCAGTATGCAACAGCGTGTTACCTACAGAAGATAAGCCTAAAAAACGCAAAAAATGGGCGATTATCATCGGGGCAATTATAGTGGGGGTGCTTCTTTCTGCTTATGTTGTATTGAGTAAAAAAGCAGGATCGTTTTTGAGTACGGCAAAACAAATAAATGATTTAGAAGAAGAAAATGTAAAGAATGCACCAGAAAGTGGTTTTGAGTTTGACTGGCAGGGGGAATGAATGATGAAATTAAGAAGAACGTTGTGTTTTGTAGTGGCGATTTCCATTGTTTTCGGCTGTGTTGGAATGGTGGCGGCGGAAGATGTGCCGAAGGTTGCTGCTGTAGAACGAGCAACCGGGAGCTTTAAGACTACGGTAAAGCCAGGGGTGATTGCGAAGCGGACAACAAAGCTTCCCTTGGAGGCGGGCGAAGAAGTAACAATTAAGGCAACGTATTCACCGTATTCGGTGAGCGTAGATGTTGGCTTAATTGATTCGGATGGAATTTTTCATTTTATAACTGTCAGTGACGGGGTTATTGACGAAAAAATTGCTGTTACAGAGAGAGGTAACTATACTTTTGCCATTAGGAATAATGGTAGCGTAGATATTGAAGTTTCTGGGTATGTGAACTACTAAACTATTATAACGATATCTTAAAAGCGGCCGCTTTTTTAGATATAGGAACCTGTTGAACAGACCGTTTATTTTGCCAAATAATACAAAAGAGAAAGGATGTAACCGATGAAAATTAAGAAAAGATCGATTGTAACGTTTCTCCTACTGGTTGCAATGGTAGCGACCATGTGCGTTGGCTATGTAAGTGCGCATGGTATGGAAGAAGTTGCCGCAACATCCGATGACTTGTACCACAAATTTTGGCTTATGTGTCCTGCTGGGGGAACCACTGATCTTGCTACAGAGCGTAAAAAAGAGATTGACACAAGCTATGCGTATTATGATCTGAAACCGGTGACAAACACCACTGGCTTGTCCTTCTATGTTAATGTAAGATCTCAAAACGGAGCGACAATTGTTGGGTATGCAGAAGAACGGACTGGGGAAGGTGCGTTCTTTGTGAATTACCGACCTGGATACGGCATTTTAAATGAATACTATCGTCCATCTGCACAGACGGACAACGATGCTACAAAACCTGTTTACATTGAGGGAAAGTGGCGCCCGTAAAAAGTGATATCAGGGAGGAGAGCAATCTCCTCCCTGATATGTTAGTGTAACAATGGACGGACGTATAAGACGAGGTATTTACATGAAACGAAAGGTTATTTTTACGTGTACATTGTGCTTCCTTCTGTGCGTGTGTGGTTGTACGCCAAGAACCGCAGGCGAGATACGGCGCACAGATGAAGAAAGTCAAGCGGATGCAAATGCAGCAGGTGTTGTGCAGGGGGATTCCCTCAAAACACCTGTAGAAAATGAAGCTACAGAGTGGCCAACTGCGGAGGAAATCAGAACGACCATTGCAGCAGAACAGACGGAGGTCTATTGGCTTGCGAATGCAATTCAGATTCCTGAGCAGATGAACTGCTATACCGTTGATGCATTGGATATGGAAATGTTTTGGGACACCCTGAAAGAAAAACTGCAAAATGGCAAAGGTGCGATAGAGAGCGGCACATTGTCGATTTTTAATGGGGCGGAACAGATACAACCCGTTTTAGAAGAACTGAGCAGGGTAACCGGCACGGCATTTGTCGAGGTGAGTGTAGCGGAAGAAGATACAACAATTCAGTGCAGCTATGCGCAAGCTGTAGATGGCATTGTTTTGGATACAGAGGGATATACGCCGGGTGGAGGCTCAGAGGTGATTCCTGGTACACGAGTTGACGTGTACCAAGATGGACGTGTTTCTATCCAAAATCCATTGCGCGTGGGGCAGAAGACCCGGACATTGAGCAAAGCTGATTTAATGGATATAGAAGAGGTTCAAGATCTTTGTAGAATTTACTATGAAAACTGTGGACTGCCTTGCGTTACGGTTGTGACGGGGGGCGGACTGGTCTATTATAGCTCTGATGGGGAGCTGCGTCCGGCATGGAGTTTGGAAGAAACTTGGTATCCGTCGGAGAATGGGCATATTACAAGTCAGATGCTAGATGGACAAACAGGAGAATATCTGCGTCAGTAGGAGGCCATATGCTTCGCTATCAATTAAAAAACACGATCTATACGCCTGCTATGGCTGCTGCTATACTTGTTCAGTGCTTCTTTATGATGGTAGGACTATATCCAAAGGCGAACGCTGATATGGTATATAATTTGCAGCAATCAATGACACTGGGCTATGGATGGCTGTTTATCTCAGTCACATCAGTTGTGCCGCTTTGCTTTTTCCTTCACTTCGGTGGCAGACGGCAGGAGATTTATATGGCTGTTTCCCGCAGCACTTACCGTACCTATGTAAGAGCATCTGCACTGAACGCGGTTCTTTCTGGTATGGCGGTAGCCGTTGGCGCTTGCCTGCTTTTTACAATCATCTGCGGTATATGGAGTAGTGATATGACACCTTTCTTTGGAGTGGGGATGGGCGCACAGGAGGACGGTGTATGGGGATGGCTGACAAAACATCCAGAGCTGCGCTACGCTGCAATGTGCGGTATCTATATGATCCAAGGCGGACTGTGGCCGATGGTGTCGCTGAGCTGCTTTGGATTTACAGAAAATACATATATGTCTGTGGCTATTCCATTTACACTGCGAACAATTCTAAACTATTTAGCACAAATGCTGGAATTGACAATGCTTTCCCCTGTCATGACGCGGCTGATTTCTACATCTGCCGCGCAGCTGCCATGGGGCGGATTTATATATTTGCTTGGGTATGTGGTTCTGGTGTGGTGTGTGTGTATTGGAAGCTGGGTACTCCGACTTCGTAGGGAGGTGCGCGGTGGGTAGAGCTGTATTCAATGGATTCAGGAAACTGCTGTGTTCTTCAAAATTGTATATTACAGCGGTGATCCTGTTTTCGTGCATTTACACGGGCTTTGGCGGAATCAATGGATATCTGATGCGACAGGGACAAACAGTTCAGGCGGGAGAATTGTTTGTTTTTGGAATGGATAGCTGGATTCCTCAACTGATTATAACAGTGGCGTTCCTGATTTTGGTTAACGATATCCCATTTGGGAAGAGCGGCGCACAACTGCAACTTATCCGCAGCAGCCGAAGTCGCTGGCTATTGGGACAAACCCTGTCTGGCTTTTCTACAGCAGCCGTGTATCTGATATTGGTGGAACTGTTGTTTGTAGTAACCACTGTTCGAAATCTATCTTTTTCCGACGAGTGGAGCCAGCCGGTGATTCTGGCTGCTCGTCTTGGGAAATGTACAGCTATTGGGATTGAGACAGCTGTTCGATTTCCTATGAGTGTATTAATGAATAAATCGGCGTGGGCAGTTTTTGGTGTAGCATGGCTGTATGCGTGGCTCTTATATGGATTTTTCTGCTTGATTTTGATTGTAAGCAACTTGAAATTTCATACAAATGTCGGATATATGCTCGTAGTACTCTGTTTGATCTTTAAGCGATTTCTGGAGTATGTACCGGAAGTATCACTTTTGAAGTACATATCCCCTTGCGACGTGGCAAGTATTTCTGCACGACCGATAACTGCGGTAAATGTGATATACACTGTACTGTTTTTCTTAGTAGCAGATTGGATACTATGGCGTGCAGCCAGGCGCCAGATGGAGCAGGTGGACTTGTAGCAACAAAATGAGATCGGGGTAGATGTGAGCCATAATATCGGAGAAAAGGGAACGGTTATGATTGAAATTCAAAATTTGACTAAAGTCTTTCAAGAGCAGACAGTATTGCAAAACATCAATGCTACTTTTGATGCAGGTCTCATCCATGGAGTAATTGGAAAGAATGGAGCTGGAAAGACAGTTTTGCTTCGGTTATTGTGCGGCTTGATGCACCCTTCAAAGGGGCAAGTAATAGTGGATGGGAAGCAATTGGGAAAAGACGTAGACTTCGCACCAGATGCAGGTATCATCATTGAAACGCCGTGTTTTTTACCGTACCTTTCTGGATTTCAGAACCTCAAGGAATTAGCGTCTATTCGTAATATTATATCTAAAGAAGAAATTGCTGAGGCAATGGAGCAGGTAAAGCTTGATCCGTCCAGTCGAAAGCACGTTGGAAAGTATTCACTGGGGATGCGTCAGCGGCTTGGGATTGCTCAGGCCATCATGGAGCGTCCCAGATACCTCATTCTGGACGAGCCAATGAATGGGCTGGATACGCAGGGAATGGAGGACGTACGAGAGCTTTTACAGAAGCAGAAAGAGACAGGGGTTACGGTAATTCTTGCCTCTCACAGTATGGAAGATATTCGGCTTCTGTGCGATACGGTGCATCGGATACAAGACGCATCTTTGATACCTTGTACTACAGAATTTTCGTGATGATACTTGAACGCAAGATGGCTGTGCTTTTTAACAAAAAGTACAGCCATCTTGCGTTTAGACCCTGTGACTGTAATTGGAACTATGCGGGGCACGCAATGGGGGAGAAATCCGCAAATGCACGGTGGTTACTCCACCCAATTTTCAACAACCAAGCCATGCACACGCTCGAACTCTCGGACGTTGTTTGTGACCAGGATCATATCTTCAGATCTGGCGTGCGCGGCGATCAGCATATCTAATGGACCGATCGGCGTTCCTCTGTTCTGTAGGTAGGATCGGATCTCGCCGTATCCTGTTGTACAATGCTGCGTGGTTTTATTGACCGAAAAAATTCGTGCAGAAGCATTACTGCCAGGACAATTGGAGCTGCCGGTGGTTATCGGCACAGTCTCTCAAATAGAGGTTGATCAGAGTCTGATAGGGGATGCCTTTTGCGTCGGCCAGAGACTTGAAGTAGTCGATGGTGCTGCCGTCGATGTTGATGGTAATCTGCTTTTTCAGCCGGTTCGTGTAGGGATTTTTTCTTGGATTCAGCTCGCTGATGTTATATTCATCTCTCATACTATCACCTCAAATTCCATCAAGATAAACACGTTGCTCGGTTTTGGTTGCCTGCCTTGCCGAGATAATACGGATGCAGTTTTCGTTGTCACGGTAGCAATGGCTCACAATGCAAATTTTCTGCGATTTGATCGATCCGATAATGAGGAAGCGATCTTCTTCAATGGAGTGATCCGGATCGTCAAATAGAATGGCAAACTCGTCGTAAAAGACCTCCTTTGCTGCCTCGAAAGATAAGCCGTGCTTCTTTTTGTTGATCTCATTCTTGTTGGGGTCCCACTCAAATCTTAGTGTGTCCATAATTATATTATACATACTAAATAATTATTGTCAAGGAAACCAAACGGAGATACAAAACCTGCGCGATTGGTTGTATAGGCAGCGGCGATACTGAAGTTTTCTCGCTGGCACGGCGAATACTCGATGAGCGCATTGCTCGGTGGCGACAACGGACAGCAGACAGGAAAGGCGGTTCGTTGTCGCACCGAGCAGGGGAGGCGTCCGCAGACGCTTGGGGTTTACCCTGCCCGGTGCTGCTGCGCCGGGGAACGCTGGGCATCTTGGATGCCTAATAACGGTTTACCCGTTTGCGCAATGGCGTGAACGGGTAAACCGTTATATCTGCATATACTCGGTTTATGTTGACTTTATCAGCATAGTATGGTAAGATGGGCTTGAATAGAAAAGGACGGTAAATTAGGACTGGCTGGGAGGGAAAACAAATGACAATTAAGGACTATATGCGAAAGGTTGAATCAGAAAAAATGACGCCGAAAGATTCGGCTGGAGCCAGTTTCACCGATGCGATGATGGAAACAACTGAAATCTGGAGTAACGATGCTTGCGTGGGCTATTTTCTACGGGCGGCACAGATCGTTGGCCTGGATCAGGCAGACACTAGAAAGGTCGTGGAGGCGTTCAATACGGCTTTTGATGGAACTTCCGTTGATGAGGCAGCGGATATTTACTGCAAATACTGAGCGGCTGGAAAGGCTCAGTGAATTTTACAGAAAACTCGTCTGGGCGAGTATAAATAGTAATTAGGCCTAGAGCGTCCCGGCAGCTGCCGGGGGTTTAGCAGTTTTTATTTTTGAGCCGCTAAAAAGGTATGATGCACCTTTGTGATGTGTGGGCTTGCCGTAGTAACCTTTGTGAATTGGAAAGCACATCATGGACCCTGCTGCGAGTAATCTTTGTGAAAGCACAGGTAAGCAGAACGCATCTGTTCACCATCCACCTACTGAATGTTGCCAGTGTACTGTAGAAAGCACTGGAGAGCTGATCCCTCGGAAAAGGATTCGACAGAACCTCAACTGCCGTAGACGCTAATAAATAGGCTGCACACATAAGCAAGAAAAAAGTGTAGAAGAGAAATCTTCAAAACAGTCACACATAAGACTTAAAAAAGTGTACTTTGCTGATCGTCGAGGTTTCTTCGGAAACTGACGTGAAGCGGCTTAGCTTGAACGACGATATAATGTAAATAATTGATATAATGGAAATAAAGTATATACGATATATAACTTGCATAAGTTATATATCGTGGTGAAAAGGGGGCTACCATTTGGGGCGAAAAAACAAATCATACTCGAAGGATCTGCACCAGCAGGCGTATGAAAAATTGACATCTATGCTGGCGCTGGGCGAAAGCAAGCGCGAGGCAGTTTTGAATGGGACAGCCGACGATAAAATCTTCTCGGTCAACACATACAAGACTTACTGGAAGCACATAAAGTACTTCTTGAAGTATGTCAAGGAAAAATACCCGGAATGTACGACGCTGAAGAAAGCAAAAAGGTATGTCAATGAGTGGCTGCAGGTGCGAGTTGACCAGGATCTATCGGCTTGGACGATTCAGGCCGAGGCAAAAGCCATGGGGAAGTTGTATGGCATAAAACCAGACGATGAAGACTACTTCAAGCCGCCGAAGCGGAACCGATCAGAAATCAAACGGAGCAGGGGAGATGCCAAGCGGGATCGGCACTTCTCGGAAGCCAACAACGATGAGCTGATAAAATTCTGCCGGGGAACCGGGCTACGGCGCAGTGAGCTGGCAGATCTGAAGGGAACGGATCTGGTGACACGGGAACAGATCGAAGCGCAGATCACGGCGCTGGAACAGATCCCAGAGCAGCAGCGGATGCCGGGTGACACGAAGCGACTTCAGATGCTGCAGGACACGAGAAAGTTTGAAGGTGAATATTTCATCCATGTGCGGAACGGGAAAGGCGGTAGGGAGCGCGTGAGCCCCATTATAGGGAAAAATCAGACGCAGATCATCGAACGGATGAAGAACACGCCGCCCGATGAAAAGGTCTGGCAGTTCATTCACCAATGCGCGGACATTCACAGTTACCGCTCGGATTATGCAGTTGCCATCTACAAAGCTCATGCGAGAAAGATCAGCGAAATTCCATTTGACCGGGTGAATAAGGGGACCGGAAAAAGATATCAGAGCGACGTCTACACTTGCCGCAAGGATGAAGCGGGCAAGAAGCTGGACAAGGCTGCTATGCTGGTCTGCAGCAAGGCGCTGGGGCATAACAGAATTAGCGTGGTCGCGGACAACTATATCCGTGGCCTTTGATGGGAGGCGAGTGAGATATCGAGTATGTAAAAAAACAGTGGACGGGTGGGTATAAACCCGTGGACAGCCTGGACGACCAGGAGTGTTCCCATGTGATTCAAACAAAGCAGGAATATGAGACACTTCTTGATCAGCGCAATAGAGCCAAGCGCGAAAAAGAGGAAACAGAAAGAGCCGCTGCGCGGGAGATATCCAGAGTAAAACAGGAGGCGGCACACGAGGCCGACAGAGCCGCACAGAGGGTGCAAGCGCAGATAGACGACCTTCTACAGCAGGTGGAGCGGAAAACGGCTGAAATCGCCGACCAGCGCGCCCTCAATGCGAACCTTCTCAGGATTTCGCGGGAAAGAGCAAATGCGGATAGAGGGCTGCGGCCGAAAAAGATACATACAGGGTATGTTGTCGTGATGTCCTCCGAAAAAGAAATACGGTATAAAACCGGCAGGAATAAGCTGCTGACGGCAAAGGTATGGGAGACGGTACTTCAGAGTCCTTACTCGGTCGATTTTACAGAGAGCCAGGCAAGGCAGCTGATCGAGGAAGATCTTCTGGCCAGAAAAAATGGCTTGCTTGCCGACGTGGGTATTACGATGATTTGCAGCGGGAGCAGCTATGAGAATTTAATCGAAACGGAAAACTGGAAAGAAATCAAAGCAGCGCACAATACACTATTCTCACGGCAGCTTCGGGCAAACTATAGAGTTGGCTATTGGGAATATATCATTCAGCATACAAAACCGCTTGGAATCGTCCCCGCAGATATGCGGGCTGGAACGAAAAATGGATAGTAAATTAGCCTGTCCGGGTGGCTTGAAAGTGCGGACCGGACAGGCTATAATAACAGTTGAAAATAGGGAATAAACCTATTGATAATCTAAGCCCCCGTATAGGGGTTCTAGGGCTAGGGCAGAGCTGGGATTTTTATTGCGAAAATATAAAAATTTCTCTCTTTCGGAAGCAAGCAGGGGGCTGCAATTTGTAACGATTTGTTGGGTGCTAGATCGGGGGGCGCAGCCCCTCCGACAGTGCAGTAGGTTTTGTCCACGGTCTTTTCCAAGGTCGTCCATCAGGATTCTCCACGCCTTTATGGTGTGGGGAATCCTGTGGGCGTACCGGCAGGCGTAAGCCTGTGGGAAAGGCGGTGGGCAAAACCGGATGGTTTGGTGTCCCCGCCGCAGCGGATTTTTCTTTTTGCTTCTTTTTCTTTTGCTAGGAGGATTCTGTATGACACAGAATTATACTGAAGGCTATGAGTATTTGAGTTCTCAGTTTCCAGAGGTCAGCGGGTGTGATTTTTACCGGGAAATGTTCCCGAATAACGAGCGATCTGACGAGCAGCATATGGATTATTCTCACCCCAACGCAATTTATCTGTATCGGGAGCAAACGTCCGATGGTTTTAAGCGAATGCGTCGAAGAATCATGTTCTCCGATCAGTGGGAAAATGATTACATGGAATTTATCGAACAAAATCCGCTGACGTTGTGCAGCGGGCTGTCTTATCGTGGAAGATCCAATAAGCTGGAGCACGCGCAGCGGATGAACGCGATGATCTTCGATTTGGATGGTGTTGGCCTGAAGGAGCTGCGGAATCTATTTTTACGTTTTGGCGGTGATCCGACGCGGATCCGTCGCTTGCCGATGCCAACGTACATTGTGCTGTCCGGAACCGGCCTGCACGTTTGCTATTTTTTCCGAGAGCCAATAGATCTATACCCGAATATTAAAATCCAGCTGAAGAGCCTAAAGTATGATCTTACATTCCGGATGTGGGAGTATGGTGCGACGTCGCAAAATAAAGAGATTCAGTATCAGTCAATCAACCAGAGCTTCCGCATGGTCGGCAGCATCAATGAAAAGCATGGCAATCAGATTGTGGCGTTCCGGACCGGCGAGCCGGTGACGCTGGAGTACTTGAATGCTTACGCAAAACCGGAAAATCGTGTAGACGTCAATAGACCATTTCGACCTTCCAAGATAACGAGAGCTGAAGCCAGAGAAGCGTACCCGGAGTGGTATGAACGTGTTATCGTCCGAGGTGAAAAGCATCCAAAGAAGTGGGATATTGCAGGAAAGGTTCATGGGGATGATCCCCATGCGCTTTATCACTGGTGGATGCGACAAATCTTATCCATTCGAGGCGGGCATCGCTACTTTTTCCTGATGTGCATGGCGATCTATGCCTACAAATGCGACGTTTCAAAGGCGCAGCTTCGGAAGGATATGCAGACAGCGTTTGAAGATCTTCAGATGGTGCAGCACGAAAATGCGCTGACTGAGGATGATATCAAGAGCGCACTGGAGGCATATGACCGAGAATATTACAACTTTACGATTTCCGATATAGAGGCTCTGACGGACGTTCATATAGAGCGGAATAGAAGAAACGGGTTGACGCAGGAAAAACATCTCTATTTGGCGCGAAGGCGTAAGGAAGATATGAAGGCGATTGGAATCCCAATGAAGGCTGCGGAAGGTCGGCCGTGCGGAAGCGGAACGGCGCAGGAAAAAGTCCTGGCGTGGCGCGAACAGCGTCCGGACGGGCGAAAAGCTGATTGCCATAAAGAAACAGGGCTGGACCCGAAGACGATTCGAAAGTGGTGGGAAACAAAATAACGTATATACTTTGTGTAAAGTATATACGTTATATAAGATATTTACGATATATAGATTTATGGCAAGGTTGCTTGGTGATTGTTTTAGCAAAGGACGCTACTTTTTCGGTGTATCTGTGTCACCTGAGATAAAGCGGGAATCAGTTTTGCGGATGAGCCGATAGAAATTTTTTTGTTGTGCTGCCGTTAATTCCGGACAGTCTACATCTGCGGTCGATGGAGAGGCTGCGAGAGCCGTTAGCATTTCTATTTGTGGCGTTGTTAGCGGTGCAGCCAAGTCAATTTCTTTGCGTGTAATCATAAATGCAGATTCCCTCCTATTACATCCTCATGGAGCGCAATCCTTCTTCTTTGCACGGAAATAGTATAACAAGTACTGAGCCAAAAAGAAATAGCGGATTTATGTGATATAAAGTATATATATTATTTAATTTATATACTTTATATCAATTTCCAGCATTTTAAATTTGGGGGTGAAGATATGTACTCTCCTAATGATAATCCATATACTTTATATCAATTATTGATTGCTTTTGCGGGGCATATTTGCCCAAAAAATAGAAATGAGACTGTGCAGCGTCTTCATAATAAGTGGCACAATGAAAAGTACAAGAAACAATGCAAGGAGTGAGATAATATGATTGACGAAACTGTAATTGACACGCGGAAGAAAGATAAGAACGTGGTAATCATCAGCGAGGAATGGTACGGTGAAATGGAGAAGACTGAAAGAAACTCCGTGTATCTGCGGAAGCTGGATCGCGGTCTTACTCAGGTTCGTGCCGGGCATGGTGTCGTGAAGTCTATGACCAAGTTGGAGGCAATGGAACAGACGTATTGACAATGTAAATAAAATAGAATACAATAAAAATGTTAAGAACAGAAAGGAGCTGCGATAATGGCAAGCACAAACATCAATATCCGGATGGACAGCGACTTAAAAATGCAGTTTGAGGCATTTTGCGCAGATATGGGAATGACGATGACGGCCGCAATTAATATTTTTGCGAAGAAGGCGGTCCGTGAGTATCGCATTCCTTTTGAAATCGGCGGAGAAATACCGAACGCTGTAACAAGGAAAGCAATCGAGGATGCAGAGAATGGGATTGGTATGAGCAGATCTTTTTCCTCCGTAAAAGACCTGATGGAGGATCTGAATGCTGACAATTAGGTATCAGACGGCCTTCAAGAAGGACTACAAGCGGATTGTTCGGAGAGGCTATGATGTGCGGCTGTTGGAGGAAGTAATCACTATTTTGGCTGAACAGAGGCCGCTGCCAGAAATCTATCGGGATCATAACCTGTCCGGGGACTATATCGGATGCCGAGAGTGCCATATAACCCCAGACTGGCTCCTGATTTATGAGATCAAGAATGATGAGCTTGTTTTATGCTTAACCAGAACAGGAACGCATAGTGATCTGTTTTGAAGAAACAACGGCAAATGTTATATAATTTATATAATGTACGTATAATATATAAATTATATAATCCAATACGGGAACGCCGCCAAGCGACAGGATCATCCGTTGACAAAATCAGCGGAATCTGATAAACAATAATTGACCGAGCAAAGGCGGTTAAGTACGACAAGGCGTTCACCTCCTTCCGCTGGAAGGAGTCGCAGCGAGAGAATTATATCAAAAATGGGCGAAAAATTAAAGGGTGAAGCAAAAATATAGAAAAAGCAACTGCCTGTTGCCTACATGTAATGTCTGTGTGGTTTACAGCTAGGACAACCTAGTTGTATAACGCAAGCAGGAGGATTTAATACATTTCCTCAATCAACACAAGGCATTGGTACGAAGAACATAAGAAAATGTATGGACAAAACAGGAAGGAGCAACTATTATGGCATACGGAACATTTGGAAACTCGATTGTTAACCATTACAACAAAACGACGTATTCAATCGGAAGAGACAGTTATACTGTACATATCTTTAAGACGGACAGTGCAACAGAGAAAGTTGCGCCTGCGGTTTACGTGAATGAAAATCTTCAGCTTCTTAAAAATATGAACGCAAACGGGATCGATAAATCACGCACAATTGCAAAGATCAACGGAAATGTAATGGGTGGGAATGCTGGCTTCTTTGGCTGGTTTTATGCTGATGGGAAACTTTATAAGCAAGGAGAGGAATGCACAACCGGTTCTTATGGTTATGGGTTTAGAGATTTCCCTACATTCTGCATAAAAGATGATGATAGCGTAATCATTAGGTGGTTTACAAGTGCGCAAAAACTGTCTGTCGCTATGGCGCATTGCGTTAGTATGATTAGTGGAACGGCTGCGCTTGTTTATAATGGAATGTCTGTTTTTGAGAATGACGTTAATTCAGAAGACTCTAATATTTTGATTGTAAATCGTACAAACTACGAAGACACAAATTGCCATTTTAATACGAGCCTTAGCCTTTATTCAGGAAGTGGAGAAAAAGCAATTAGAACTATATTGGGACACTGCAGCGATAAGACGTATTATCTTGTCGTGGTTGAGAGTAGTATTACGCTGCGTGACTGTGCGAAAATGATGGAAGATTTGGGATGCGATTTCGCACTTAACCTTGACGGAAACTACAAGAGCCAAATGCGCGTAGCGCCTAATTATACAAATAGCGTGACAAATGCAGGATATAATCTCAACAGCACCACAACATATGGGTCGGCTGTTGTTGCATACAGAGATGATTAAAGGATGAAACCGTACAGAAAAAAAGCGATACTACTTCTTTGTGGAGTTTTGATGAGCCTTTCTGCCTGCAAAGCTACAAGTGAAAAACAGGTAGATAGGATCGGAGATGACGAGCAAAAACCAATAACAAAGAGCGAAGCAATTCAGATAGTAGATGATGATACGGAAAACGATTCTCTATCAGCGGTTTTGCAGCCTTCAGAATGGGATATACTATGTAAAGACTGCCAAATGCTTCCGCAGGATTTCACCTTTGTTGTTAATCTCAATGACGGGTCAAATGTAACGGTATGCGGGCAGA